>VSSQ01000730.1_pt1 | contig 17048 bp, 22 predicted proteins | sample 4763081 | NCBI WGS metagenome assembly VSSQ01 (sample SAMN12137344, study PRJNA551015) | bioreactor metagenome | isolation source: SDC9 anaerobic chlorinated ethene degrading culture | place: USA: Knoxville, Tennesee | collected 2015-01-01
AGAACAGCATAGATATTGCAACCGTTGCAGACTTGGCCGGACACTCCGATGTGAAGCTGACAGCCGCCTATTATGTTGCCACGACAGCAGAAGACCGAGCAAAAGCGGTTGACGAACTGATATTCTGATCAAGTTGCTGCCCGCCGTCAAAAGCCTTAACTACGTATGGTTTTAGGCTTTTGTCTTAAGAAATCTATGAAGTTCTGCCCGCCGTGACTTGCCTTGAACTTTATCTTAAGAATTGGATGATATAGGCCATTATTCTATTTGGAGGGCGCTGGAGAGCGGGCGTGGCAAATATTGCTCGTTGACAATTTAATGCCTGAAATTATTCACTGTTATTCGATATGCGCTTCGGCATTGCTTTCGCCGCTCATTTTAATATACAGAAAATAGTGCTGTAAACCGTTGGTATATAACAACAATAAAAAGAATAAGCAGGGAGGGGCAAACTTCTGAATCATTCATATTTATGCACAAAAAAACGAATAATATACGCGGATTATGCATGCCTCATGGTCCTTCGGAAAAGTTCTTATGTCCCAACTCTTTATTGAGGTAAAGTGATGAAGCGAATTTCGTAGAACGCAAATTGCAGAAACGTACAAATACATTGCGGCGCAAGCAGTGTACAGACTGTACGCCGAATGTGCTTGAATTTGGTTTCGTTCGGTCGGATTATTATTAGCTAATGTCAGTTTACCTAATAATAAAAAACAGAAAAGCCATTTGGTTGATCCGCTTATTATTACTAAAGAAAGCGTCGTGATTTCTGGACACCGCAGATTACGCGTCTGCCAAGAGCTCGGGTTGACAAAGGTTCCTGTGGTGGTATGCGCACCATATTGATATATACTTAATCTTAATAGCCTGGAGGTGATAAAATGAAGGCAAAGATATTTGTCGTGGCCGCATTGTCGGTTATCGGAGGTGCAATTATGGCGAAAATGTTACGGGATGAATTTTGTGTGCACAATAGATCCTCGATTACGTTGCTTAATGGAAACACTGTGATTGTGCGGCATAATGACAGACTCTCTAGGAGCGACAGAATAGAGGATAGTAAAATCAACGCGGCTGTAAAGGCCGCAGTAAGCTCACATCTCCAAAACGGTAATCCAGTTGCGAGATATGACGTAAAGAGCAAGCAAATATTTTTGCAGTATCCAGATGGCAGTATCAAATATTCAAAATAAGCGTCCTGAGCTCCGCGTGTACGCGGGGCCAAATGGATCTGGAAAGAGCACAATTACCACAGCCGAAGATATCATACAACCATATATTAACGCAGATGATATTCAAAAAGAGCGTGGCATAAATAACATTGATGCTGCCAGGATAGTTACGCAGATGCGTAATTATGCGATTGGTAAGAACGAGTCGTTTTACATTTGAGACGGTTCTATCAATGAAATCTATTTTATTCCTTTTCAATCTCATGTTCCGAATAAACTTTTTTGGCCGAAACAATTTTAAATGACATCCGTGGTAAAATTCTTTGCTTCAGCTCTGGAGGCGCTGCACTATCTCGCAGTAGTTTTCTAACCATTTCCCCTACTCGTCGGGCCGGAAAGTCTTTTGCATCTGTAAAGGACTCCATCGCGTTCATAGCTGCGTCCAGAGGATACTCGTCACTACTGTATTGTGTAACGAATTCAAGATATGATTCTGCTCCATCTAGCCACAGATCAAGCATTGACCAAAACTCATTTACGCTTATTCCGGAACTTTCTGCTACAGAAAACTCGTGAATTATATTTGAGGCCCTGGACATTCTGACGGATTCCTGGGCAGAATACGGAGTCAGCTTTTCAATGCTGGCCTCTTCCTGAATACGCACTTGATTTGTACGTCCCAGTAAAAAATCTGTAGAAGTATTAAAATAGTCTGCCGCCTTAATGAGAAGCTCAGGTGGTGGATCGGATACCCCTCTTGCATAATAAGACATTTTCGAAGTGGTAATACCTAAATCCGCCGCGACATCCTTTCCCAGTTTTCCAGATTGAGACATGAGCAGCTTTATCCGCTCAGAAAAAATAGTTGCCAAGTTATAGCCCCCTTTACAGTTACTATAACACGCCGAAAACAAAATATCAAGAATTGGGATTCTCGTATATTAAAAATATCATTTCCTATTGACATCTTCCTAGAATCATGATATCATGGTATTCTCCGAGGTGACTCCGCAGGCAACAGACAAAAAATTCTTGACAGACCAGAACATATGTTTTATCCTTGCCATGTCGGACAGCTCCGGACGCAAATGCCCTATTAAATTTGAGAGGGGGGTATGTTGACAGCTTGACCATGTACATTAAGACCAGAAAACATGAGGCAGCGTAGACGGTAGGGTTTCCCTATCGGCTTTTGTGTTGTCTATTTTGATTTTGGAAGGAGGCGCGTTGACTGCTAGTACTGACCTTTATAGTTTGGTTAATCATAGCATGGGCGTTACATAAGTGAAGGTACGCCTACCCTAATTAAATACTTTACGCTCACCTGTGGGTTTGGCCGCCTGCACGTAGAGCTCGCATAAAATGTCCACGTCACGGCAGAAGTATCTGTCGAAAACATGTCGGGGTATTTTTGCGGACTTTTTTTGGACTGTAAAATTTTTGTAATTTATGAGGAGAGAAGAAAAATGGACACCGAAACCATCAGAAAAATTATCAGCGATACCATCGACGAATTTGAGGATAACGTCTGCGGGCACGCCTACCCGTTGCCAACCGCGAACGCCGCCGCGCCGGTCTTTGATCTGAGCTTTAGCGCGCTGGCTTTGGACGAACAGAACGGTGACACACATTTTATTTTGTACAATGTCAACGAAGAAACCAGAAGTTTTACCGACATTCTCAATCCGCTGAGTGATTGTGACGGGTGGCATTGCTTCCAGAACATGGACTTTAACCTTGTATCAATTGTCTTTGCAGAGAGGGTCACTGACAGATTTGGTTACCTCAGCCTGCGGCTTACCATTAGCGACGGGAGCCAGTATGCCGTTACTTTCGCCCATAAGGACAAGAAGGAGGATTAAGTCATGACACTATCAGCATTGCGCCGCCGCGCCGAAAAAGAGGGGTACAGAATTGTTAAGGGCAGAGACCCTTTCGGTATCGACGGGTATAACATCATTGACGCCAATAATGTTCTTGTGGCAGGTGAACACTTTGCCCTCGACATCAATGACCTTGAGACCTGGTTTGAAAAACCAGTAATTTCTAATTAAGAACACACATTTAAAGGAGAATTTTACTATGGATATCGTAAAAATTGCAACAAAAGCGTCAGAACTTATAGCAGAAAAATCCACAAAAGCAGGTCATCCAGAAGGCGTAGAGTTATTGATGTCTACATTGACAAATTATTCAACTTACTTAATTGCACTGTACCATAAAGAACTCTCCGTCGAATTATTAAGGCATGGTATAGACATAGCTCCCACACAGTTGCCGGGTGAAAAACAAAACTAATTGACATAGCGTCCGGGGTGGGCCTCAAACTAGGGCTCACCTCGGGACACCACTAAAGTCATAAAGGAAAGGAGACGTGATGGACATCGTCCAGCGCGGGGAAATTTATTACGCAGACCTTAGTCCGGTGGTTGGCAGCGAGCAGGGCGGCATGAGGCCGGTGCTGATTGTGCAGAACAATACCGGCAACAGGCACAGCCCGACGGTGATTGCGGCGGCCATCACGTCTCAAGCAGGGAAATCGAGACTGCCTACCCATATTGAACTGGACGCACGAACCCATAGCCTTCCGCACAAATCCGTAATTCTTCTGGAACAGATTCGGACATTGGATAAGCGCCGGCTTAAAAGCCGCGTGGGGCAACTGGATAATTGCATCATGAGCAAAGTTGACTCTGCTATTTTAGTTAGCTTTGGATTAGCGGCTTCTTAATTTTATTATATAAAAGGAGATTTCTTACATGGACAAAACAGAAAATCAAAACTGGAAAACGGTACTGCTCAATTTTGCGGTCCAACATAACGCTCGTATCCAAAACAAAGATCATTTTATTGCGTTTGGCAATTTGTATAACGAGCCAGAGCCCGGTAAACTAAAATATGATATCCGATTCACATCAGTCTACCTGCCACGTGATGCCGATTCTGATGAAAATCAGCTTGCGTTTTGTTTCCGCATGCCCCTATTCCCCAGCGTAGTAAGCCGGTACTATTCCGGCACCAATGACCACTGGAGCGACTATGCGCATGTAGCTATAGATGCAGATTCTATTGAATCCTGCGAAGAAGGAACGGATGGTATCATCAATTTCCTACGCTTCAATTCGAAAGATGGATCGAGCTTTTCTATTGTACTGGAGGATATTTGAATTAATGATAGTAATGTGCAAAAAGGAGGAAATATACCATAGCTAATACAACGGTTATCGACGCAATGTGCGGACATGGCAAAACGTCTTGGGCAATCGACTACATAAATCAACATCCAGAAAAATCGTTTATATATGTGACACCGTTACTAAATGAAGTTGATCGCATTAAAAATAACACTGACGCTGATTTTATTGAGCCGGAATTTATAAAAGGAAAAAGAAAGCTCGACCACTTTAATACGCTTTTGGGGAACGGGCTCAACATAGCAACCACACATTCTACCTTTAGTAATAGCAATGCTGAAACTATTTCTCTCTTAGAGCAAGGGGACTATATACTTTTTCTTGATGAGGTTCTAGATGTAATAATTCCGTACAACGACGTTGTTGATGACCCTGCTCAAAAAGTCAAACGAGGAGATATTAAATTATTAAAGGACAAAGGCTTAATTAATGTTGATGAATATGGGCGTGTATATTGGATAGGAGAATCCTATCAAGATTATAAATACTCAGATGTTGAACGCATGGCAAAGCAAGGTAATCTATTATTTATTGATGAGACTTTATTTTTATGGGAGTTCCCAGTTGAAATGTTCACCGCTTTTAAGCAGGTATATGTTCTCACATATCTTTTTCGCGGAAGCGCACTTTGCCCCTTTTTTCAATATCATGAGATTCCATATGAGACAATGAGCGTAACAAAAAAAGATGGTACTTATATGCTAACCCCTTATACCGGAGATGATGCAGAAGTTGACCTGTATAAACAGCTCATCACGTTCAATCAGGATACAGAGGCAAAAAATTACAAAGCTAGTTCTCTGTCAAAAAAATGGTTTAAAAGCAACATTAGGAACTCTAATTCCCCGGCAGCGAAACAAATGAAAAACCATCTTAACAATTTCTTCCGAAACCAGTGTAAAGCAAAATCAAAAGATATCATGTGGACATGCGTTAAAGACTACTACCCTTATTTAAAAGGTGCGGGATACACTGAAATATGCAAGCTCACTAAAGAGGAACGGCGATTGCCAAAACGAGAACTAGATCGACTTATAACTCGTAATTCTTGTTTTATAGCCATTAATGCTAGAGCAACAAACGATTTTCGAGATCGAAGTGTATTGGCGTATTGTCACAACATGTATTTAAATCCTTACATAGTAAAATTTTTTGCGAGAAAAGATATTGAATTTGATGAAAAATCTTTTGCGCTCGGTTGCTTGATTCAATGGATATGGCGCAGTTGCATCCGTGATGGGAAGGCAATCAAATTATACCTACCGTCTTATAGAATGAGAACACTCTTCGGAGATTGGCTGTGTAGGGATAAATCTAACAGCTTCTAACAAGAGGGTCTTGATAAATTCGTCTCAAAGTTCTTATTCCCCAATAGGTTGTAGGTAAGAAGTGTTAAAAGCAACTAGTAGTAAAAGTATAGAGATAGTCAGACGTGTTTTCTTCAAAAAACCCGAGTGACAAGTGTCCATAAAATCATCGTTTCATCGTTTTTATTCTAGATATTTCTTATAATCAAAATCTTTATATCCGGCATACATAGCATATCCAGGATAATCAGAATACCTTGAAATTGTTGCCCTCCTTGGATGGGGACTAAACGGAGACAATGTCCTGTTGATATGTGACATATGAAAGATTAGACGCTTTTCGCTTTTAATCTCGCCAATATACATTCCGGTTTTATCGAAAACAATATCGCCCTTAAGCTTTCCTATATGATTTCCTGTATATGTCCATAGGTTGTCCCCATCCCGATACCCAAAAAATTTTCCACTCCATGTCCACAGCTTTGTCATTTTTTAAATCCTCCCTATTGCGTGACTATATCAAATCATCTATGGCAAACATTTTACACTTAGGCACGATTCAAATCAAAGCATACTTAGGTATTTATATAAACTGTTGTTTGGCATTAAAATTTTAAATTGTTATCTGAGTCAAAGTTACCAATGTATCCTTTTCAAATATGTCTTCGTACCTTTTTATGCCCTGAAACCAAACGCACTTTGCCTGTTCGCGACCGGAATAATTATAGTCTCCAAATTCTGCGATCGTCATATTAGGTCCGCCGCTTTTAAGCATTACAATGTCCCCAACTTTTAGCTCCATAATATATATACATCCTTTCCTAAACCAAACAACAGCTTATACCATAATTCTAATCAGAAATATTATACCATAAAACTCCATGATTGGGAATCTTTCTATATATATTGTGAAATCTAATAGCAGAGGCAACAACTCCAAATCAGTAATTGGAAAGGACATGTTGACCTCGCTACATATAAAAATAAAACCGCCCTTGGTCTCCCAAGAGCGGAGTCCCGATCAGATGTTGGCCCACCGGATCGGAGTGCTGCGGCAGGATTGGCCTCCTCCGTAGCTGTGAAGTCCGTCCACGTCAATGTCCGGGTTATCTTCATATTTATTTTACCACGTACACCCGGACTTTTCAATAGAAGAGAAAGGACATTTAATGGAAAATATAAAAGAATCACGCACAATTCCGGTTTTCAGCCTGAAACTGGCCGGTCAGCTCATGGCTACCGGACACAATTTGCTTAGTATGAGCCCCAATATCACTAGACCTGATAAAAATGTTTTTTATTTCCTCAGCTCCGATGAGATCAACGAGGAAATTGCTAAATATGCCTCCACCCGAAAGCTCGGCGGGACTTAATTGGGGGATAGTGGCGAATTGATTAAAACAAAACAGTATGAAATTTTAAGAATTAGCACCTATCACACCGAAAGGCTGCAAGAGCTACAGCGGCAGCATGACGCCGGGGAGCTGACAAAAGCTGAATATGATAAGAAGCGCAAGGAGCTTTCAAAGACTGGAACCAATCGATTTGACTTGAGTGCTCTGAGCAAATTTCAGCGGCGGCGACTCAATATAACCATCGACGAGAGCGAGCTGGTTCGAATGATCCTTGCCGTGGCTCCTAAACATTGTGAGAAAAAAGGGAATGTGATTTTCCTCAAAGGTTTAATTGAATTAGACGTAGCTCACACAGCGTACTACCGGGATGTCTTGATTCCAGCCAAGGGTTTGATACTAGTAGATAACATCCCATATCGGCGGTTTATCTGCTCCGCCGGTCATGCTCGGGCAAGGAAAGCATTCTTCGTGGCGGAAGAGATATGGGATAAACTCTTACAGATCCAGTTATGTGGTATTGATCCCAAACGCGAGTTTGCGCCTAGCAAAGTAAATGCTTATCAGGGGTTGGCTGCAAGCTCCAGTGTACCCGTCAGCATGCCTCGCTTTGTTGTTGTGCCGGACGGCAGCGCCCTAGTCCATGGGATATATGATTATGTCACCAAAACGCTTGAGCCCCTACAATATGCAGTTAAACACGACGTAGAGGACGACGTTGAAATCAACCCATTTGATGGTGCTGGGTTAGTCTCCGTGGAAATGGCAACACAATGGGCCGAGGAGCTTCAAGAAAAATACCTTCCGGGTGCTTTTCAGTTCCGTTGCATTCCTGGCATTAAGGGTGTTGTGTTTACTTTTGATATCAGAAAGTATGCCAGAGAATGTGGTAACTCCAAGATCATTGACTGTTGGGGCAAGGAGTGGGGCGTTTTTGATGACCATATTGACGCAATACTTACGGACTCGCAGTTTAAATTCCGGAAGAAATACACCTCTTTGGATGAATGGCGGAACGCTTTTGAACAAGAGCTATTTGGCTATAAACGCACATTTAACATTGCAAAAATATCCGAGAGTGCGGATGAGCTGGATGACAAGGTAAGGCTCGCATATCAATTGTTGCAAACTTTAAATTTTACAGAGAAGGAGATCAAATTACTCGCCGCTCCAACAGTTACTCTTAACAAGAAAGCCTTTAACAGCCCGGATGCTTTTTTGCGGTATCGCGGAGTAAAAAATTATAATGAAGATGGCAAGCCAGATGAAGCATGGAACCGCGTCCCCGCGTACTTCAAGGCTCTGTATTATAAAGAGGAGCTTTTTGACGACCCTTTTATTTACGGAAAAGTGAAAGATTCACTTGAAACGTTACGAAAAAGTGCCTATGCGGGGAAGCTGGTGGTGAAGGGGAATTATCAGCTATTGGCCCCAGATCTTTATGGGCTGGCTCAGCACGCCTTTGGTCAGGAAGTCAACGGACTACTTGGTGAAAATGAAATTTATTCAAAATACTGGTCAGCAAAGTCTATAGACAGGGTTGCCATGATGCGAAACCCGCACATAGCCAGAGAGCACAATATTATGTCGGTAAAAGCAACACAAGCTACAGACGATTGGTTTAAGTATCAGGATAGCTCAATCATCACTGGAATGCATGATACAGCCGTGATGCGCATGAACGGAGCCGACGTAGACGGGGATACGATCTTAACAACCTCCAACCCCTACATAATCAGAGCCATTGAGCGTGAAACAATCCGCACTATCATTGCTCCCCCCTCCGAAAAGCCAAAGGAACACGAAATTGGTGATATCGCCGCATTAATGGAGGCTGACTACAATAGCTTTTGCTGTGATATCGGTGCGGCTATAAATCCCGTTACCATGCTATGGAGCCTGGAGAATCGTGAGAGCAATGAAATCCAAGATACAATTAAAATTAGGTCGGTCATCGGCGCAGAAGTAATTGACTCTGCCAAAACTGGGAAAAAGCCAGAGGTTCCCAAAAGCATTTCGGGCAAAACCAAGGATATACCACGCCCCCACTTCCTCTACTATGTAGACTCTCTAAAGCATAGGCAGAAGACTCTTGATAAATACGAGAGCAATCAGCCGTCGACCATGGATCGTATTTGCCGGTACATGGAAAACGAGTTATGTGACCTCAAATTATATCGTCGAGATTCAGACTTTGACTACACGACCCTGCTCTCTAGCGCCAAGTGCCCCACCACTGGGCCCATTTACTCTGCCCTAAGAAAAAAAGTAATTGAGCTCCACCATGAGTTTAAAAAAATAGTCCGCGCCGCAGATAAGTGCCGTAACCCAAACAGCTATCAGCGTGTATATGATAGCTTCTTTGCCTGCTGCGCAGGTGAGCTGTTATCTATCTGCCGAGATGTAGACAAGGCGATTAACTATCTGCTCGTGCTTTATTACTCCGATAAGGAGATTTTACAGAGTGGTATGCACGACAAATCAATTATTTGGAACACGTTCCCTGATCAGATGATTAAGCGCGCGCAGGGAATTTTTAATAAGCAGACTGATGCAGACTGTGAAAGGCTCCTTGAGCGGGCAGAGAAAAACAAGGTGCTTGCAGAAAAGGACAGAAAACGGATTGAGCTGAGGCGAGGATTGGACTTCCCATACACCATTTATGAGACCGAAATGACTCAGATCAAGAATCTCAATCTTGACCCTGACGGTCAATCTATGGCGGTAATTTTTAATTTGCTTGGTCGCAATAGTGAAGCTGACGGAAGCATAAGCCGTAAAAGCGTTTTGATTGAGGAAGGCGGGCGAAGTAATATTAGTCGCAACCGCATCAGCACACTTAGCAGCACAAGCCCTAAGAAGTATTCAGAATTAATGTCCGCGCTGAAGCAGAGCGGATTCCTCTACGAAAAAAACGATGAATCGCTCAAAGAAAAACAGCGTCTTTTTGATGTGAATTTGGAAATTCGCGGAGGGGCGGAGATTGCAAAGCTTTACTCAGCAGAAGATGTAGCTGAATTTACGAAGAAGTATTTCTCCCGGAGGGAAGAAAAATAAAAAAGCGGGGGAAATGCATTCCCCGCAACTCATTGGAGTACAAAGATTATGAAGGCCGCATTTTGGGACACTTCTAAAGAAATTAATTTCCCGAAGTGATGGGTTATAGTAATTCTTATTTTCCAATGGTTTGTAGTGACTAGCTTTTAATTGTAGCGATCAGATATAGGAGAGAGGGCAGGCATATATGGTTTGCCCCTCTACTTATATCACTAAAAAAGGAGAACAAAATGAAATTAACCGAATCAGAAGCCAGATCTCTTGCCACCATTTACAACATGTTAAACGAAATCAAGACCGCCGGAAACGATACAATTTTAATGGCCCAGTGCTTGACTTCGATGAACAACATGCTTCGGGCTGCCGTTGTTGAGGAACCGGAAAAAAGCAACAATGAAGCTCAAAATCATCAGGAAAACAAGTCTTGATAAAACCCCTATTTGACAGAGAGATACATAATGAAAAATATCATTTTAACTGATGTGCAATTTAATGTTATTCAGACAATGCTCAAGCGAGGCAATTTACATCGGCACTCAGGTGGGTGGACATATGATGGCGTAGAAGAATGGGAATATACGGACATGAGCGGACATACTCATAGGTTTCCTAATTGGCATTGTAATTTGATGACACTGCGTGTGCTGGATAGAAATGGGATAGTAAATTTGGATGAAAAGAATAAAATATGCAAGCTAATTGCAGACGAATCAAAATTAAAGAATATAAGGAGAAAGCGTACATGCAAATAGTAGCGCAGCAAGATACGTGTGAAACCCGCAATGTAATTTGGAGGCAAGAGTACAAAGGCAAAAATAACAAGAAACGATACACTATTGTCTCACGCATAGAACCAACTGACGCTACGAAAGCCGCTGCATATGATATTCGAAAATTTTTAGAAATCGAAAACGGAGAAATTATCCCGACTAAAAGTGGTGTTCGCCTACCCCACAGTATTATTGTAGAGGTGTTAGAGGCTCTGTACAAAAGTCTGGATGAGGTACAGAGAAATGATTTCATGGACAGAATCTGTGGAGGAACGAAGTGAGTAAAAATCAAACTAAGCCAAGCAAGTATCCCGATCTAATCAAACTGGTTGAAAAATATTAGAACGATAAGCAACTCAGAAAAGGAATTAAAATTCTTGAATCCAATAGAAAAATAGGTGTAATTGCTCCAGTGGAGTATCTTAAAAGCGTCGATAAAGTTAAGCTTAATATTCAAGCAATTACATCTGATCCAGATTGGAACAAAAAACAGAAAAGCTACAGGGAATATTGCATGTCTCATGCAGACGATGTATTTATAGTTGTAACTGATTCTAAATTTGGAAATGAACCTTCTATTGTCTGCCTTACGAATAATGGCGTTGATTCCGGATGGTATTTCTATATTGGCGATTTAATTGAAGTTAAAGAAAACCCCTCCTTATTGGAGGGGTAAGGATTATTCAATTTCAAGGCCAAGCTTTTCGGCAATTTCCTCGGGAGATAATCCAGCTTCCTTAGCCGCTGAGATGACAGAGCGTACAGAAATGGGGTGTTCAAGTCGCTGCTTCTGTGTTTCTAGCTTTGCCAACTCCTCCTTTTTCTTTAAAATCTTGGCATCTAGGTCAGCAATTCGTTCTTCTTTTGTGCGGGTTGTACGGGCCATAAAATATCACACCTTTCAAATAGTATTTTAATCATAAAACATCAGATATAAACTGTCAACTTAAATAATTGGAGGTTACATATGAATAATAATATTTCAAATGAGAAAGCAAAGAATTCCACCGAGCAATATTTTACTGAAGCCGGCTACTCTGCTGACGAAGCCACCAAACTTGCCAATATCGCTAACACATATAAAGAATGTGGAGAAACTTGTGCCGAGGTCTCTGTTTCAAATAGAACCAAGAAGCGCGGGCGAACACACAAATCTGGCTATGCAGTGAACAATGAGGCTTTAATATACCGTATTGCCGATGTTGGATTGCTGAACAAATTGCACGGCGTAAAGTCAGGCGTGACACCGCGCGTCTTTTACTTTGACAAGAGCCCGGATATAAAGGCAATCATTGACGAGTACAATGCCACGCCAAATAAGGAAAGCGATTATTTAGCCACCATTAATCATCTGGGTAATAGAGTTTCTGAACTAGAACAAAACATGCGCACTCTTTCCAATTGGATGACTTCTGGTGTTGATAAAATAAATGAAACGGGAAACATGAGCTACATAGATAGAGCATATTTGCTTGAGAAAATAAAAAAGGAATTTTTGCCGCTCGGTATTGTGGATATTGTAGGTGTAGTCAAGAATGACGACGGAAATATTCTAAGTTTCACAATGACAGTTAAGGAAACAGAAGGCACCGTGGTGAACTACGCGTTTAACCTTGCTAAAGTCACAAATATAACCTGATTTATTCCACGGAGGAGCTATTGCTATGATAGCTCCTCCATTCATTTGAGAAGGGAGCAATGCAATGTATATAGATTTTAATAGTTTTAAATATGACGTTTTGGGCTACCAAGTTGCGCCTACTTTAATTTTGAAGACACCTCATGAGTCAACCGTTGGTGTGCTCGGACAATATTTCAATTTGAAGCTCACCCTCAACTACTCCGACCTATCTTCTGGGCAATTTGATTATCCTGCGGTTGTAAATGGCGATGACATTCCATTCTACGACGACTTGGAACCAACGATGGTTGTGGAAATCCGTCCAGTTGGACGATTTGTCATCTCTGATATATCAGAAAATAATGACGGTGTGCGCCAAGTCAAAACCTGCACCATCAATTCTCTAGAATATGAGTTCAGTTCTAAGCGGATTGCTTTTGGAGCCGGGACATACCGATTATATAACCTTGTTGACCCGTCTACAAGCATCCTTGGTATGATATTAGAGAGGTTCCCTCACTGGAGAGTCGGAGAGGTTGATTCCGATATCCTGACGAAATACCGGACTTTCAGCGATACGAATGATGCCGCTTTGTCTTGGATGCGTAACACGGGTCAAGATTCTTATGGCTGTGTATTTGATTTTGACACCAGCGAACATATCATTAATATTGTCAGCCAAACAAAAGATGTCGTTATGAGGCCAATTTTTATTAGTTTCAACAACTTGATTAAAGAGGCGGAAGTTACTTGCAGCAATGAGAACTACTGCACTTCCATTGATGTTACGGGCGCTGACGACCTCGATATTCGCAATGTAAATCCAATAGGTGAGAACAATCTATATAATTTGTCTTACCCCATAGGTAAGGAGCGCATTCCTGCCGCAATTGCGCAGAAGTGGATAAGCTGGCAGAACACCGTTGATGCTCAGCAGGCTTATTATATCAGTCTGGTTGCTTTAAGAAATAGTGCATATGGACGCTATTTAACAGAGAACGCTAAGCTAACCGATCTCAACGGGGAGTTATCTTCCATAGAAAATAGACGGGCTACTGCACAAGAAGCATTGGCGCTTGCCAGCACAACCGAGGAAGAAAATTATTTTAATAATCGCCTTAGCCAAATTCGTGCAGAACTCAGCACTAAGAAATCAGAGATATCCGTGCAGCAAGATTTGGTTGATAGCTGCTTGGAAGAATATAATGATTTTTCTGCTGAGATTACAACGCTTGTGTCCAGTTTAAAGAAAGAGAACTTTTTTACAGCTGACGAGCTCAATGTTCTGCTACGGTATATTTCCGAAGAATCCTTTAATGACGCCACGTTTGCGACTTTTGATACCGATGTCTCCGGAGAGAATGACAGCTATGCTAATTTGATTGATGGCACAGTGTCCTTTACAGGTATCCGTCTTGAAGATATCCAGATGGACGCAGCCACCGGGCGAAGGATTTTCAGCATTAAAGGTGGCAACATTACGTTGAGCGGTCAAAAAACAGTTGTTTTGGAGGATGGTGGCACGAAGCAGGAATCGTATAGCATCGCCGCTCAACTGAATAATGCCACCCTAGATCGTAAGGACGGCACGGATGTTGTGTTAAGCGCATTCCTGGGAGGCGGCAGCAATAATGAAGTATCATTTCCAAGCGGAAATATTACGTTGGTAGGAATGGCTACTTTTGATGATGATGACTTCTTGAATCAGTTTACGCGGATCGAAGTCCCCACCAAAGACGATGACGGAAATACTGTCAGGACGGATATTCATTATGAAGGAAATGGCGCGTTTACTACGGTTGGCGGCAGTTTATATTTCACAAAGAATGTAACTGAATATCAAAAATATGCCGTAGCTCAAGAGCTGTACGATTACGCTAAAGAATGCCTTGCTGACATAGCGAGCCCAACATATGAGTTTGATATTAGTAGTGTAAATATTATTTTTGCGCAGGAATTTGAAGGATTCAAAGACGCTTTAAAGCTGGGGTATGGAGTATATCTCAAAATTACTGATAAGCTTTTGTTGAAGCCAAGGCTACTGAGTGTTGAGCTGGACTTTGAGAACCCAAAGAATTTCAATATGACTTTTGCAAATTCTTTTAAGATGACGCCACGCGGTGCCCAAGGTCTGGGCGACCAGCTACAGTCAACCTCTAAAATCAGTAAATCTCTTGATTCAGATAAATATAAGAACGGAGCCTACCGAACCAGCGGAAGCGAAGGTGTAGTCAAAAAGTTTATTCAGAATGGAATTGATGCAGCAACAACGGCGGTCACGGTAACGGGTGGGCAAAATATTAAGATTGATGAGACAGGCTTCACGGCCAGCAGTGAGACAAGCCCCTACTCCCTCCGCATCGCCAACGGAATGATGGCGCTAGTAAGTAATGAAACCGGGGAGGCTGTGCAGGGCTTTGGACACTTCTACAACTCCGTATCCGGCACAAACTGGACTGGAGTTAATGCGAAGGTCATTGCAGGCCCTATGATTATCGGCGAAAACCTTATTATTGAGTGTCCGAACGTTACTGGCGATATGATGCTATTCTCCGTCGATTCAACCGGAGTCCAGATATCTAATGGCCGTATGTATCTAGATCATGATCGTGGCGGTAAAATTATGATTGATCCTACTGTGGGCTTTGCTATGGGAACTGAGGATTTATATACCATTGAGGATGATGGGACACATAGCTTCAATCAAGATAATGCCAGCTTCTATATGGGGTTTGACGGCAAACTCTACTTAAAAGATATTGATGCTACGGGTACTATCCATGGTTCCGTTATAACCGGCAGCGAGATATATATTGGTGGGAATAACACTGCTAGTAACTGCAAGTTTGGCGTGGACGCTCTTGGAAACATTATCGGTATCGAAACAATGAACGGTGCGTTAAAATTTGACTCGGTTGGAAAGGCATACTTTGGCAATGATGTAGAAATTGCGGGAGGACTCACCTTAAGCGGGCCAATACAGTGGAACTCAAGCAGCTTCCCTGTTCAATCACAGTTTTCTACGGCAATTTCTGGACCATGGCATGACAGTATGCAAACAAACGACAAGTACCGTCGAGATAAACTCTACGACGGTACTTGGGGGGCTGCGTATCAATTTGTTGGGACGGATGGAAGTAGTGGGTCGGATGCAAATGTCACATACGGAAATATTAAGTCTGCGTTGCAACTTGCGGCTAATACACAGACTACATTCATTACCGCCAACAGTGCCGGGGCTCCAAATATTTATGGTGGGAACATCTATGGTGCTAATATCTATGCTGGAACGGGGTCTGATTCTTTTGCATCTATGGATGAAGATGGATTCCGTATTTATGCGGGAGGCACGGAGCGCCCGAAGGTATCCCTTGAACAGTTTGGATCTGGAGATTTAATGCAGCTAGTTCTTGGGGCCGGAAGCTCAACTACACATAGTGGATATGGTAGACTTTTTTTACAAAAGGCTGGCACAAGCGCGTCATTGATTTACCAAGGAACAAACGGTGGAACTAGGGCTGGTTTTGAATTCCAAAATGATGGTACGTTGAATGTCATTGGCACACTAACTGGGGTAACTGCTACTTTTGGATAGTATCTATCGTATTTGAAACATATCCAGATGTGCCTTTGGAGACTACTCCACCAACTACTTGCGGTGTTTCAAAGCAAAGATCATCCCAAAAGTCTTCGTACAATACAGATATAAGGGCACCAGATCCAAAATATTGATCTGCTAGTTCAATAGAATTACGTAGAGAATATATTTTAATTTCACTTGTCTGTCGAGCCTGGAGAAACGATAATAGTTTCTCAGTATTTACGCACATACAATATATCGACATAGTTCCACTTGCTGTTCTGCGATCCCAGTCCTTTTCTGGCACCCTTATCCACATCGCCTTAAACTCCTGGTATGCCGCCTCTTCCTCTACCGTCCAATCTGAATAGTCGGTTGCGGAGGTGGCGTCAGGGGTCGCAGATGGCTCAACGGCGCTTGCCGCGTCTCCTGCGATGGTTACAGAACCCGTGGTCACATCATACCCAATCTCTACCCCAACGAGCTCAGAAATACGTTTAGCGGGGAGGTACGTTGTGCCTCCTCCATTCTCGTCCGTATAAGTGATACTAGCAGGGACATTGGTTCCGCTGGATAGAGTATAATTCTCTCCCTTTGCGGAGATTTGCTGTCCATTGAATTTGATAGCCGATAGGTTAAAAGATACTTGACCCGACGCTGCCAGGGCGGTGACGGTGAGCGAACCAATAAGCGCGGTGGTCAGTACGCCGGCTAAGAAAGGTGGCAGTTTGTTTTTCATGGACGATACTCCTTCGTTAGATTTGAACAAATTTGATTTTATTACAGAGGATTGGTGGAAGTCTTGCTTCTCAAGTTATGAGGAAATGCAACGGCTGTTTTCAATTGATGATGGTTGCTGCATCGCAGAGCCAAACGTCGATGTAACTTAGACTTCTAGGGAATTACCCTTCATTCTTCTAAGAATCTCACCTTCGATAACTGCCCAATTTTCTGTTATTTCGTTTGAAGACGGACTATATGACCTAAGAAAA
>VSSQ01000732.1_pt1 | contig 16957 bp, 17 predicted proteins | sample 4763081 | NCBI WGS metagenome assembly VSSQ01 (sample SAMN12137344, study PRJNA551015) | bioreactor metagenome | isolation source: SDC9 anaerobic chlorinated ethene degrading culture | place: USA: Knoxville, Tennesee | collected 2015-01-01
TCGTGCGCATCTTGTCGCGCAAGACGAAAAATAACCCGGTGCTCATCGGCGAGCCCGGCGTAGGCAAGACCGCCATTGCCGAGGGCCTGTCCCAGCGCATTGTCAAGGGGGATGTACCGAACAGCCTGAAAGACAAGACCATCTTCGCCCTGGATATGGGCTCTCTGGTCGCCGGCGCCAAATACCGCGGCGAGTTCGAGGAACGGCTGAAGGCTGTTCTCAATGAAGTGAAAAAGGCCGAAGGCCGGATCCTTCTCTTTATCGACGAGCTCCATACCATTGTGGGTGCCGGCAAAACGGAGGGCTCCATGGACGCGGGAAACCTATTAAAGCCCATGCTGGCCAGGGGCGAGCTGCACTGCATCGGAGCCACCACTCTGGACGAATACCGCAAGTATATTGAAAAGGACGCCGCGCTGGAGCGCCGGTTCCAGCCTGTCATGGTGAACGAACCCACCGTGGAGGACACCATCGCCATCCTGCGCGGACTGAAGGAACGGTATGAGGTCTATCACGGCGTCAAGATTACCGACAGCGCCATTATTGCCGCCGCCACCCTCAGCAACCGTTACATTACCGACCGTTTCCTGCCCGATAAGGCCATCGACCTGGTCGACGAGGCCTGCGCCATGATCCGCACCGAGATCGACTCCATGCCCATGGAGCTGGATGTTGTTTCCCGGAAGATCATCCAGCTTGAAATCGAGGAGGCGGCGCTCAAGAAAGAAACCGACGCCGTTTCCCGGGAGCATCTGGCCGATATTCAGAAGGAACTGGCCGAGATGCGGGAGGAACTGAACACAAAGAAAGCCCAGTGGCAGAATGAAAAGGACGCCATCGGCAAGGTCCAGAAGCTCCGCGAGGAGCTGGAAGCGGCAAACGCCCAGATGGAAAAGGCCGAACGGCAGTATGACCTGAACAAGGCCGCCGAGCTGAAGTACGGCCGCATCCCAGAGCTCAAGAAAGCGCTGGAGGCCGAGGAATCGGTGGCTGCAGCGGGCAAAGCAGCTTCCCTTCTGCGGGATAAGGTCACAGAAGAAGAAATCGCCCGCATCATCGAGCGGTGGACGGGGATTCCCACCAGCCGCCTGATGGAGGGGGAGCGGGAAAAACTGCTCCACCTGGAGGATATTCTCCACAAGCGCGTGGTGGGTCAGGACGAAGCGGTACAACTGGTCTCCGAGGCCATTCTGCGCTCACGCGCCGGTATTGCCGACCCCGACAAGCCCATAGGCTCCTTCCTCTTCCTGGGGCCCACCGGCGTGGGCAAGACGGAGCTCGCCAAGACGCTGGCGGAGGCCCTGTTCGACAGCGAAAAGAATCTGATCCGCATCGATATGAGCGAGTATATGGAGAAGTTCTCGGTCTCCCGCCTTATCGGCGCCCCTCCCGGCTACGTAGGGTACGAGGAGGGTGGCCAGCTTACCGAGGCCGTGCGGCGCAAGCCTTACTCGGTAGTCCTCTTCGACGAGGTGGAAAAGGCCCATCCGGACGTGTTCAATATATTACTGCAAGTATTGGATGACGGCCGTATTACGGATAGTCAAGGCCGGACCGTTGACTTTAAAAACACGATCATCATCCTTACCTCCAATCTGGGCAGCCAGTATCTGCTGGAGGGGATCGGCCCGGACGGCGAGCTGAGCGAGAACGCGCGGAATCAGGTGAGCATACTTTTAAAACAGGCCTTCCGTCCCGAGTTCCTCAACCGGCTGGACGAGATCGTCTTCTATAAGCCTCTTACCAAGGAAAATATCACCCATATCATCGACCTGCTGATCGAGGGTCTCAACCGCAGGCTTGCGGATAAGGACCTCTCCGTGGCCCTCACCGAGGCGGCCAAGGTGTTTATCATCGACGCCGCCTATGACCCGCTCTACGGCGCGCGTCCTCTGCGCAGGTACGTCCAGCACACGGTGGAGACACTCATAAGCCGCAAGATCATCGCCGACGAGGTAGCCCCCGGCCAGGCCCTCAGCGTGGACGTGAAAGATGGTTCGCTGATTGTACGCTGATAACTTGATTTAACCAAATAACAAGGCGCGCTTCAGGGGGAATTCCATTCCCTTGGAAGCGCGCCTCTTCTTAGCTGACCGAGCAAAAACTTTAAGATTGAGAGGACTACAGCTCAGAGATTATGAATGAAATTTATGGCGGGGAGGGGCAGTTTGGTGCAATCCTCCCAGTAAACCGTCAAAGTGCCTGCGGAGACCGAGACTTCAACTGGAATACCTAGAAATTCATTGCTGACGCCCAACGGGATTTCATTGGTAAGAGTTGCGTTTGAAAGAGGGTATTTTAAGCCCCGGAGGAAAACGCCCTCCGCCCGGTCACCGGCGCAGAACACCGAGAGGATGCCCCGATATCCGGGATCGAATCGCAGGGTGCTGTTGCGGATTGCCGTGATCACATACCCACTGCCGAGCAAAAACCCAATCGAGCCATGGACGGAAAGATAGGAGAGTACCTGAATGTTTGCCAGGGTATGGTCCAGCCTGCCGCCCGTGCCTCCGAAGAGATAGAAGGTATCGCAGCCTTCCTTCCGGGCGTGCTTTACCGCGTACAGAAGATCGGTGTCGTCTTTTTCTGTTGGCAGAGTGATAACGCGGGGGTCTCGAGGCGGCGACTTCAGAGAATCAAAATCGCCGATGACAAAATCCGGCTCTATGGAAAGGCCCTCCAGGTAATCGAATCCGGCATCCGCGGCAATGACAAAGTCTCCCGGATTTGGGTGAAACCGCTCTTTCTGAAAGTCTCCGGCACCGACGATATAGCAGCTTTTCATGACAGATCCTCCGGTTCGTGCAATCTATCTTTATTATAACACAAACGAAGAGATTTTTGCCAGTGGAGTAATTGAAAGCACCGGGGCGGGCGGCGTCTGCCGCTCGCCCCGGTGGGGAGTTGCATTTATTTGCGGATGCTCCTGTTGATTGCCGAGAGAATACCACGAAGAGGGGCCAGATTGATATTGTGGGAAACGCCCACACCGAACCAATCTTTTCCGTTGCTGTCCTGCAGCTTAATATAGGCCACCGCCATGGAGTCGGAGCCGCTGCGAATGGCGTGCTCTTTATAGTCAACAAAGGTGAGGCGGTCTATTTTCTGGCCGTGAATGGCGTTGAAGAAGGCATCGATGGGGCCGTTGCCCTCACCCTCCACCGTAAAAAGGGTATCCTTGTGCCCAAGAGTGCCTGAGAAGATGACGCGGGAGCTGCCCTCCTCATCCGAAACCTCCTGGAACGCATGTCGTACCAAGCGGTACGGGGCTGTGGCGTCGATATACTCATCCCTGAAGAGCTCATAGATACGCTCGGGCTTGAGTTCGGTGCCGACCCGGTCGGTCTCGCGCTGAACGATGGCCCCGAACTCTGTCTGCATGGATTTCGGCAGCTCGAAGCCAAAGTTCTGCTGCATGACAAAGGCGGCGCCGCCCTTGCCCGACTGGCTGTTGATGCGGATGATTGGTTCGTATTGCCGACCCAGATCGGTGGGATCGATGGGCAGATAGGGGACCTCCCAGAATTCGCTGTTGCTTTCCTTCATATACTGCACGCCTTTGTTGATGGCGTCCTGGTGGGAGCCAGAGAAGGCTGTAAACACCAATTCGCCCACGTAAGGCTGCCGTTCGCCCACTTTCATCTTAGTAACACGCTCGTATACGTCGCGGATCTCATTGATACGCGAAAAGTCTAGCTCGGGATCCACACCCTGGGTATAAAGATTCATGGCCAGGGTGACCATATCTACGTTTCCAGTACGCTCACCGTTTCCGAAGAGGGTAGCTTCTATCCGCTCGGCACCGGCAAGAAGGCCCATCTCGGCGGTGGCCACGCCGCAGCCACGGTCATTGTGGGGATGGAGAGAGATAATGGCCCTTTCACGTCCCGGAAGCTTGCGGATAAAATACTCGATCTCGTCGGCAAAATAATTGGGCATACAGTTTTCCACCGTGGTGGGCAGGTTCAGGATAACGGGTTTTTCTACTGTGGCGTTAAGTTCATCGAGCACCTGGCGGCAGATTTCCACCGCGTTGTCCATCTCGGTGCCCATGAAGGATTCGGGTGAATACTCATAGCGCAGGTTGACTCCGGAGGCAATAACGGGTTCCGAGAGCTCGCGGATCAGCTTGGCGGCATCCACCGCGATCTTAATGATCCCGTTCATGTCCGTTTTGAAGACCACCTTGCGCTGGAGCGTGGAGGTGGAGTTGTAGAAGTGCAGGATCACGTTCTTAGCGCCGTCAATGGCCTCAAAGGTCCGCTTGATGAGATGTTCTCTCGCCTGTACCAACACCTGCACCGTCACGTCGTCCGGGATATGACCGCCATCAATAAGCGCCCGGAGAAATTCGTACTCGGTTTCCGAGGCCGAAGGAAAGCCCACCTCGATCTCCTTGACGCCGATATCGACCAAGGTGTGGAAGAACTCCAGCTTTTCCTCGACGTTCATGGGATCGATAAGGGCCTGGTTTCCGTCTCTCAGGTCCACCGAACACCAGACGGGGGCATGGGTAAGGCGCTGATCGGGCCAGGCCCGTTTCTCCATTTCGATGGGTACAAAGGGAATGTACTTGCGATAGGCTTTTTTCATGGTTTTGTCTCCTCCGTTGGCGGTCGGGGAGAATATAAAACGTCCCCGACCGAAAATTCGGTCAGGGACGTAAAAACACGTGGTACCACCCTGATTCAGCACCCGGTTTCCCGGAATGCCCTCCTCGGCCTCCAACAAGGCCTTGGCCGTTAACGGGGCCGGACGGCCCGCCCTAACTCCCGGAGGAATTCAGACGGACGGCTCTGGGATGAGTTATACATGCGCATTGCCGCACCGGCTCGCACCAAACGCCGGCTCTCTGAGCGGGTAGATCGCATCTTGGTCCCTTCACTGCCTTTATCTGCCTATTGGCTTGGGGTTATTGTAATGGAAAACGGCATTCTTGTCAAGGAGATTTTTTTGTTGACAAATGCGATTCTTTTGTTATAATGGTTGTTGCGCTTATGAATCGAAAACAGTTAGCGGGATTGTGTAAAGGTAGCACGACAGACTCTGACTCTGTTTGTGAGGGTTCGAATCCTTCTCCCGCTGCCAACAGAAAACCTAGGAGTTTTAACGGCTCCCAGGTTTTTCTTTTATCCAGAATCGGGCGTTTTCCCTTAAATTTTCCCTTACCGGCTTTGAAAATAGCAACGGGAGCGGTTTTCCGCCCCCGTTTTTTCATGCCCTTTATCCCTGTTTTAACTTCTCTATATAGTCCTGCATCCGGGTGGCGCTGTCCTCTTTCATCCGTTCCGATACATGGCCGTAGACGTCCAGTGTGAACGCCGCTGTAGCGTGGCCTAGGTTGCCCTGCACCGTTTTCACGTCATCACCGTTCTGCAAGGACAACACGGCATAGGTGTGGCGAAGGTCGTGCACACAGGCATCCGGAGCGCCGACTTGGGCAACCAGCTTTTTCAGATGGTTGTACACCGTCTGTGAATGAAGGTGTTGCCCCAGGGCGTTTGTAAACACCAGGGCTTTCTCCTGTTCCTTAGGGGTGGACCATGCTTCCCAGGCTGCCCCGGCTCTAAGGCGGTCCTCTATCTGCTTCCGGCGGCGCTCCTCCAAGTGGACTGCGTCGAAAAAGTGAGAGTGGGTATGGTAGAGTATATGCATACGAATTCAGACGAAAGGGGAACTGAATTTTATGCCAAGTAATAACTCTAAGTACACCACGGAAATGCGGGAACAGACGGCAGCCTACATCATTGAAAACCACGAATCAGCAACCAGTATGGCGGAGGAAATGGGAATCAACACGAATACCGTCTGCCGCTGGGTGCGGGATTATCGAAGAAAGTATAAGCTTCCAAGCTATGCGGAGGAAAAAGGGCAAATGCGAAAGCCTCCGCAATCGGCACCGGAGCTAAAATATCGGGTCAAAGAGTTAGAGACGGCCTTAAAAGAGAAAAATCTTGAACTCGCACAGCGGGAACGGCGGCTGGCCGAGGAGAAAGAGAAGGTAGAAATCCTAAAAAAATCCCTGCACATCTTCATGCAAGCACAAGAATGAAATACGAAGCAATAGATGAGCATCGCCGCCAGTTCTCAGTGCGGAAGATGTGCAGTGCACTTGGAGTTAAGGAATCCAATTATTATAGGTGGCGAGACCGACAGAAATGCCAGCAGAAAACCTGCTGGCAAGAAAAGCTATTGGTGGTGAAGATTAAAGCGCTGTTTTTAGAGAGCCGAAGGACCTACGGCTACAGGAAAATGCAGAGAGCCTTGGAGCAGTCGGGCATTGAAATCAGCGTGTATCGCGTACGGAAGATAATGCGGGAGAACGGCTTTTATCCCGTAACCAATACGAAGTATAGGCCTTATCACAACGGCAAGCAGTCCGGGCAGTATACGCTATGGCTTTCATCAAAGTAAGAGTCGAAAAGGCAATTCCTATCAAAATCCATCATGGAATCTTTTTATCGTACGTTAAAAAGAGAGCTTGCTCAGAATGCCTACTACGACAACCCTGAACAAGCTCGGCAAGACATATTCAGTTATATTGAACTCTACTACAACGCAAAACGGATCCATTCGACTCTCGGGTGGCTAAGTCCCACTCAATTTGAGGCGCAAAATTACTAAAATCCTTATCTTTGCATTCAGTTTTTCCTGACCCTTCCAATAATCTATAGCAGGTTTTTTCAGTTTTGGCGGAATCTTGCTGAACAAGATAACAGTAGCCGGAGAAACATAAGCGTTACCCCGGTTATTACTAAAACGTGTTTGGAGTATTATGCGTATACGATTTCCTGGTATACAATTACCTCGGCACATGCCTTAATATTATTTATCATCCCTACCCAAGTCATTTGGCCACGGGATTTCAGTTCTTCGGTAACGCCCTCGGCCTTCGCCATCTGCTTCACCAGCAGCTCAATGTGCTCTCAAGCCTTGTTATCGACCTCGGCCAAGTGTGGCAGAGTTTGCGAATAAACATAGGCTGTTGTAAAGTATGGGCCTGTGCTCTAGAGCGTATGACAGCGGGGTGTCGTCACAATAATGGCCGGGCGCCTTTATCTTCGATATTGCGGTTAAAGGTCGGAAGGTTCTGCACTGCTCTTCCGTTCAAAGAGGTTTTGCGTATAATCCAAATGACGGCGCATGATATCTTCGCATTTCACCGGATCGCTTTCTTTCAGCGCACTCAGGAGTTCCAAATGTTCTTTATAGGATCTACGCACTTCGTCGTTGGTCTTCATGTTGTTTTTCTGATAGTCATACATCACGTAACGTATCGCTTCAAATATCTCAGTAAGTATATCATTATGCGTAGCCTCTGCGATTGCAATGTGGAATTCTGTTCCATATTTAGCATATTGCTTTACATCTTCGATTACCTTGCGCATTTCCTTGCACAATTCGTCCAATTTTTTGAGGTCTTCGCTGTTGTGGTTCTCTGCAGCGAGAACCACTGTTTCTACCTCCAAAAAATTTCGCACTTCGACAAGTTCCGCATAGTTGTTAATCCCCACGGCAAAATCTATAGAAACCGCCTCTTTAATGACGTCCTCGTTCTGTATCCTCACATATGTTCCGTCGTTCCTTTTTTCTATAACATTCATCATTTCCAGGATACGCAGTGCCTCACGTAGCGTACTGCGGCCTACACTCAACAATTCGCACAGGTCACGCTCCGGCGGAAGGCGGTCGTTTTCCTTTAACTCCTTGGATGAAATGGAGTTCAGAAAGTAGTTAACGATTTGCACAGGCACTGAATCCTTCTCAATTGCTTTAAACATCGCCATCACTCTCCGATTTTGTGTGATATTCTGATTCAACAGCATCAAGGTACTCGCCCATAGCGGCGGTAGTTCTGACGCAGTCGTGGCCTGTGATGCCTTTTTCGATGTGCTGTGCCATATGATAATAATTCATGAATTGTTCGAGTGTGATAACCGACGATTCCGGATCAAAGAACATAAGATCTTTAAACCGATCAAATATCCGTACCAGAATAGAGTTTTGTGTGGCAGTGGCCAATGCTCCATGGAAAAGTATGAACAGCTCCATAAGATCGGTGGCCAGCATGTTCTGAACGTCCTCCCCGTTGTCCTCAGGCACTTTATCCAATATAATGCCTATCTTAGCCAATATCTGGCGCAAAAATTTCATGTCGTTCGCGCTAGCACGCTGTGCCGCCAGCGACGCAAACTGCATCTCCAATATGCGGCGCACTACCATTACATTGTCACGCTTTTTTTCGTCTGTTGAATAATGATAATGGTAAAGTACTTTTTTTTTGAAATACGACTGTACGTCTTCGTTCACATAATATTTCCCGTTACTGTCGGTAATAATATTCAGATATTCCAAACTGGCGAGTGCCTCACGCACGGATGTTCTCCCCACGCCGAACTGTTTGATGAAATCTCCTTCCGAGGGCAACACAGCACCTGGCTTCAGTGTTCCGTCTTTGATAGAGTCTATAATCTGTTCGTATATCAAGTTTGGATAGGACAATTTTTTAATTTTGTTTTCTTCGAAATCCTTAAACATATATCCTCCATAGAACAGTACTGATAGCCATCGATAATGATATTCTAACATATTTTAAATAAAATCCAAGTACCAATCGCCGGGAAAACTTCGTTTTCCCGGCGATTGTCTAAGTGCGTGGGACCACATACCAAATGCACTATGATTAAGAAAATCAGTTAAGAAACTTCTTTGTTATTTCCACGAATTTTTTCTCTGATACCAATCCGTGTTTTTGTATTGCAGTGGCTTTAACAGCATTGAGTATATCCATACATTTTTCCGCCGGTGGAATCTCAAATCCCGTCTTTTTCAGATAATACTCGATACTTGGCAAGCCGCTGCCCTTTCCAAGCACGATAACATTGTCGGGATGTCCGGTCAACTCCGGGAGATATGGAGTGAGTTCCAACGGATCGTGTTCCTTGACGTTATTGTACCATCCGGTTATGATTCCGGATTCAATTTCCGCAATCTTGTCACCAATAATACCCTGATTGGGTCTTACCTGCATTCCTGTCATCTCACACATCATTTTGGACAGCTCATATATTTTATCATATTTCAGCCCAAGGTCCACGCCGTACATTGTCAGCAGAGAAAGCGCAACTTCCTCATACGATGCATTTCCCGCGCGCTCGCCGATCGCCGAAATCGTTGTATGGGCAACATCCGCACCAGCGGCAAGTCCCAATATCGTATTCGCGCTACCCAGCCCGAAATCATCGTGGAAATGTACTTCGATCGGTTTGTCTATGTAGCTCTTCACTGTCTTGATCAGATAAGGTATGGCGCTCGGGTTCAGCCCGCCAAAGGTATCGACAATTGCCAGCGCATCCATGTGTCCTTCGTCCGCGACTCGCTTGATAAGCGTCATCGCCCAGTGCATATCTGCGCGGCTCATGTCAATCGGGAAGAAGACGGTGTAAAGCCCCTTTTCTTTTGCATAGGATGTCGCCTCTATCGAAAGATCGATCGTTTTTTCCAAGTCCCACTTATATGCTTTTTCAATCATATGGTCGCTGGAAGGAATCTCTATGACAATACCACTGACGCCAATATCCGCCGCCTTTTCCACATCCGCCTTGACGCATCTGCAGAATGCGAAAATCTCCGGGCCAAGATTCATTTTTACGATTTGTGTTATGGCCGCCTTGTCATCCGGAGATACTGCCGGCATGCCCGCTTCGATGCGGTGGATCCCGATCTCTGCCATCTTTTCTGCTAGCCGGACCTTCTCGTCCTTGCTAAAAATTAGGCCCGCCTGCTGTTCACCGTCGCGCAGTGAAATATCATGCAGCTTTATGTTTTTATTGAAATGGTAAGTGGACTTCACCTCATCTGCGAAATTCCACGGACTGGTGAACCATTTATCCGTTTTCCATGGAGTCGTGTCCATGATAACCCTCCCTTTTTTTTAATAATGAGAAGCCTCTCAGATAAGACCTTCTTCGTTGAGCATCTCGACAACCCACTCCGCTGCTTTTCCGCAGACGACCGGGCAAACGTCATCGTGTCCCCCCGCACTGATAAACTCGTCTCGCTCGCCGTTGAGAATATCGTAGGAGCGGCCCATCAGCTTTGTCTGTATGGCGGAACAGTCGCCACCGTTTTCCCCGTATTCCTTCTCAAAACGCTCGACGAGACGACGCGCCAGTTTGAATGTTTTGAAGCGGATCCCGTCCGGATCCGGGAAATTCTCTATATCACGACCTACAAAGCAGCTCAGCGCCATGATACCGCCAGTGAGAGCTCCGCAAGCGTATCCGGCGCCGGCAAGCCCCGCGCCGAGACCAGTGCAGGATTTGAAAACGTCGTCTGAGATATTGCTGCCGACAGTGTTCTTGATCGCGGCCAGAACACACTGGGAACAGCACCCATAATTGTTCTCATAAAACCTCGCGAGATCAAATGCTACTTTTTTAACAGATTCAATGTTCTCCATCGTAATAATTCTCCTATAAACATATTTTGGTTTGTATTCCAATTTGTGCTTTCTGGACTTGCTCATATCTCGGCATCCTCGCCGCTTTCTCAATCTGGCGGCGGCGCCTGCACCACCGGCAACACCGCCCACGATAACTACTTTCATGTTCACCAACAATTCTTTATCTGGGTAATGCCTGCCTGGCAATAATCCCGCCGTCCACAAGCATCACGTCTCCGGTTATTCCGCGTGCATATGGCGATGCCAAGAAAAGCGCACAGCCGACAACGTCAGCCGGCGTGGTAAGACGCCCCAGCGGGATATACTTGCAGAAGGACTGCACCTTTTCCTCGGTATTCAGGCGTACGCGGCACATTTTGCTGTCAACCACACCGGGTGCGATTGAATTTACGGTGATCCCGAACTCGCCGAGTTCCAGTGCAAATGATTTGGAAACCATGTCCAGTGCAGATTTCGTCGCGCCGTAGACGATTCGGTTTTCCGCCGCCGCAGTGCCGTTAAGACTGCTGATATTGATAACGGCGCCGCCCGTTTTACTTTTCCTGAGCAGAGGAATCATTTCTTTCGTGAGCATGAAAGTACCTATGACATTAATCGCCATCGACTTTTCAAAATCCTCTTTTTCCGTTTCAAAAACAGATTTGCGGCAGAGGATGCCGGCAACATTCACCAACACGTCGAGGAACCCGAATTTTTCGCTGATCGTCTTGGCGGCTTCGGCAACCGATTTCTTGTCCGTGATATCCGTCTTTACCGTGATTATATCTGCGCCCGGGAACTCCGCCTTGAGCGCTTCTGCAGCATCAAGGTTGAGATCCCCGATAATCACGCGGCATTTTTCATCGACAAAGCCCTTGACGATCGCACTTCCGATGTCGCCGGCGCCTCCTGAAATAAATACCAATTTATTCTTAATGTCAAAAGCCATTTATATTTCTCCTCTCTTTATGGCCGATATTTCGCTTGTTAAGTATGACGCACAGATATGAAACCCGTATCTCAGTGCAGAATTTTTGTGTCATGCCGCGATTTTTTGACTGACGGTCAGAGCAGTATCAGGAGCAAAATCGAGGAATGTAGGAAGGCTTTTCGCCTTTCAAGATACGAGATGCAACCATGGTGCGTCCTTTGCCTGTCAAAAACGGAGTCGTATCGGTGTGCGTAATCCTTATAGCCCTATCCCAGAAACAGCATCGTTGCTTGCGGAACGAAAGCCGCCAGAAACAGCACGCCGGTCATGATTAAAACGAAAGGCAATATGTTTTTGATGACTTGTTCAATCTTGACGTCATAGATGCTGCAGACGCAGAACATATTTAGACCAAGCGGCGGCGTTATCGTACCGACACAAACCGACACGACCATAACGATACCAAACTGGACCAGATTCATGCCGAGTGCCGAAACTATCGGGGCAAGAAGCGGGGCCAGAATGACGATATAGGCATTTCCCTCCATGAAGGTACCCACAAACACGAGAAAGACCAGAATGATGCAGGTTATGATAACACCGTTGCTTGTGATTGACAGAATGCTGTTAGCAATGGTCTGCGGAATTGATAGGATCGTCATCTGCCAACCGAAAAGAGCAGATGTCGCAATAATGAACATAACGATAGCCGTGTTCTTTGCCGACTCGAGCAGGATGCCCGGTATATCCTTGATCTTGAATTGTTTATAGACGAAACAGCCCACGATGAACCCATACAGGCAGGCAACGGCTGCCGCTTCGGTTGGTGTAAAGAAGCCCCCGTATATACCGCCGAGCACGATGATCGGCATGAGGAGAGCAAGGATGGCATCTTTGAAGGATTGCAAGATTTCCTTGCCGCTAGAGCGCTTGTCAATTCCCTTATACCCGCATTTTCTTGACTTGATCATGATATAAACGATCAACGCAAGTCCTGAAATGATGCCGATCTCAATACCCGCCGTAAACAGTTCTGAGACGGAGACGCCCTCTGAAACCGCGTATATAATCATAGGGATACTCGGCGGGATTAAAATGCCCAGCGAACCTGCGGTTGAGATTACTGCTCCGGAAAACCCCTTATCGTATTTGTTCTTCTCCATGGAAGGCAGCATAATCGAGCCAATAGCCGCAACTGTTCCGGTTGAAGAACCGCAGATAGCACCGAAGAACATACAAGCGAGGGTCGAAACCACCGCCATACCGCCCGCGACATAGCCCACCAAAGATTCGACGAATCTGATAATCCGTTTGGAAATACCGCCGTACTCCATCAGTTTGCCGGCAAGCATAAAAAAGGGTATTGCGAGCAAAGTAAACGAATCGGCAGCCGCAAACATCCTCTGGGCAATGGCAGAAAGGGGAGTCCCCGCCACAACAATCGACACGAGGGCGGAAATGCCGGTGCAGAATGCGATTGGCACACCCAGCGCGACAAGTAGAATAAATGTTCCAAGAAGTATCGACGCTGTCATGCCTTCTCCACTCCTTCCGTATTATTTTTCTTCTCGGCAAAAAAATTGTATATGTGCAAAACGAAGTGAGTGGCCATAAACAACCCACCGACAGCCATGCCGCTGTAGGCATACTGCATTGGCATGCGCATGGACGGTGAGATCTGCCCATAGCGCAGTTGTACTTTTATGATAGCGAAGGTGTAATAGATGAGCGCAATGCTGAACGCCAGGCATAACACATATATGATTAGTTCCACGACTCTGCGGTATTTCTCAGGAAGTAAATCGATCACCGCGGTGACACCAATGTGTGCCTTTTCGCCCGCCGCGTACGCCGCTGCAATGAAGATCATCCAAACAAACAAATATCTGGACAATTCATCTGACCATGCCATCGGAAAGTTGACGGTTATACGATTAAATACCTGTATAAGCACAACGATCGTCATGGCAAGGAACAAGAACTGCAGAGCCCGCTTTTCTATCGTGGTTAGGATTCTTGTTAATGTCTTGAACATACAACGACCTCCAAATTGATCGTTTATTGAATGGCGCAGCAGGCAGCAGTCGCTGCCTGCTGCGCCATTTGCCGGTGGTCACGAAATCCACATCAATAGTTTTTCGCCGCTGAGACGAACTTATCGATCAGATCCTGGCCGATTTCATCGGAGAACATCGCGTAGATGTCAGCAGTAGTTGCCTTAAAAGCATCCTTATCTGCATTGTTGATCTCACAGCCCGCATCCTTGAAAACGGAAATGGCCTTATCCTCGGCTGCCAGATTGGCCTGACGGCAGACATCCCGGCCTGAGTATGCCGCGTCCTGGATGATTTTCTGCAGTTCAGGAGACATGGAATCCCAGAATGTCTTGGAAACCAGTAGCGGTGTTGCGGTATAGAAATGCTCGGTAATGGAGATATACTTCTGCACCTCGTACAGCTTTTGAGAAAGGATAATGGAGAGCGGGTTTTCCTGACCGTCAATGGTGCCGGTTTGCAGTGCGGTGTAGACTTCACCGATCGGCATGGAGACCGCATTTGCGCCCCAATAACCAACTGCCTTGACGTGAACAGGCGTTTCCATGGTACGGAACTTCATTCCGGAGAGATCTGCAGGGGTATTGATCGGATGCTTATTGTTTGTGAAATCTCTGAATCCGACTTCAAAATAGCTGAGGCCGACTATACCTTTTTCCTGGAGCTTATCGAGCATTTCCTGACCAAGCTCACCGTCCAGAGTATCCCAAGCTTCATCCCTGCTTGTAAAGATATAAGGCAGGTCGAACACCTGGTACTCGGGGAGGAAGCTTGTCAGCTGAGAAGTCGCGGCGAGGCACATATCGACGGTGCCAAGCTGGAGACCCTCGATCATTTCTCTTTCCGAGCCGAGCGAGGAGGAGGGATAAATCTCAACAGTAACTTTTCCGCCGGTTTTCTCCTCAACGATCTCTTTAAATTTCTCAAGTCCTTTGTGATAGCCGTGGTCCGTCGAAACGCTGTGGCCCACCTTGATCGTCATCGTCGGGAATTCAGTAGTGCCAGTAGTTGCAGGGGTGCTGGTGGTGTTTTGGCTCGTGGTTGCCGGTGTATTGCTGGCAGTGCTTGCGCAGCCGGCTAAACATGTTGCAACCAAAAGCAGCGAGAGTAGTACAAGTGCTTTCTTCTTCATTTTCTGATCCTCCTAATATAAGTATTTTTAGCTGGTTATTTTAACTGCAAATGAATACCCGTTTTATTCAGCGTCAGCCGATGAACGCACCACCGTTTATGGCAATGACTTCGCCGGTGATCCATCCGCTTTCGTCGCTGGCAAGGAAGAGAATGAGGTTGGCTATATCAACTGGAGTCCCTTTTCTCTTGAATGGAATGGTACTCAAAAGCTTGTTCATCTGCTCTTGTGTGTAGTTTTTTTCAAACAGCGGAGTCACTACCGGCCCGGGTGCGATTGCATTGACGTTTATGCCGTCAGGCGCCACCTGTAATGCAAGAGCCCTCGTGATCCCGACGATTCCGCTTTTGGAACCCGCATAGTCTACAGCAACCATTCTGCCTGTCTGCGCACAAATAGATGCTAAGTTGACTATCTTTCCATACTGTCTTTCAATCATATGGGGAATGATCTCGCGGCTGCAAAGAAACGTTCCTGTCATGTTTACGCTGATTAGTTGTTGCCACTGCGTAAGTGTGAGATCTTGTATCTTTGCGCTGCGCCCAAAACCTGCGCAGTTGATTAGAATATCGACAACGCCCAGAGCAGCCAGCGCCTCAGCGAAGGCTTTTTTCACGCTGTCTTCATTGGAAACGTCAACCTGCACCGCATATGCCTTGCCACCAGATAAAGCAATTTCCTCCGCCATTTTTTTTGCCTCGTCAAGATTGATATCCAGCAAGACCACATCTGCGCCCTCTTTCACAAAGCGTAGCGCAGTTTCTCTGCCGAAGCCGCTGGCACCTCCAGTTATAATTGCCTTTTTGCCGTTTAGTCTCATAATATCACCCTCTTCACAAACGAAATGAGTTTGTCCATCAGACCATGAGACCATAATACAATCAAATCGCTAACAAGTCAATACTCCAAAACAATTTTGTTAATATCACTAATATTTCGAGATATTTTTATGCTATTTGACTATTTCCCGCAAACGCAAAACACGCTGCTTAATTGAAGATTAACAGACAATCGCGGCAAATAAAGGGTAATATTGTCCAAATTATCGGTAAAGCCGACACTTATCAGCTGCCCAATCCCGCGATATCATCAGCAGGTTTGCGCTCACGGCAAGCAGGTTATAGCCTGTTGAGATTTTCTGCAGCCCCAGGAAGCAAACTTTGCTGAAATCAAACGTGTTCTTGATGGTATGAAATGCGTGCTCGACATTGGAACGGACCGAGGATTTCTGCTACTCCATATGACAAAACCATTCGAGTACAGGAATTTCGGTCAAGCCCCGAGTTTTTTCGTGTCGTTGATTAATGCGGCAATCAATCCTTGACTTGTTCTCATCTTCAATAATATTAGGCCGATTATCAATTCCAAGATAACCGTCGTCGCCATAGACCTCGTCGTCCGGCTTGATGAGTTTTGCCGCTTCCGCCACATCATGTACGTTTGCCCATGTGACATCTCATTCCCGGTCCCGCCTTTCATCATGTGCCCGCACTGTTCAAGGCAGTGGTTGATTGCGTCAAAGAACGCCTTGCCCAACCCGTTTTCTTCAATCAGGCGCCGAAAATGAAGCAAGGTCGTAGCGTCCGGCACTTGTTCCTTCATGAAATCAATGCTCATGAATTTGCGCATGGCATAGCTGTCGTAGATCGCGTCTTCCACACCTTCGTCCGACAGACTGAACCATATTTGCAGCAGATACATCTGCAGCATCTTTTCGATCCCCACCGTCGGACGCCCGTGATTTCACTCAAAATAATTCGGCTCCCAGTGCCACCCACTCGTCCCAGAAAATGATTTCTTCCATTATTTCAAGAAACTCGTCCCGTTTGGACTTCTTCCGACGTTTTGAATATTCCATGTTCAGCCTACTTATCCGGGGTTGCTGATCTCTTGAGGTGATAGTAATACGTGGCGCGTGACAATCCGGCCACGGCGAGGAGTACGTCGAGTTTGTGTTTCTGCATCAGCTCCGTTACGATTTGTGCTTTTGCTCTCGCTGTACCCTCTCGAATACTAAGGTATTCCATTTTTTTAGGTAGTCACTCTCCGCTCGTAGCCGCGTTCTCTGCCAGCAGATCTTCTTCTACCTACTTCACATGCCTGCGGACCCAATATTGGAGGCGGTTGCCGGCATGGTAACAGAGGACACCCCCGAATGGCAGGATTCGGCCACGGAGCTTATGCCCCGCCAGTGCGATGCATACAGCGCATTGGACATACAGCCCAATGCGCTGACCCGGCGGCTGAATGTATATGGTGATCGTCTGAAGGCCGAGTATGGCTTTGCGTATCGAAATGTGCGCAAGGGCAACCTTCCATATCATTCTCCGGTGGGGTACGTGCGATGACGTGTGATTTGTGCGATGAAATTGATATCGGCGCCGGTGCGGAATATA
>VSSQ01000733.1_pt1 | contig 16948 bp, 18 predicted proteins | sample 4763081 | NCBI WGS metagenome assembly VSSQ01 (sample SAMN12137344, study PRJNA551015) | bioreactor metagenome | isolation source: SDC9 anaerobic chlorinated ethene degrading culture | place: USA: Knoxville, Tennesee | collected 2015-01-01
TTAGTTTTCTATCTTCTTCTATTCCTTTTTGTGTTTTTACGATATTTTCATTTACTATTTTTGACATTTGCCCAAACTCATCTTTTGCACTATCATCAAGTAAATTTACGTTATTTGATTCTCTATTTAAATATGAAAAGAAGCTTAGAAGGCCTTCTTTAAAACTATTTATAGAGTTTACTACTGAATTAGAAATTATTAATGAAATTATTGTAAAAACAATTGTTGCAGCAATAACTAAAATAATTAAGTCCATAGTAAGTGTTGTATAAGCATCTTCTCTTAATTCTATTGCGCTTTTATTTATTTCAGCTATTTTGTTTTCTACATCAACTCCAACTTTTACCATTTGAGCAATATCTTGTTTTATCTCATCACTTTCAACATTTATGTTATTTGAAAAGTCAATGATTTTATTTTTTGCAAAGCTTTCATATTCTGCTAGGTAATTATCTACTAAAGATATTATTTGATTAGCTAATTCTATATTTTGAGGATTTATAAATTCTGCTTTAGTTTGAGTAACACTATCTTTTAAATATTTTAGATTCATTAGAACATGTTGTCTATTCTCTTCTGTTGAGTTTCTCAAAAATTGATAAACAGAAATTCTTGATTTTGCCATATATTGGATAAACTTTTCAGTTTCAATAGCGACATGGTTTCTTTTATTTGCTATATTATTGTAGTGTGTGTAAACAAATGCTGACACAATAATAAGCAAAACAAACAGTACTGGAAATAAAAGAAGTTTTTTTCTTGTATTAAAGTTTTGTAACATTATATACCTTTATTAATAGGGATAAAAATAATCCTATTATAATTTTTCATTGAAATAATAATTTAAAAAAGCTTTACAAATAATTATTTTTCTAACTTAAATAGTGAATTCATCTCTTCTTCAGTTAAGAGTTTCACTCCTAATTCAATAGCTTTATCATATTTACTTCCAGCATCTTCTCCAAAAATTACATAATCAGTTTTTTTAGAAACACTAGAAGAAACTTTAGCCCCTAAATCTTCGAGCATAGATTTTATTTCACCACGGCTTTTACTCATAGTTCCTGTTATTACAACAGTTTTATTTTTAAATGGATTTTCACTTACTTCTTTTTTTATTTCAACTTTTGGATTTATTATAGAGATAAGTTTTTCAACTAAATTCTTATTTACTCTCATAAATTCAATAAATGAATTTGCCATTTGTTCACCAAAACCATCAAGTGCTATTAATGAATCATAATCTTTATTTATCACATCTAAGCCAAATTCTAAACATATTTGTTTTGAAGCAACTTCTCCTATATGTTCTATTCCTAAAGCATTTATAACTCTATGAAGTTCACTACCTTTTGTATTTTCTATCGCATTTAGAAGATTGTTTATTTTTTTCTCTTTAAAACCTTCTAAATCTTGTAAATCTTCATATTTTAAAGAATAAATATCTAAGATATCATAAATCTTTTTTTCATTAAATAGCTGTTCAACTATTTTATTTCCAAGACCATCTATATTCATACAATTTTTACTAGCAAAATAGATTATTGAGTTTACAACTCTTGATGGACAATCAAGATTTTGACATTTTATCATCGTTCCTTCATCTAAAACTTCACTATTACAAGTAGGACATGAAGTCGGGCGAGATATAGTTATTTCATCTCCTTTTCTTCGCTCAAAAAATACTTTTGTGATTTTTGGGATGATATCTCCACTTTTTATGATAATTACTTCATCATTTATTTTTAAATCTAATCTTTCGATTTCATCAAAGTTATGTAAAGTTGCACGACTAACAGTTGAGCCATCAATCAGTGTTGGTTCTACTTCTGCTACTGGAGTTATAATTCCTGTTCGACCAACTTGTAAAGTTATTGCTTTTAGTTTTGTTGTTTTTTCAACTGCTGGAAATTTGTAAGCACATGACCATCTTGGAAATTTTACTGTATAACCAAGTTCTTCTTGTGTTTCTATATCATCTATTTTTATAACCATTCCATCAAGCATCATTTCAAAGTCATTTCTTATAAAGATAAATTTGTGATATAAACTTTCTATTTCTTCTATATTTGAAGCTAATGTTTGCATTTGAGGTTTTTCAAATCCTAAAGAGTATATATATTCCATAATTTGTGAATATTTTTTATGTTCTAGTGAATTTTGACCAATTCCCCAAACATTGAAAAATAGCTTTCTTTTTGCAGTTATATTTGAATCAAGTTGTCTTAAACTTCCAGCTGCTGCATTTCTAGGATTTGCAAAAAGTTGTTCACCATTTTTTGCTCTTTCAATATTGATTTTTTCAAAATCTGCTTTTTTTATTACAACTTCACCACGAATTTCTATTAAAGATTTTTCTTTTATTTCAAGTGGAATAGAAAAAATTGTTTTTGCATTGTTTGTTACATCTTCACCAACAGTTCCATCACCTCTTGTAATAGCTTGTTTTAAAATACCATTTTCATAAATAAGATTTAAAGAAGCTCCATCAAACTTAGGTTGACAAAAAAACTCTAGATTTGTATTTACTTTTGAAGCTCTTTTTATCCAATCTTCAAGTTCTTGCGTATTAAAAACATCTTCTTGACTCCACATACGACTAAGATGAGAAGCTTTTATAAATCCATCTAAAACAATTCCACCAACTCTTTTATTTGGTGAATTTGGATGAGAAAGTTTTGGATTTTCTTGCTCGTAAGCTAAACAAAGTCTTGCTAGTTTGTCATACTCTTCATCAGTTGCTATTGGATTATCAAAAACATAATAAGCATTAGCCCAAGATATTAATTTTTCTATATTTAAATCGTACTCTTCTTTAGTCATTTTTTATCTTTCTACTTATTTGATGATGTGTCCTACAAATTTTGACATATTGTTTAAGATTTTTCCACCTTTTCTAAATCCTAAACCACAAGCTTCATAAGCATAGAATACTCCAGCTTGATAGCAATCACCTTTTTCATCTTTTGGAAACTCTACATACTCTTGATAAATAGCTTTATGTCCTTCATAATCTCCTGAAGTTTGTGTATCAATAGAACCATCAGCATTTATGATTTTTGTATTTGCTCCTTCTCTTCCAAAAGCTCTTTTTTCTACTTGTTTTTTACCTTTTAAAGGCTCAAAAGATGTCTCTAAAAGTAAAGGATGGTTTGGATATAAATCCCATAAAACCTTCATAAATGCTTTTGATTGGAACATAAGAGTATATGCTGGATTGAAAATGATTGCTTTTTTCTCTTTTATAATTTCTGTTAAAATTAAAGCTAATTCACTTTCTTGTATCGCAATATCTTCCCAAGGAATAAGTTTAAACCAAAATTCAAAAAGTTCATCATCTTTGAAAATACCATCATCACTAAATTGTACATTTTCAATATATTCAAAATCTGTATTAAATCCAGCTTCACTAGCAATATGTTGTAGAAGTTTTGTAGTATTTATATCTTCAATTGAACTTGATATTGATGAAAATAAAATTTTCCAACCAAGATTTGAATAATACTCTTCAAATTTTTCAATATCGCTATTTAGAGTAATAATTCTTTTGAAATTATCTTTTAAAGCTTCATATAAATTGTTAAATTGGCTAGCTTCATCTAAACCATTTGCTTTTAAAATTGCCCATTGAATAATTGCAGTTTCAAAAAGTGAAGTTGGCGTATCTGCGTTAAATTCTATTAATTTTATTGGATGACCATCTATTCCACCAGCTAAATCAAATCTTGAATATAAATGCCAATGAACTTCATTTTCCCAAGATTCTTTTATAATTTCTACTAAATTAAAAGGAATATTTAATTCATGAAATAAATCATTATCGATTACATATTGACCAGCTTCTGCGAACATATCGTAAAGTTCATTTGTTGCTTCATAAAAAGCATTTGCTTCATCTTCACTAATTACGACTATTTCGTCACTTATATATGAACTATTATCTTTATCTGTATGCCAAATAAAGCCAATCGATTCTAAATATTCGTCTGTTAACGGTTTTAATTTTTCTAATTTCATATTTTAACTTCCAAAACTTGATGAATTTGTAGTATTTGATGATGAGTTTCCACCAAAGAAACCAGTTTTTTTAGCACCTGTACTAGAATTTGTTGTAGCTGCAGGTTTATTAAACGAACTTTGAGATTTACTATATGTTTGAGGAGATTTGTATTGTGCTGCTTTTTGATTTTGGAAATTTTGATTATTAAATAGTTTATTACCAAGCCAAGAACCAATCATTGCTCCTGCAATTGAAGATAATAAAACTCCACCAAGTCCCATTCCTCCACTACTTAATTGTGCTTCAGGATTTGTAAGAGGTGAAGTTCCTGCATCAATTTTTGCTTCTTCTTCTTTAACTAATTTATCTATTTCTTCTTGAGATAAAATTCTTTCATTTCCATCTGGAGTTCTTAATACAATTGTTGTTTTTGATGCTGGAAATTCATCTGCAATTTTATATTGACCATCTGCGCTTTGTTCTACAACTACGAAAGCTCCTTGTTGTTGGCTAGCATTTGTAAATGTTGAGTTATTTTGATTTTGTTGTTGATTATTTGATGAGTTGTCTCCACAACCAACTAAACCAACAACTAAAAGTGAACCTAAACCGCCAACCATCGCATAATCTGATATTTTTTTAATATGATTTTTTTTCTTCAATTTTAATTCCTTATTTTAGTTTTAAAATTTATTTATATTTGAAACTCTTTTATTATATAAAATTAATAATTAAAATATATAAAGCAGTGAATTAATCGAATTTTTAGTAGAATTAAATTTTTAAGGAAAAGATATGATAGATTATAAAGAAAAATTTATTTTAGATAGAGAATTTTACCCTTTAAAAGATATAGAAATAACAGTTGAAAGTGATAGAGGTAGAATTTTTTCTTCATCTGCTTTTAGAAGACTTCAAAAAAGAACTCAAGTTTTTGCTTTAGAGTTAAATGCTTCTATTCGTTCACGACTTACACACTCTATGGAAGTTTCACAAAATGCAAGGTTTATAGCTAGAACTATTTTAGCTGAATTAAAAAAAGAGGGTTTAGAAAAATTTGGTTTAAATGAATTTGAAAATGCTTTTATTTCAACTTCTGAAATGACTAGTTTACTTCACGATATAGGAAATCCACCTTTTGGACATTTTGCAGAAGAAACTATAAACAAATGGTTAAAAATCGATGTTTTGCCTATTTTAGATAAGTTTGAAGCATCTACAAATGAGTTAAAAAATTTAAAAGAACTAATCTCAAAAGATATTTGTAACTATGATGGAAATGCACAAGCAATAAGAATTATCACAAAACTTCAAAGACTAAATCTTTCATATTTTCAAATAATTTCAGTTTTAAAATATACAAGAGGTGCTTTTGAAGAAAAACCTTTAAAAGAAGAAAATCTATCATATTTGAAGAAAAAACCAGGTTTTTATTTTAGTGAAAAAGATTTGGTTGAAAAGATACAAAAAAGTTTAAAAATAGAAGCTGGACATAGATTTCCAATAACCTATATTATGGAAGCAGCTGATGATATTTCTTATTTAACTGCTGATTTGGAAGATAGTGTTAAAAAAGGTATTTTATCTTTAGATGAAGTTTATAACATCATAAAAAAAGAGTGCCAAAAAGAGAAAGAAGAGTTTCTTTTAGGAATAATTGAAAAACAGTATGAAAAAGCAAAAAGTAGTGAAGAACCATATCAATTTAATATGTTTTTCACTTTTTTAAGAGTTGGTTTGGTTACAAATTTTGTAAATTATGTTTCAAAAGTTTTTGCACAAAATCATGAGGCAATTTTTAAAGGAAGTTTTAATTATGCACTTTTAGAGTTTGATAAACAAAGTGAATACTATAAAACTTTGAAAATTTTACAAGATATTTCTACAAAATATATCTATCAAAATGCAGAAGTTCAAACTTTGGAGCTTCAAGCTTATACGATAATAAACTCTTTGTTTGAAATATATAAACCACTTTTAGAGCTTGATGAAGTTGATTTTTCAAAACTTCTAAAAGATGAAAAAATAGATTGTTTTATCTCAAGAAGATTGATAAAACGAATCTCAAAAAAACAAATAGTTGCTTATAAAAATGATATTGAAAAACTAGATAAACAAAATCTACAAGAGTATAAAATCTTAGAATTTTACTTTAGAGTAAGACTAATAATAGACTATATAAGTGGTATGACTGATGATTTCGCACTCGAAGAGTATAAGGTTCTATTAGCGATGAAATAAAAGAAGAATTTTTATTCTCCTTTTAACCCTTTTCTCATAGCTTCGATTAGTGATGTATTTGCTTTTGTATTTGTAAAATACTCAAATGCTAAAACACCTTGAAATAAAAGCATATCTTCGCCATCTTTTATTTGGCAACCATTTTGTTTTGCTAAAGCTAAAAATGGTGTGATTTTCCCATAAATACAATCAAAAGCAAAAGAAGCATTTTTTAGTATTGGTTCAAGAAGTTCTTTTGGAGCAGGAAGAAGTTCATCTTTTAATCCTGCACTTGTAGAGTTTACTACTAAATCATAATTTTCAGGTTCAAACTCTGCCCAAGTGTAAGCTTGTATATTATTTTCAATAAAAAATTTCAAGTTATTTTCACTTCTATTTAAAACAGTTACTTTGATATTTTTTTCTTGTAAAGCTATTGCAATAGCTTTTGCAGTTCCTCCTGCACCTAATAAAAGTACATTTTTTACTTCACCAAAACTTTCAATTGCTTTTAAAAAACCAGGAGCATCAGTATTATAAGCTTCTATTTTTCCATCTACTAATTTATAAGTATTTACTGCTTTTATTTTTTTAGCTAAACCTTTCACGATATCTGCATTTATAAATGCAACTTCTTTATGAGGTACAGTTATATTTGCACCACTGTAACCATTTCTTAAAAAAGTCTCTTTTATTTTACTTCCATCTTCTAAATGGTGTTTTTCATAAATTCCATTATAGTTTATGTGATTTAATCCTGCATTTTGCATCTGAGGTGATTTTGAGTGAACTACTGGGTTTCCAAATATTACAAATTTTTCCATTTTTAAGCCTTTTTTGCTATGAAATTAAAAATTGGGAAATTTCCATTTTCTCTTTCAAAAATATAAACTATATCAAAAGATGAATCACTAAAACCAATCTTTTTAGCAGTTTTTACTAATTCATCTTTGCTAAATCCAAAGTGATAAACTCCTTCATTATTATGCTTTGCGTGAAATGAACCATCTTCTTTATCCAAATCATTTACACAAATATATCCACCATTTTTTAAAGCTTCAAAGCTTTTTTTAAAAAACATATCAATATCTTCAATATGATGAAGTGACATAGAAATCACTATCAAATCAAAACTATTTTTTGGTAAATCTTCTTCTAAAATATTGTGTTTTTTTGCTTTTATATTTGATAAATTTTTTTCTTTTACTTTTTTATTAAACTCTTCTATCATTCCGTACGAGTTATCAAGTCCCAAAACTTCATTGTTTTTTTCTACTAAATTAAAAGCTATAAGTCCTGTTCCACAACCATAATCTAAAATATTTTTTATATTTGAAAAATCTATTTTTTCTTTTAAGTGATTTATACAAGCATCACTTTTATCAAGAGTTGTTTGCTTTTTATCCCAATCTTTTGCTCTTTCATCAAATCTACTCAAAGTTAGTCCTTAAACAATTTTTGATAAATTATAACTAAATCAAAATTAAGAGAATAAAGATGGGTGTAAAATACTTTTTTAGTGATAAAACTGATGGAAATCTAGCTTATCATGTTGGTGATATAAAAGAAAATGTAGATAAAAATAGGCAAAAATTAGCTTTAAAATATGATTATAAAAATGAAGATTTATGTTATATGAATCAAATTCATAGCGCAAATGTTGTAGTTGTAGATGAAAACTCACCAAAATATATAGATAATTGTGATGCACTTATAACAAAAACAAAAAATCTTCCTTTGATGGTTATGGTTGCTGATTGTATTCCTATTTTGATGTTTGATGAAGTAAAAGGAGTAATTGCAGCTATTCATGCAGGAAGAAACTCAACTTTTTTAAAAATATCTGAAGCAACTTCTAAAAAAATGATAGAAGAATTTTCTTGTAAAACAGAAAATATAAAAGTAATTATGGGACCAAGTATTCAAAAATGTTGTTATGAAGTAAATGATGAACTCAAAAATATTGTTGAAAAATCTTTTGGAAAAGAGTTTGTTATTGGAAATAATATTGATTTACAAGCAATAAATAAAAAACTTTTAGAAAATTTGGGAATAAAAAATATAGAAATTTCTTCTATTTGTACAAAATGTTCAAATAAACCATTCTTTTCATATAGAAAAGAGAAAAATACAGGAAGATTTGCAGGAGTTATAACTTTTAAATAATTAAAATATTATTTACATAAGGTACATTTATTTAAGTAGCCTTTTGTTACCATTTACCGATTTTAATAATAAGTATATAAATAAAGGAAAAGAAATGAGTGTAAAAGTTACAAAAGATGAAGCTTTGGATTATCATAAATTCCCAAATGCTGGAAAACTTGCTATTCAAACTACTAAAAAAATGGAAACACAAAGAGATCTATCATTGGCTTATACACCAGGTGTTGCTTATCCTTGTGAAGAAATTCAAAAAAATCCTGAATTAGCTTTTGAATATACATCAAAAAGAAATCTTGTAGCAGTTATTTCAAATGGAACAGCTGTTCTTGGACTTGGTGATATTGGTGCACTTGCTTCAAAACCAGTAATGGAAGGAAAATCTGTATTATTTAAAAAATTTGCAGCTATTGACTCTTTTGATATTGAAGTTGATGAAAAAGATATTGATAAATTTTGTGATATTGTAAAGGCTATTAGTCCAACATTTGGTGGAATAAATCTTGAAGATATAAAAGCTCCTGAATGTTTTGAAATAGAAAAAAGGTTAGTTGAAGAGTTAAATATTCCAATTATGCACGATGACCAACATGGTACAGCGATTATTACAAGTGCTGCTTTGATGAATGCAAGTGAAATGATTGGTACAAAAATAGAAGATATGAAAATAGTTGTTGTTGGAGCTGGTGCAGCAGCTATTGCTTGTTCAACTATGTATAAAGAACTTGGAGTAAAAAATTTAATTATGTGCGATTCAAAAGGTGTGATTCATAAAGGAAGAACTGATTTGAATAAATATAAAAAAGAGTTTATTACAGAAACTGACGTTACAACAATGGAAGAAGGATTTAAAGATGCAAATATGGTATTAGGTTTATCAAAACCAGGAACTTTTTCTCAAGAACATATAAAACTTATGAGTGAAGAACCAATAGTTTTTACTTTAGCAAATCCAACTCCTGAACTTTTCCCTGAAGAGGTATTTGAAGTTAAACCAAAAGCCATAGTAGGAACTGGTCGTTCAGATTGTCCTAATCAAGTAAATAATGTTTTAGGTTTTCCTTTTATTTTTAGAGGTGCTCTTGATGTTCAAGCAAGAACAATAAATATGCAGATGAAAATTTGTGCTGCTAAAGCAATAGCAAATTTGGCAAAAGAGCCAATAACAGAGGAATTAAAAGAATCTTTTGGAAATTTAACTTATGGGAAAAACTATATTATTCCTATTCCATTTGATAAAAGATTGATGGTTGAAGTATCTAGTGCTGTTGCTTCTAGTGCTGTTGAATCAGGAGTTGCTAGAGTAAAAGATTTTGATTTAGAAAAGTATAGAGAAAAACTTATCTCTATGATATAACTATTAATCTATAAAATGGTATTATTCAAGCTTTAAAAATTTAAACTTGAATAATCATAGGATAAATATGGAAGAATATATACTTTTAATTGATACAGAAGATGCAAAGGGTCTAGTTTATAATATTTCAAAAGTTCTTTTTGCAAATAACTTAAATATAGAACAAAATGCAGAATATGTTGATCCAGATAGTAAAAAATTTTTTATGAGAAGTATAATTTCTGGAAAAGTATCAAAAAATATTTTATTAAAAGAACTTACTGAAGTTTTACCAGCAGGTGCATCAATCAAACTAAACAAAAAAGAGAAAAAAGATGTTGTAATACTTGCAACTAAAGAGTCTCATGTTTTAGGTGATTTACTTATTAGATACATTGCTGGTGAATTAAATGCAAATATAAAAGCTGTTATTGCAAATCATGAATATTTAAAAGAGTTAGTTGAAAAGTTCAATATTCCTTTTACATGTATTAGTGCTGAAGGTCTTAGCAGAGAAGAACATGAAGAAAAAATGATTGCTAAAATCAATGAATATGAACCAGAATTAATTGTTCTTGCAAAATATATGAGAATATTAACTCCAAAATTTGTAGAAAATTTCCCTAAAAAAGTTTTAAATATTCATCACTCATTTTTACCAGCATTTATTGGAGCAAATCCATATAAACAAGCTCACGAAAGAGGAGTTAAAATAATAGGTGCAACAGCACATTATGTAACAAATGATTTAGATGAAGGTCCGATTATTTTTCAAGATGTTGTAAGAGTTGATCATAGTTATTCTTGGGAAGATATGAGAAATGCAGGAAGAAATGTAGAAAAAATCGTTTTATCAAATGCTTTTGAATTACTTTTAAATGATAGAGTTTTTGTTCATGGAAATAAAACGGTGATTTTATAAAATGTTTAATATAGTTTTATTAGAGCCACGAATTCCAGGAAATGTAGGAACAATAGGAAGATTATGTTTTGCATTAAATTGTAAACTTCATCTTATAAAACCTTATGGTTTTGGTGAAATTACAGAAAAAGAAGTTCGTCGTGCCGGACTTGATTATTGGTATGATTTAGAAGTTTTTGAATATGAAAATATTGAAGATTTTTGGTCAAAAAATCCATTTAATGACAGACATTTTTTAGCAACTACTAAAACAAAAAATGTATATTTTGATGCAAAGTTTAATGTAGGTGATTATTTTTATTTTGGAAGAGAAGATGCAGGACTTCCTGAAGATTTATTATCAAAGTCTTCTCACACTTGTATAACAATTCCTATGACAAATGAAGCAAGAAGTTTAAATATTGCTAATTCTGTTTCGATTGTAGCTTATGAAGCTTTGAGACAAAATTTCACAAGTTTTAAATAAGTATTTTACTTTTTTCGATTAGCTTGATGATAGCATCAAGCTCTTTTTGAAGTTTTTCTTTCTCTTTTTCTTTTTCTGACTCTTTTATCTCTTTTTTTATTTTTTCTCTTTTTTCTTCTAATTGTTCGATTATCTCTTTTACTTTCTCTTTTTTTGATTCTTTTAAACTATCTTTTTTTAGATATTTTTTTATTTTATCTATTATTTTACTTAGTTTCATGCTTTTGTTCTCCTATCTCTTTTAAAAGATTGTTGTTTATAAATAAAATTGTTGCAACTTCAACAAGTTTTTTCTGAATAGAATAACCTGTTGCACTATCATTCATATATGAAGTTGCCATAGTCGCTTTTATTTTATCTTCCCTTATTAAAGCACCAATCTCTTCTGAACTTGCTAAATCATTTTCAGCTAAAGTAGTTTTTATAACTTGTAATTGAGTTAGTTGCTCGATATCTGTTTCAATAGTTGATAAAGTATTTATATCTATTAAAATTTCGGCAATCTCTTTTCTTAGAATATTATACTCTTCTTTTATATATTCATTTTTACTTTTTAAATAAAAATTCACATTTTTTTGAATATCTCTTGTATCTTTTAACACTTCGATTATTAAAGCAGCACTTCTTTTTAAATCACCAATTTCTGTATGATGAAAATCTAGCATGTTTTCTTGTGCAAATGATGAATATTCTATTATTTCGCTATAAAGACTTTTTATATTTGTTTGGTAAATCTCATCTATATTTGTATCAATTATTGTTAACTCTTTTGCTAATTGTGCATTTAAACTCTCTTTTGTTAAGTTTGTTGTATGTAAGTTTAAAGCATGAAGCATTGCTTTTTGACAGTTTTCATAAAGATTTATTATCTCTTTTCTAATTGAAACAACAGCAACATCAGGAACATCTAAATTTGATTTTAGTAAATATTTTGGTTTTGATGCAGCTGATACTTTTTTCTTTATTAATTTCTCAGAGATACTTACTAGTTGTTTTATAAATGGTGTTAAAAGAATAATTCCAACTGCACTAAACATAGTATGAAATAATGCTAGTTTCATACCATAGTTATTATCACTAATGCCTAAATATGGAGATAGAAAATCAACTAATATTTGAAACTGAAATATAAAAATAGTTACAAATATTGCAGAAATAATATTAAATGTAAAGTGAACAAAAGCTACTCTTTTACCATTTTCATTTGAAGTAAATGAAGCTAAAATGGCAGTTAATGTTGTACCAACATTCGCTCCAATAGCTAAAGCTAAAGCATTTAAATATGAGATGCTATCAGCATTTAGTGCTGTAATAACTATTGCTAAAGTTGCGGCACTTGATTGAATAACAACAGTAACAAAAATACCTATTAAAATATAAATGATTATTCCAAGATAACCTTCCATAGCAAAAGAAGCTAAATCAATAGATTCTTTCATTACATCAAACCCATCTTTCATATAAGCAATTCCAAGGAAGATAAATCCTAGCCCTAATAGAACATTTCCGCTACCTTTTAGTCCATTTGTTTTTGTAAATCTTAAAATAACTCCAAATACAATCATAGGAAAAGCATATTTAGATATTTTTACATCAACTCCCAAACTTGAAACAATCCAAGCTGTTGTTGTACTTCCTAAGTTTGAACCAAAGATTATTCCAATACCTTGAACTAAAGTTAATAACTCAGCAGATAAAAATGAAATAACTACTAATGTGATAATTGTTGAACTTTGAACAACTGATGTAGAAAAGAAACCAGTTGCAATTGCGTAAAAAGTATTACTTGTAAATTTTTGAAGTAGTTTTTCTAAAATACCACCGGAAAGTTGTTTAAAGCCATCTTGCATAAAAAACATTCCGATTAGAAAAATTGCAATTCCACTTAATATTACTGTAAAATTCTCATAAAATATTACAATATAAGCAAGAATTATAAAACCTAAAAAAATTAAAAAATTCTTTGTCACGATTAAATACTCCAAAATATCTATTTATAAATTCTTTGATTATAACTAAAATAGAATATTATTAGTATTAATAACTATTTTGGTAAAATATTGGAAAATACTCTTTTATCGCAATATAAGGAAAAAATAAATGTTCGCAAGATACCAAAAAGAGTTGAACATAGTAAAAGTAAAATTAAAAGCTATAAATTTTTATCTGGAAGAAGATAAAGATTATAAAGCAACTTTTGGAAATGGCACAATTTGGAAAATAGATGTTGTTGGAAAATGGTATGATGAATATTGTTATATAACTATTAGAAATGAATCTTTTGATGAATCAAAAACTAGAAAAACAGGTTTTCCTTTGTGGATTTTGATGAAAATATTTGGTGTAAATCCTGCTAATAGAACAATAGATGAAAAACTTAATTTTCTAATAGAATACAAAGATAAAATATTTGATGAAAAATTTCAATATAAAAAAATCTATGAAGAGATAGAAGAAAGTATCAAAAATAAAAAGGAATAAGTTTGGATCTGGTTATAATTACTTTTGTAGTGACAATTGTATTTTTTATAATTTATAAATATGATATTTTTAAAAGCCTTGCAACAAGAGGAGTTATCGAAAAAGATTTTTCTCAATGTTATATTTTAAGCTATCCAAAACGAGCAGAACTTCATAATAAAGGTGAAATTTATCAAATAAAAGATTTAGATGAATTTTTTGAATTAAATCCAAAACTCAAAGGAAAAATTCCTGTTGAAAAAAGAGAAGGATTTGATACTTCCAATCCAGATGCTCTTAAAAAAGAACTTGAAGAAAGAAAAAGATTAAAAGAGAAATATTCTAAAAAAAAGAAGAAAAAGTAAATGTATAAAATTTTAGTTTTAGAAGATGATGAACTTTTTGCTTCAACTTTGGAAGATTTTTTAATTGAAGAAAAATTTGTTATTGATATTGCGAAAGATGGAGAAGAATGTTTAAGTCTAAATTATGAAAATAACTATGATTTATACATTTTTGATATCAAAGTTCCTAAAATAAGTGGTTTAGAACTTTTAGCAAGTTTAAGAAATAGTGAAGATAATACACCAACTATATTTTTAACATCTTATAAAGATAAAGATACATTACAAGAGGCTTTTGTAAAAGGTTGTGATGATTATCTTAAAAAACCTGTTGATTTAGATGAACTACTTTTAAGAATAAAAGCACTTTTAAAAAGAAATAAAAAACAATTTGAGCTTATAAAATTAACTGAAACTTTAGATTTTAATCCTATAAATAAAAGAATTTATGAAAATGGAACAGATTTAAATTTACCTACAAAAATTTTAGATTTAATTGAACTATTTATAGAAAATAGGGGAGATATAGTTACAAAAGAGATGATTATAAATAGACTTTGGGCTGCAAATGAAGATTATAGTGAAGGTTCTATTAGAGTTTATATTAATCAAATAAAAAAACTTTTTTCAGATGTAAATGTGATTGTAAATATAAAAGGAATAGGGTACAAAATTGAATTCTAAAAAAATAGATTTTTTAATCTCTATTTCTATAATTTTTACTTTTTGTTTAGTTATTGTTTTATATTTGAACTATTTTTTTATTTCAAAATTTGGTTTAAATCCAGAACTTTTTATTTATATAATAATTCCTTTAATAATTTTAGGATTAGCTGTATTTTTGACTTTTTCTAACTCACTATTGAAGCCTTTATTTAAAAGTGATGAAAAACTTGAGTTAAGCATAAAAGAGACAATTCATGAGCTTAATATTCCAGTTTCTACTATAAAAATGAATGTACAACTTCTTCAAAAAAGTATAAAAGATGAAAAAAGTTTAAATAGATTACAAAGAATAGAACAAGCAAATAATAATCTTTTAAAACTTTATGAAAATATGGAATATGAGATAAAAAAAGAGATAGATAAAATAGAAAAACAAGAGTTTTTCCTTGATGAAATAATAAAATCTTCGCTTGAAAAATTTGAAGATATAAAAGAAAATACTAAAATAAATGTTGATTTAGAAGATATAAAAATTTTAACAGATATAAATGGTTTTACAAAAACTATTGATAATTTAATATCAAATGCAATCAAATACAATGATAAAAAAGAGCCATTAATAGAGATAAATTATAAAGAAAATATATTATCAATTTTTAATAAAGGTGAGAAAATTGATACAAAAAATCTTTTTATAGTTTTTGATAAATATTTTCAAGAAAATCCTAAAAAAGATGGATTTGGATTAGGACTTGCTATGGTAAAAGAGTTTTGTGATAAAAATAGAATTTTTATTAATATTGAACAATTAGAAAATGGAAATAGGTTCAATTTAAATTTAAAAAACATAATAAAAAAATAAATTATAGTATAATAATAATTCATATCAAAATAAAGGGTTTTTTATGGAAGGAAGTATTGTATTTGCAGTTGCAATAATCTTTTTTGCAATTATTATTATCTCAAAGGGTGTGAAAATCGTTTCTCAATCAGATTTATATGTGGTTGAAAGACTTGGGAAATTTAATAAAGTTTTACATGGTGGTTTTCATATAATTATTCCAGTTGTTGATAGAGTAAGAGCTATTCTTACTTCAAGAGAACAATTAGTTGACATTGAAAAACAATCAGTAATCACAAAAGATAATGTAAATATTTCTATTGATGGAATAGTTTTTTGTAAAGTTGATGATGCTGTTCAAGCAACTTATAATGTGATAAATTTTAAAGATGCAATAGCAAATTTAGCAATGACAACTTTAAGAGCTGAAATTGGGGGAATGGATTTAGATGATACTTTATCAAATAGAGAAACTCTAAATGCAAAACTTCAAACTGAACTTGGAAGTGCTGCAACAAACTGGGGAATAAAAGTAACAAGAGTTGAAATAGCTGATATTTCTGTTCCTCCTTCAATAGAAAAAGCCATGAATATGCAAATGGAAGCAGAAAGAGAAAAAAGAGCTATTCAAACAAGAGCAGAAGCTCAAAAAGAAGCACAAATTAGAGAAGCAGAAGCTTTTAAACAAAGTGAGATTTTAAAAGCAGAAGCAATTGAAAGAATGGCAAATGCAAAAAGATATGAGCAAGAACAATTAGCAGCTGGTCAACAAGAAGCTATGAGACTTATAAATATCTCTATGATGGAAAATGAAAAAGCAGCAGAATTTTTACTTGCAAAAGATAGAATTGTTGCATTTAAAGCACTTGCAGAAAGTAGTTCAACTGATAAAATGATTTTACCTTACGATGTAACTTCTATGATAGGTTCAACTTCTGTTTTAGGAGATGCATTTTTTAAAGGGGTAAGTAATGGAAACTCTAACAATGCTTAGTGTAATTGATCCATATACTTTATTGGCTATTGGAGTGACTTTAGTTGCTCTTGAGGCTTTTATTGCCTCTTTTATAATTATTTGGTTTGGAGTTGGATTTTTAGTTGTTGCCATTATTAGCTTTTTCTTTATTTTCTCAGGAGCTATTTGGCAACTTGCAGTTATATCTTTACTCTCTTTAATTTTTCTTTTCTTATTTAGAAGAAAATCTTTGGATAAATTTTTCAAATCTCAAACTGAAGTTTCAGATAATTTTTTTGATGAAAAAGGAATAGGGGAAATTAAAAACTCTAAAGTTTTTTATAAAGGAACTTATTGGGAGATTGATTCAAATCTTGATGTAAAAGAGTTTGTAGAAGGTGAAAAAGTAGAAGTTTTAAAAACTTCAAATAATATGGTAACTATTCAAAAAAGGTAAGAAAATATTCTTGCCTTTTTGATGATATATAATTATCCTTTGATTTTATCATTTTCATTAAAATCCAAACATTTTTCTATATATCCATTTTTATTAAATGTACATATTTTTTTATGAT
>VSSQ01000734.1_pt1 | contig 16938 bp, 16 predicted proteins | sample 4763081 | NCBI WGS metagenome assembly VSSQ01 (sample SAMN12137344, study PRJNA551015) | bioreactor metagenome | isolation source: SDC9 anaerobic chlorinated ethene degrading culture | place: USA: Knoxville, Tennesee | collected 2015-01-01
CTACCTCCACCTTGGCAAGGTGGCGCTCTACCAGATGAGCTACACTCGCAGCAACGTGTGATATTTTATCATATTTCTCGTTGTTGTCAAGTGATATTTTCTGAAATGGCAGTCTGCTCCTGGCAGGCCGGGTAGGCACTGGTATCCCAGCTGTACCCGGCTTTGTTCATGGCACTGTCGGTAAGGGAAAACCCGTCGGTCCGCGTGGCGTCCGCATGGCGCATCCCATCCAGAGTTTTCACGATGTTCCAGAAATGAAGCTCACCGTCCAGCGTTCCGCGAACGATTACGCTGTCTATGCCGGAACGGGCATACAGAAGCTGCAGGGCGAGAGCCATTCCCTCGCTGTCCGCCTTCCCGCCGAGAAGGGCGGCGTAGGTGGTGTTGAGGATCGCCTCGTCCGACAGAGTGTACCGGGTTTCCTTGCGCAGAAGGGAGAAGAGAGCCTGGGACTGTTTGGTCGGGGGAATATCGTTTACCTGGGCAATCAGCTTGTCCGCAGCCGCAAGCAGTTTAGCCTGTTTGGCAAGTAGGCTCTCCGCATCGCCGCCGGGGTAACTCAGATCAATTTCCACAATGCGTTGGGTGCCGCTATCGGGATAAAGGGAAATTGTCACCTGCGGGAGCGAAAAAGCAGATTCGGGCGTGTTGTAATAGGTCTGATTGATGAGGCCGGTAATATAGGACTCGTCCTCGGTAAAATAGTTGATTCTGAGCACTACCTGAGGAGAGAAAACCGAAAGGGCCCGGCTGAGCTCATCCTTGATGGCGCTGCTGCCGGTGACCGAAACCACGCTCTTGATCTGCTCGGTGGTGCGACGGTAACTGATCTCCACCGTCGCCTCGTAATAGGAGACGATGCGGGTGTAGTTGCTCTTGATGTAATCCACAGCATAGGCGCCGAGGGGATCCTCCTTGGCCACCTCCAGACAGGCGCCGTTTAAATCGGTATCCACATCACCGGTGTAGTTGTACAGCCGGATGATGCCTTCCTCCGCTCCCTGGGAAACCAGATAAAGGACGGCATTCACAAGCCCCTGGTAGTTTTCCGCACGAAGGACGGAAGCATCGGAGCCGGTATCGGAAAATTGATTATGGGATTCCACCGACGTGCGTTCGCGGTTAAGCATGGAAGTGCAGCCGGGGGACAATACAAGGGCGGCGGCCAGAAGGATAACAATCAGACGGTTTTTGATTGGCCCGCCTCCTCTCAAGAATAATCGAATAACTCGGACGGGGACATTCAGGCGTCAGGATTTAATATCCCAGATCTTCGTTTATAATGACGACTTCCATCTCGCTCACGGCGTTGGGCTTTTCCCAGAGCACCACCAGCGCTTTGCAGATGCGGTCGGCACTTTTGCAGTCGTAACATTTGTCCGCCTTGACGGCGCAGGGAGTTTTTTTGCCCAAACGCTGCGCGTTTTTGGGGGCGGCGATGTTGCGCGCTCTCCAAAGGGCGGAATCATAGTCCGGGGCAATTTTATTGACGCCGATTACAAAGATTACATGCTGGGCGTTATAAAGGGTGGCGGCCACCCGGTTACAGGTGCCGTCGATGTTGATCAGCTCGCCCGTCTCGGCAACGCCGTTGAGGGAGGCGATATAAACCGGAGCGGAACTGCCTTCCCTGGGGTCGTCACCCTTCGCGTGCCAAAGGGTACGGTTATGGCGGGAGAGCTGATCGTAAAGTCCGATCTGCCCGACCGTAGCCGAACCGCTAAAGCCAATGGTGGTTTTGTCCAGCTTGCCGTCCAGAAATTCCACCGCCTCCGCCGCCGTCTCAAAAAAGGCGGAGGAGATTCCGCGAGCGGCAAGGTTGGTTCTGAGTTTTTCGATATCTGCCATGGAAAATCACATCCTTTTTACACATAATGAGGACACAACGTTTATATATCGTTCTTTTTGTGAAAACCTTCTCCCAGGACCTCGTGGGCATCGCAGACGATCAGAAAGGCGTTGGGGTCCAATTGCTTGATCAAACGCTTGAGAGTAACAATCTGGCGTTTTTTAAATGCGCACAGGAGAACGTTCTTGGGCTTGCCCGACCAGGCGCCTTCCCCGTTGAGAATGGTGGCGCCGCGGTCAAGTTCCTGCGAAATGGCATTGGCGATTTCGTGGGGATGCTCGCTGATGATGTAGGCGACGCGGGCGGTGTCCAGGCCGTACACCACCCCGTCCATCACAAGGGTGGAGATATACAGAGATATCCCGCCGTAAAGAGCGCTGTTGATCGTACGGAAAACCAGCGCCGCCGCAACGATCACCGACAGATCGAGAAAAAGAACCAGCCGTCCGATGGGCAGCCAGGCAAGCCGCAGCTTCAGAAGCCGGGCGCCGATATCGGTTCCGCCTGTGGTCGCCCCCTGGAGCAGGATAATACCCATGGAAAAGCCGATGGTAATACCGCCGTAGATGCTGGCTAAAAGGGGATCCATGGCGGTAAAGGTGTAGAAGGAGGCAAGCAGGTCGATGAAAACGGAGCTGAGACCCATGGCATAAAGCGAGGTAATGAGCAATTTCCGCCCGAGGAAGTGCCAGCCCGCCAGAAATATGGGGATATTCATTGCGATAATGAGCACGCCGATAGATGGCCAGCCGAAGATTGCGTTGATGATCTGCGCTATGCCGGTGACACCGCCGTAGGCAATGTGGCCGGGCATGAAAAAACAATTGAATCCAAAGGCATAGACAGCGCAGGCAAGCGTGATGAGCCCGTAAGACCATATGTTTTTGAGTAATGACGTTTTCATTGAGCCCTCTGTTTTCTTTCTGTGTCAATCGGCTATTTTTTTATGAATGGTCCAAAAAAGAAAGCTGTTCTTCTCCCCGGTCCTGCTCCCGCAGGAGAGCTCCCGCCACGGGGAGGCTTCGCGCCCGGTAGCGGGCGGCGTTTACGATGGTTGTCTCACCGAGGGGACGCGCGCTCGCGACGCGGTATTTGGGCTTCAGGGTCATGACGTTCACGCCCTGAGTAGTGCGCGTGGATTTTGGGGAGAGCAGCGCCGAATGGAAGATCACGGCCCGGCCTTCGGTGGAGACGACCGCAAACTCGGTATCCTCCCTGAGGAAACAGGCGGAGGCCAGCGGACTCTTGTCCGAATAGGCTCCGGTAAGCTTCTTGCGTTTGGTGAGGGTCTGGTAGCCGGCAAGCTCCACTCTCGCCGCCTTGCCGTTCTGAAAGAAAAAGAGCAGATGGGCGGAATAATCTCCGGGGATGCAGGAGAACACCACGCTCTCTCCCGCATCCATCTCCAGCTTGGTGGGGAGATAATCGCCAAGCACACTGGCTTTGGAGTCTTCGAAATCGGCCAGGCGGGCCTTGTAGCACTGCTGACGGTCGGTAAAAACCAGAAGCTCATCCCGGTTGGAGGCCTCCCAGCCCTGGGAGGGGCCGTCGCCCTCTTTATACTTCTGGTCCCCGCCCATACGCAGGGAGAGAGGCGTGATCTTCTTGAGATAGCCTTCCCTGGAGAGAAAGACATTAACAGCGTAGTCGGCCACATCCTCGGAGGGGTCGGGCTCGGCGGCGGTCCGATGCCCGTAGAGAATCTCGGTGCGCCGGGGCTTCGAATATTTCTTCTTTACGTCCTCCAGCTCGGAGATGATGATTTTTCTGATCCGCTCGGGTTTTTCCACGGTATCTTTCAAATCGGCGATTTCACGCTCCAGAGCATCCACCTCGCCGATACGCTTCAGGATAAATTCCTTATTGATATTGCGAAGCTTGATATCGGCCACAAACTCAGCCTGGATTGCGTCGATCCCGAAGCCGATCATCAGGTTGGGCACCACTTCGACGTCTTCCTCGGTTTCGCGGATGATGTGGATCGCCTTGTCAATGTCCAGCAGAATCTTTCTGAGGCCTTTCAGAAGATGGAGCTTTTCTTCCTTCTTCTTCATGGCAAAGTAGACCCGCCGGCGGACGCACTCCATTCGCCACGCGGTCCACTCCTCCAGAATCTCGGCCACGCCCATCACCCGGGGGGTGCCGGCAATCAGGATATTGAAGTTGCAGGAGGCCGCGTCCTGAATGGGGGTCTGGCGGTAAAGGCGCGCCATGAGCTTATCCGCGTCGGTCCCACGCTTCAAATCGATAGTTAGTTTTAAACCGGAAAGGTCCGTTTCATCCCGCATGTCGGAAATTTCCTTAGCCTTTCCCGCGCGGATCAGCTCGGCGACCTTATCCATGACCGCCTCCACGGTGGTGGTATAGGGCAGTTCATAGATTTCAATCATATTCTCCCCAGGGAGGTAGCGCCATTTCGCCCGTACCTTGAAGGAGCCCCGGCCGGTACGGTAGATCTCCGCCAACGCGGCTTCGTCATAGAGGAGCTGCCCGCCGGTGGGAAAATCCGGAGCCTTCAAAGTTGACATAATATCATGCCGCGGATTCCGGAGGAGGGCGACGGTTGTATCGCATACTTCCCCCAGATTGAAACCACACAGGGAGGAGGCCATGCCGACCGCGATGCCCTGGTTGGCCGAGACCAGCACATTGGGGAAGGTGGTGGGAAGCAGAGTGGGTTCGGTGAGGGAGCCGTCGTAGTTGGGAATAAAATCCACTGTATCCTGGTCGATATCCCGGAAAAGTTCTTCACAGATGCTGTCAAGCCTCACCTCCGTGTACCGGGAGGCGGCGCAGGCCATGTCCCTGGAATAGACCTTGCCGAAGTTGCCCTTGGAATCCACCAGGGGATGGAGCAGCGCGCCGTAACCGCGGGAAAGACGCACCATAGTATCGTAAATGGCGGCGTCCCCATGAGGGTTGAGCTTCATGGTCTGGCCCACCACGTTGGCCGATTTGGTGCGGCTGCCGTTTAAAAGATGCATTTGATACATGGTATAGAGCAGCTTGCGGTGGGAGGGTTTGAAACCGTCTATCTCCGGAATGGCGCGGGATACAATGACGCTCATTGCGTAGGGCATATAGTTAATTTCCAGAGTATCGATGATGGACTGCTCGAGCACCTCGGCACGAAGACCAAGGACGTTGGGGTTGCCCGCCTTCTTTGTGCCCTCGTCCGGGGCCTTTTTTTTTGCCATGGACATCACGTTCCTTCTTGGTGTATGAGAAGAGGTGGGAAAGCTTCAAAAATTCTCCCGAAAATCAGTAGTCGACCACGTTAGCCCCTGCCGGCGGCGCGGAAACGGGAGTTTCGTCGGTTACCCGGCGCGCGGTGTTCATCTCCAGCTCGGCCGATAACATGGTCATCTCGAACTTGGTCACAAGAGTGTTGGCTGTGGGGGACAGGGTGCCCGATCCGGTCAGCTTAAAAGCGGCCACGGCGTAGTCAGAGTGGGGCTGGATCGTAAAGGAATAGGTAGCTTCATCATTCTTCTTGAGGGTTACGGAGAACTCCAGCGCGTCAAAGCTTTCCGCCATGTCAGACGCGTCAGAACCGTAAACTTCGGTCATAAGGGTATTGTAATCCTCGATCCCAAAATGCAGGGCATAGGAGGAGCCAACCTTCGTCCATTTGCTGTCGCCCAGAACGGCGTTAAGGGAGGCGGCACCGTCTGTTCCCGTAAGTTCTTTATAAAAATATACGCTGCCGGAGGAAAAGGCTTCATACTTGGAACGATAGCCTAAATAGAGCAGGGAGCCGACAGAGGGAGAGGCGGCGATCAGCCCCAGACTCGGGCTCATGTCCGTCTGTGGAATGCTGAACCAGTCGCCGGCTGCATACTCGCCGTCGGAGAGAAGGGCGATGAGCGGCATTTTTAAATAGGTTAAGCCGGCGCTGAGATTCATGATCATAGAAAAATCCACGTCAGCGAGCGCTGTGCGAAGTTCCTCCTCTTTTGCCGCGTCCTCGTCAGAAGTGTAGCTGCCCGAGGAGAAATAATCCCGCAGGGCAAGAAGGTCAGCGAGATTGGCCGACCCGGCGATATTGACTACCTTGGCGCTTTGAAGGGAGTCCACATTTGCGGTGAGGGAATAGACATGTTCACCGTTGAGGGCGTCCGGGATGGTAAGCTTCAGCTTTGCGGAGCCGGTCTCCTTATATTTCTTATCCGGATCATTGGCCTGAGCGGCCAGGATACGGTTCACGATGGTAAAATTCTGGTCGATTTGCGAGATCACGGTGTCTTGATCAATTATAACCGCGGTTTGAAAATCACTGTCCCAATATACATCGTAACCCGCCGCCTGAGAGACAAAACGTACGGGGACATAGGTGCGGTCGTTTTTGGCGTAACAGGTGCAGTCCATCATAATCCGGCTGGTCTGGCCGTCCTTTTCCACCGTGACCGTGTCGCTGCCGATGGAGAAGGTGAGTGTCGCTCCGTTCAGAACGCAATTCACAGTGCCGTTACCGTCGTAGGAAACCGTGCCGCCCATCCCCTCCAGCAGAGGCCGGAACGGGACCATGATGCGGCCGCCGGAAGCCTCAGGTTTGGCGTCCGGGAAGGAGAGATAAGTGCCGTTCAGAATGACGGAGAGTTCTCCCGGCACCCCGCCCAGAGTAAGCTTCTCATTGTCCAATTTATCCTTTTTGGCTTCCTGCAGGTAAACGGAGTAGTAAGTATCATACAGCCAGTCGTCCAACAGAAACTTCGCAAATTCCTCGTGCGTGGCAAAGCCGGAAGACTCCATGAATTTCTCGGGAGTGTAATACTTACCGGCCCAGTAATCATTTTCAAAGTATGTGTCCGCGTTTGCCAGGAAGGCGTTTACTTCCCCGGGATGGGCGGAAATATACTCGGCTTTCCAGGCCGCCCATCCGGCGTCTTGGTAATAGGCGTCCTCGCTGCCGTAATATTCTTCCTCCACGCACTGTTCCAGGGACTCGTAGCCCAACTGCTTCCACAGGGGCGCTTGGCTGTCCTCACTCACCGCCAGGGCTGGAACAACAAGAGAAATGCTGAGAACAGCCGCGAGAATCAATGACAAATACTTTTTCACAATCATGCCTTCCTTTCCAAAACAAAACAATCATGAAACCAGTATATCATCTCCGTTATGAAATATCTGCCAAATCGATATATTTATACCCGTTGTCTGCGATGTGGTCTTTTCTGCCCTGGAGGTTTTCGCCCAGGAGAAGATCAAAGGCGGCGGCGGTTTTTTCCACATCCGCCGGCATTACCCGGATAAGCCGCCGGGTCTCGGGATTCATGGTGGTGAGCCACATCATGTCCGGCTCGTTTTCACCAAGGCCCTTGGAGCGCTGGATGGTATATTTTTTTCCCTCCAGCCCGGCCGTAATATCTGCTTTTTCCTTGTCGGAGTAAGCAAACCAGGTTTTGTCCTTATAGGTGATCTCATAGAGGGGAGATTCGGCAATGTAGACATACCCCTCCCCGATCAGAGTGGGAGTGAGACGATAGAGCATAGTGAGAATGAGGGTGCGGATCTGAAAGCCGTCCACATCGGCGTCGGTGCAGATGATGACCTTGCTCCAGCGGAGGCCGGACAAATCGAAGGAGGATAGGTCCTTTGCGTGCCGGTCGCTGACCTCCACGCCGCAGCCCAGCACCTTGATAAGGTCGGTAATGATCTCGTTTTTAAAAATCTTAGCGTAATCGGCCTTCAGGCAGTTGAGAATTTTGCCGCGGACGGGCATGATCCCCTGAAAATCCGCGTCCCGGCTGAGCTTGCAGGCGCCCAGAGCCGAATCGCCCTCCACGATATAAATTTCCCGGCGCGCGATTTCCTTGGTGCGGCAGTCCACGAATTTCTGTACCCGGTTGGAGATGTCGATATTGCCCGAGAGTTTTTTCTTCAGGCCCAGCCGGGTTTTTTCCGCCGTCTCACGGCTCCTTTTGTTGATCAGGATCTGGCCTGCCACCTTTTCGGCGTCGAAGGGGTTCTCGATAAAGTAGACCTCCAGCTGGCTGCGGAGGAAGTCGGTCATGGCCTCCTGAATAAATTTGTTGTTGATGGCTTTTTTGGTCTGGTTTTCGTAAGAGGTCTGGGTGGAAAAGTTGTTGGAGACCAGAATCAAACAATCGGCGATGTCGTTCCAGGTGATCTTGCTCTCGCTCTTTTGATATTTTCCGTGTCCGCGAAGCCAGCTGTCCACGGCGGAGACAAAGGCGCTGCGCATGGCCTTTTCGGGGGAGCCGCCGTGCTCCAGCCAGGAGGAGTTGTGATAGTGTTCCACCCGGCTGACCGTGTTGGAAAAACAGAACGCCACCGAGAGTCTCACCTTGTATTCGCTCTTGTCCTCCCGGTCGCGGCCGCGCCGCTCGGTGGTCCGGAATACCGGCGCGGTGAGGAAGGACTCTCCGGCCAGCTCGGTGACGTAATCCATAATGCCGTTTACGTATTTGAATTCGGTGATTTCAAAAGAACCGCCCGCTTGATCGCGCAGCCGGAAGGTCACTCCGGCGTTTACCACCGCCTGACGCTTCAGAACGTCCAGATAGTAGTCGATTGGAATGTTGATGTCGGTGAATACGTCAAGATCGGGCTTCCAGTGAAAACGGGAACCGGTTTTTTTCCCGTTATAAGGGATTTTACCAAGCTCGCCTGCTTTTTCACCCTTTTCAAAATGAAGAGTATATTCAAAGCCGTCCCGGTGAATGACGGCGTCGAAAAATTCGGAGGCGTACTGGGTCGCGCAGGAGCCGAGTCCGTTGAGGCCGAGGGAATACTCGTAGTTTTCACCGGAGGCGTTGTCATACTTTCCTCCGGCGTAAAGCTCGCAGAACACCAGTTCCCAGTTGAACCGGCCTTCTTTTTCATTCCAGTCCACGGGGCAGCCGCGGCCGAAGTCCTCAACCTCGATAGACAGGTCTTTATATCTTGTGACGATGATCAGATTTCCGTGCCCTTCCCGGGCTTCGTCGATGGCGTTGGACAAAATCTCAAAGACCGCGTGCTGGCAGCCCTCCAGTCCGTCGGAGCCAAAAATGACGCCAGGGCGCTTACGCACCCGATCGGCGCCTTTAAGAGCGGAAATAGAATCATTGCCGTATTGCTTAGAGGTAGCTTTGGCCATGGGCGTTTCCTCACATCCGTATCATACATTTAAGGTGGAAATCCACTTAATGATATCCTATTTTTATGCGGGGTGTCAAGTGAACGTCGGAATATATTGGTACGCTCCGGAAAATTGAAGGTATGAAAAAAGGAATATTTGTCCAAACTCAAAATACAATTTAAGTGAAAAAGGGAGTGATGAATATGGGTGAAGCTGCGCGGCGGCTTACCTTTGGAGGAAAACCGGCGGCTGCAATAGACGAAGTGCGCCGGGAACTTATGGAGGAGCTTTCAAAGACCAGAGTGTCTATCAATCAGGCCTATACGGCTTTTAACAACGCGACGGATCCGGATCTGATCACGTCGTGCGTGTTTGAAATCAATTCTCTGGAAGCCCGGTACTCCTATTTGCTGCGCCAGGCAAAAGAGAGAGAAAAAGAGAAGCTGGAAGGGGGAAGCGAACCATGTCTGCGCTGACAAACGCTTTGCCCTGGGCGGCCGCAATCCTTGTTGTAGCGGCGGCTCTCATTCTGCTCCGCCGCCCCCTGGGGCTGCTCGGCGGACTTATCATCCGCTCCGCCGGCTGGCTGGGCGCGCTTTTCGCCCTCAGCCAGGTGGGCGGGCTCATTGGGGTCACACTGGGAGTCAACCCAGCCAACGCGCTGGTTTTAGGCGCGCTTGGTATGCCCGGTTTTGGCCTTCTACTGCTACTTAATTGGACGCTTGCCCTATAATGCGGATTTTCATTTAGAAAGTTGACAGAGTCTACTTTCTAAGCTCGCCGATGGCAAGCTGCAAAAGTGCAGGTACTTTTGCAAAATCAGTATTGAACGGCTTTTCCCGGCGGCTGACCGCCGTCCGCCGCAAAATGCGGCGGTATTAATCGGTAGATTTTATCAGCCGATTAAAAAGTAAATAGTATAAATAAGAAAGCCGAAAGGCTCCGTATACAATCTGCGGCGGCGGGCTATAAGTCCGCCGCCGTATTATTAAACTTTCCATTAATTATGAATACCAATGATTGACGGGCAGGGGGGAGTGCGTTATATTTTTTTTAAGACAAAAGAAAGTGGAGGAGTATGGCTATGGATGAGCGCCGGGAAATTTTGATGACTTACCTTCGGGTTACACAACATGTATCCCGGCAGTTCCGCAGCCATTTTGGACAACTCCATCTGACCTTTCCCCAGGCGTTGGTGTTGAGCGTGTTGGCGGCAAGCGGCCCGATGACCCTGGGCGCTCTGGCCTGCGAGACCAAAAGCGCAAACAGCACGATTTCCGGCGTGGTGGACCGGCTGGAGAAGCTGGGTCTTGCCAGGAGGGAACAATCTTCTTCCGACCGTAGAATTACCTATGTTTCCGCCACGGATAAATACAGAGCGCTGAATGAAGAAACCAAAAGCGATGTGGGCGATTACTTTGCCTCTCTGCTGGACAATATGAGCGATGAGGACCAGAACATGCTGCACGGAGCGCTGCGAATGCTGGAAAAAGTACTGGACCAGGCCGAGGAAGGTGATAAGGAATGAAATCAAAGGGTTACGATTCCTACCGGGGCCGGTCTCCCGTGCGTTCTTTCCTGAAATTCATCATTATTCTGCTTGTGGCTGTTTTGATTGTCGGCGCCTTTGCAATCGTTTTTATGCAGCGATATCTGGTCTATACCGCGGACGGGCCAAAACTTGTGCTGCCCTTTCTGGGAAACAGCGAGACCAATACGTCTCCTTCCGCGAGCGCGTCGGCTTCTCCCAGCAGCGAGCCTCTGGCGGTAGTAACGCCGGAGGTGAAGAAGCCCGAGTGGCTCCACGCCGTTCTGCTGCCGCGGGAGGCGCTCTATGACGGCTCTGCCCATACGAAACTGACTGCCGCAGGTGCGAATGCCGCCATATTTGATATGAAGGCGGATGACGGTTCCCTGGGGTATGTATCCAATGTTGCGTTGGCTATTTCCGCCAAAGCTTCTTCGGGCGATCCGTCAGTCAATGCGGTCATTGCCAATCTCAATAAAACCGAGGGAATGTATACCATAGCCCGGGTTTCCTGTTTTAAGGATAATCTGCTCTCCAATGCCGACCGTTCCCTCAACATTATGACCAACAGCGGATACCGCTGGACCGACCCGGACAACCTGAAATGGTCCAGCCCTACCAACGCCGCTGTACGCCAGTATATTACGGATATTTGCGTCGAGCTTGCGAAACTTGGCTTCGACGAAATTCTGCTGGATAACGCGGGCTACCCGACACAGGGCAATCTGGGTTATATCAAGAAAGGCGACGCCTATGACAAAACGGTATTTCCAACCGTGATAAGCGGGTTTTATGAGCAGGTCGCGGGCGCATTGGCCGATTACGATGTTAAGCTTGCGATTCTGACCGATGAAGAAACCGCCGCTACCGGCGTAAACGCCCTGAGCGGACAGACGACAGAGGGAATCACTCAGAACGCAGACCAGGTCTGGCTGCCCCAACCCGGTCAGACCGAGCCCGCGGCGCTCATTTCCTCCTGGCCGAAAGAAAAACCGGAAGATATCGTTTTTACGGTAGATTCCGCAGGCGATGACGGACAAAGCTGGGCGCTGCTCTCCTCTGCCTCCTGAAAAAACGAATAAAACACGGGGCCTTGAATTCCAATCTGAGGAAATCCAAGGCCCCATGTTATTCCTCTTTTGTATGGGAACACGCTAAAGTATGGTTTTTTCCGCTTTGCTTATATTCGAAGGAGAACCACGATTCAGAATTTTTTATGGGGCGAACAAATTTTTATATTTTTTTAGTGGTTAAATCTGCAAATATGTCGTAATTCTTATAAGGTAGTACCAATATATGGCCTTGAAATTAGAAAAGAAAGCTAGTATGATTTAATAATATATAATAAGGGCAGTGTTATCCCTTTTAATATAAATGAAAGGCGGTGATAAATAGTGTCGATAGAAGTCATGAAAATTGTGACAGAAGCAGAGCAAATGGCGCAAGAAAGAAAAATGGAAACTTTGGCAAAAGCGAAAAAAATTGTGAGTGACGCCGAACGGGACGGGCAGAAGCTGCTGACATCCCGGATCGAGGCAGCCCAGACTCAGGTCAAACTCCTTATGACCCGGGCTGAGGAGCAGGCTGCGATAAATGAGCAGGAAATCTTCAGAGAGACTGGGAAAAAATGCGATGAACTGCGCCTGGCTGCAGAGAAGCGGTTGCCGGCCGCCGCGGAGTTCATTATCAGAAGGGTTGTGAATGTCTGATGGCAATTGTAAAGATGAAGCATTTGCGGCTCTTTGCGATGTCAACAGACAGGGAAGAGCTTCTGCGGCAGCTTCAACACATGGGGTGTGTGGAGATCAGCGAGTCTTCCGATCAGTTTAACGACCCGGAATGGGCCACATTACTGACCAGATCGGACAGCGGTACACTGGCTCAAAAAAAGGAGAAATACGCCGTTCTATCCTCCGCCCTCGCCACCCTGAACAAATATGTCCCGGTAAAAACCGGACTGTTTACTCCCCGGCCCGAAGTTACGGAAAAACAGCTCTTTGACGATGAAACCTGTACCCGGGCACTCCATGCTTCTGCAGCGCTTAACGACGAAGAGCGGCATATTTCTTCCCTTTACGCCGAACAGAGCAAACTAAAAACCCAGATTCTTTCCCTCGTCCCCTGGCTAGAATTGAATGTTCCTCTGGAGGCGAGCTCTACCCGGGATGTGGCGCTTTTGTTCGGAACGATCTCCGCCGACGCACCACTGGAGACAGTAAAAAATGAGCTGTTTGCTGCAACGCAGCTGGCCGAACTTATTCTTGCCGGAAAAGACCGGGATCTCCAATACATTCTGCTTGTCTGCCATAAAAGTGCGGAAGAAGTGGGGATCGAAGTACTTAAAAAATATGGTTTTTCCCGGGTGGCGCTACGCGGCTGGACTGGAACGGCAGCGGAAAACACCAAACGGATCGAAACCGAACTGACCGAACTTGAAAAAAAGCTGGAGGAGGCAAAAGGCGTTGTTGCGTCTTACGGCGAAAGCAGGAATGACCTTAAACTGAGCATCGACCGGCTGGAGCAGGAGGTGGCCAGAGAGGAAGCAAAAACACGCCTGCTCTCCACGAAGGCTACCTTTTTCCTGGAGGGTTGGGTGACGGTTCCAGACCTGCCTGCCGTGGAAAAGCTTCTGTCCGGTTACACCGCGGCTTGGGAGGCTGTCGACCCAACTGAGGAGCAGTATCCCAAAGTGCCGGTGAAACTGAAAAATAATATACTTACCCGACCCCTCAACATGGTTACCGAGATGTACTCCCTCCCCGCTTACGACGGGGTGGACCCCAACCCCCTGATGGCTCCCTTTTTCATCCTGTTTTACGGGATCATGATGGCGGACATGGGCTATGGGCTGATCATGATGGTCCTTGCGGCCGTGGTGTTGAAGAAGGCCCGCCCCAAAGGCGGCATGTATAATTTCTTCGCCCTGATGGGGCTGTGTGGTGCCAGTACCTTTATTATGGGTGCCATCACCGGCGGCTTTTTGGGAGACTTCCTGCCCCAGCTGGCCAAAGTTATTAACCCCAACACCACCTTCACCGGCCTGTACAAACCTCTCTTTACCCCCCTGGATGACACGCTGAGCATCCTAATAGGGGCCATGTGCCTTGGTGTGGTGCAGATCATCACCGGTATGGCAATCAGCTTTATAAAGAAGTTGCGGGACGGCCAGATAATGGACGCCGTCTGGGAGGAGCTTACATGGTGGGTGGTCTTTCTGGGTATCGCTCTGGCAGTGCTGAATGTTACTAAGATGGTACTGATCGCCGGCGGCCTGATGATTTTGGTGGGCTCAGGTTGGAATGCCAAGGGTTTCGGCAAGGTAACCGCTGTCATCGGGTCTCTCTACAACCACGTGACCGGCTTTTTCGGGGATATCCTCTCCTACTCCCGACTGATGGCCCTGATGCTGGCCGGCAGCGTTATTGCCCAGGTCTTTAACACCTTGGGCGCCATCCCCGGCAACATCTTCTTTTTCCTCATCGTATCCCTGGCGGGCAATGCTCTGAACTTTGCCTTGAACCTGCTGGGCTGCTACGTCCACGACCTGCGCCTGCAGTGTCTGGAGTACTTTGGGAAGTTCTATAAGGACGGCGGAAGGCCCTTCGCACCTCTGGCCGTAAAAACCAAATATGTAGACATTGTAAAATAAGAAGGAGGAACTGTTATGGATTTCTTGAATGCTTTCGGCGGATTGGCTCTGGCCCTTTTGGGCGCCGGTCTTGCCGCCGCGCTCAGCGGCGTGGGCTCCGCCAAGGGCACCGGTATCGCCGGCGAGGCCGGTGCCGGTTTGCTGTGCGAAGACCCGACCAAGTTTGGTAAGGTCATGATTCTCCAGGTGATTCCCGGTACCCAGGGTCTGTATGGCTTAGTCGTCTGGTTCTTTGCCATCTTCCGCATGGGCCTGCTCTCCGGTGCTGCCCTTGACCTCACCGTGCAACAGGGCCTCCAGTACCTTGCCGCCTGTCTGCCTATGGCCCTCGGCGGGCTTCTTTCCGCCATTGCCCAGGGCCGCGTGGCTGCCGCTTCCATCAATATTTTGGCCAAGAAGCCCGACGACTGGGCCAAGGGCATGGTGCTTTGTATCACTGTTGAGTTTTACGCCATCCTGTCCCTGCTGGCGTCCATGCTGATGATCATCAACATCAGCCGCTGACGGCCCGGTCAGGGAAAGGCGGTAAAAGTATGAATGGAATTGAAAAGATCACCGCCCGGATCGGCGATGACGTCCGCCAGGAGATCGAGGCTGTTGAGACAAAGGCAAAGACAGAGGCCGCCGAGGTCCTGGCACGATATGAAGCCCAAGCTGAAAAGGAAACCAACGATATTCTTAAGCGGGGCAGCAAATTGGCCGACGAGCGGGTGGAACGGCTGGGCAGCGTTGCCCGACTGGAAGCAAAGAAAATGATCCTCGCCGCCAAGCAGGAAACGCTGGGTCGCGCCTTTGATCTGGCGCTGGAGCAGCTTTCGAACCTACCCGAAGGCGAATATGTAAAATTGCTGGCGCGACTAGCCTCCGAAGCCTCCAAAACGGGTAATGAACAGGTTATCCTCTCACAAAAGGACCGTACCCGTTTTGGAAAACAAGTAGTAACGCAAGCAAACGAGATGCTGGGCGCGAAAGGTACGCTGACACTGGCCGAGGAAGTGCGTCCTATGAAGGGTGGGCTTGTTCTGCAGGGAGAGCGAGTGGAAACCAACTGCAGCTTTGAGACACTGGTGCGGCTCCAGCGGGAGCAGATTGCGGCTGATGTAGCCGAGGTGCTTTTTGAGGGCACAGTATAGCCCCAGGGGCGGAAAGGAGGAAGTGTCTTGTCCAGATCCAAACTGAAGGACACGGATTATCTCAGCATCTCCGCCCGAATCCGCGCCATGGAGAATAAAATGCTCACCCGTGAGCGGATGGAGCGGATGCTGGAAGCACGTTCCGACGAGGAGGCCGCCAAGGTGCTTACCGAATGCGGTTATGGAGATTTCAGCGTACTCACCCCCGCCGTGCTGGAGGAGAAGCTTTCAGCGGCGCGCGGCGCAACCTATGAGGATTTGCGCTCTGCTCTGCCGGATCCAAATCTCATTGATGTGTTTCGTATCAAATATGACTATCATAATATCAAGGTTTTGCTGAAATCTCAGGCTATAGGGGCAGACGAAACCCGCCTTCTGGTGGGTGGCGGCCGCTATCCGGCGAACGCGCTGAGAGAAGCCTATTATAAGGAAGATCTTCGTAACTTTTCCGAGCGATTCCGTGCGGCCGTTTCCGAGGCCAAGGAAACGCTCGCCACCTCGGGAGATCCGCAGGCAGCCGATTTCGTCCTGGATAAAGCATATTTTGAGGAAATGACTTCAACGGCAATGAAGACGGAAAGCGATTTCCTGATGGGATATGTAAAACTGGCCATTGATGCTGCCAACCTGCGTGCCGCCGTACGCGCTGCCCGTATGGAGCGGGGCGCCGATTTTCTGAGCCAGGTGCTGGTTCCCGGCGGTAATGTGTCCGAAAAGACTGTGGCGGCTGCGGGCGCATCGGAGCTTGCTACCATTTTCGGCAGCGGAAAATTAGCCGAGGCCGCCGCTCTGGGCGCTACCCTCACATCTGCGGGAAGCGGACATCTTACCGAGTTTGAGAGGCTTTGCGACAACGCCCTGATGGGTTACTTGGCCGAGTCGCGCCGCGTCCCGTTCGGTGATCAGGTCCCCGTCACTTTTTGCTATGCCAAGGAAGCGGAACTGACCGCCATCCGCATTATTATGACTGGCCGAATGGCCGGCCTGGATACCCAAACCATCCGGGAAAGGCTGCGTGAGAGCTATGTATAAGATTGCAGCTCTGGGCGAAAAAGACAGCGTACTTGGCTTTAAAGCGCTGGGACTGGATGTATTTCCAGCGGAGAATGTGGATGAGGCCAAAGAGATCCTGCATAAGCTGGCAAAGGAAAACTACGCGGTCATTTATCTCACCGAACAGCTTGCCGTCAACATGGAGGCCGATATTGCCCGGTATAAGGATGAGGTTACCCCGGCCGTGATTCTCATTCCCGGAAAAGAAGGTTCTCTGGGTATCGGTATGGCAAACGTGAAGCATGCCGTGGAACGCGCGGTCGGCGCAGACATTTTGTAACATAGTTGGCTGCCTTTGAGGCAGCCGCGGAAAGAAGGTTGAAACGATTGAGCAGCGGAAAAATAGTGAAAGTTTCCGGCCCGCTCGTGGTTGCCACCGGTCTGGCCGACGCCAATATGGCCGACGTGGTTCGCGTGGGTGAGCAACGGCTCATCGGCGAGATCCTGACCATGAACGGTGACTCCGCCTCCATTCAGGTCTATGAGGAAACCTCGGGGCTTGGTCCCGGCGCAGAGGTGGAGACAACCGGTTATCCCCTTTCGGTTGAACTGGGTCCGGGCCTGATTGAGAATATCTACGACGGTATCCAGCGTCCGCTGGAGAAAATCATGCAGAAGGTCGGCGCAAATATCACCCGCGTC
>VSSQ01000735.1_pt1 | contig 16920 bp, 15 predicted proteins | sample 4763081 | NCBI WGS metagenome assembly VSSQ01 (sample SAMN12137344, study PRJNA551015) | bioreactor metagenome | isolation source: SDC9 anaerobic chlorinated ethene degrading culture | place: USA: Knoxville, Tennesee | collected 2015-01-01
AGAGAAGAAAAGGGGGGGGGAGAAGAAAAGGAGAGGAGGGGGGAGGGAGAAAGGAGAGAGAGGAAGGGAAGAAGGGAAAGAGAGAAAGGAAGAAGAGGAAGAAAAAAGGGAGAGAAAAAGGAGGAAAGAAAGAAAAAAAGGGAGATTTAAAAAATAAAAAAAATAGAAATATTGGAGAAAATACTGATGAAAATAGTGTTGAAATAGATTTCGAAGAAGACTTTGGATTCATATCAGAAAGTGAAGAAAGTACAGAAACTCCAGAACAGATATTATCTAGATTAAATACATTAGAGCAGTCAATAGATGCATCTAAAGTCGGATTACTAGCAGATTTATTAAATTTATATCTTTTATATAGTTCTAGAGCTACGGCTAGAGATACATTATACAACACAAAAGAAAGCGAAAATTTTATTGATACAAGCAAGATTTTGGAAATAACAACTACTATGTTTGTTTATACATCAGGAGTATTCTTAGATATTGCTGATAGAGCATTACAAAATGCTATATCAGAGGGGGATTCAAATAGAATAGCAATAGCAAGAAGCGCTTATTGGGCTGCATTATTAGGATTTATTTCATCAATAATTGCATTTAGTGCTGCAAGAATGAGATAAGAATAAGGGAGGAAAAGATATACCTCTCTTATTTTTTTATTTATCATAAGGTACATAGTAATAACTAATAGTAAAGGTTGTATAATTAATGTAAAAATAATTACAATTACTAACTACTATAAAATATGAAAAAAAAGTTACAAAACTTCTAGCTTATATTAAACATGTATCTTATGTATCATTGATATTGTAAGAGGGAGTGATAAGGGAGGAAAAAAAGTGTTAAGTGGACGAATGCTAAAGTTAATTGAGTATTTGCAAATTAATAATGTGAGTACTTACAAGGAAGTATCAATTGAATTAGACATTAAGGAACGGCACATAAGATATGATGTAGATAGGATTAATGACTTACTGAAGTTAAATAGAATGCCATTAATAGAAAAACAATCTAAAGGCATGATAATATTTCCTAAAGATATTGATATATCTACAATAACCAAAGAAAACGATTTTATATACTCTCAAGAGGAAAGAGCCTCTTTAATCTTACTAATTTTATTAATAGATAATGCTAGTCTTAAGATTAATAAGTTAAGTTTTGATTTTCAAGTTTCTAGATCAACTATTAAAAATGATATGAGTTTTCTTGAAGATGAACTAAGTAAGAAAAATATAAAAATTAGTTACACAGATCATTTCTTTTTAGAGGGGCTTAAAAATAATAGAGTATCTTTAATGAATAATGAATTTAAAAAATATATACATTTATTAAAAGAAGATGAATCAAATTTAAATGCTTTTGAAGATTATGCAGTTAAAATTATAAAAAAGGCCTTTGCAAGTGTATCCTTAAAAGATGTAATAAAATGGATTGATGAATTACTTGAAAATATGAATTGCATTCTGACAGATGATTCATATAAATGGTATGTATCAAATATATTTGTTGTTATTTGGTTTATATTAAAAGGAAAAGAAAATCCATTAGAATTAACTATTAGTAGCTATAGTTGTGATGGTTATAACGAATTCATAGAAAAATTAGAAAAAGTTATAAATATGAAAATAGATAATAGAAAGCAAAAAGTACTAATTAGATTATTAAATTATATAAATAAAGATGCAGGATTAGATGAGGATATAGATCTAATTTATATAGAAACTATTGTTTCAAATCTAATTGTATCAATGTCAAATGAAATGGATATTGATTTTAATAAAGATACTATACTAGTTGATGGATTAATAAATCATATTGTTCCTTTAATTAAGAGGGTTAGTAGCAGAATAAACATTTGTGATGAAGTATTTTCTATTCTTTCAGAAAAAGATATGCAAGTGTTTGAAGCAGTATCAAAGGTTATTAAGCAAATAGACAGGCTAAAAGATATTAAGAATTATGATGAAATAACATATTTAACAATACATTTTATTGCAAGTATAAAGAGGCTAACAAAATCTTTAAATAAAAAAATATTATTAGTTTGTGGACATGGGTATGGAACAACAACAATATTGAAAGAAACACTATTAAACGAATATCAAATAAATATAATAGATACAATTCCAGTATATAAATTAGCTACATATGATAATTGGGAAAAAATTGATTGCATAATATCTACAACAAAATTAAATCTATTAAACAAAAAAGAATATGTAGTTGTTAATCCTTTATTATCGGAGCAAGATTATATCAATCTTGATAGAATTGGAATACAAAGAAAAAAGATACTAGCTAACTATTACTCCATTAATGAAAAGCTAAGTTTCTTAAATGATAAAGATAGAATTAAAGTACTTGAAGTAATTAAAAAGGAATTTGGATATCAAAGTGTATTGATGCCATCAAAAATTAATAAGCTTAGTGATCTATTAATTAGTGATTGTATAGAAATGATTGAAGAAAAAAAAGCATGGAAAGAAATTGTAAAAGAAGGAACAAAGTTACTTGAAAGACAAAAGTTCATAGATAAGCGATATGAAAAAGATATTATAAATACTATGGAAACTGTAGGATTTTACTCAGTTACAGATGAGTATTTTGCACTATTACATGGCAAAGGAGGTGATGGGGTTAACTGTAGTTGCATGAGTTTAATAGTTAGTAAGGAACCTATAGAATTTGGTGATAAAAAAGTTAAGATAATTTTTTGCTTAGCAAGCAAGGATAAAAAAGAACATATTCCAGCTGTAATAGTCTTAATGAAAATGATTAAAAATACAAATTTAATTGAAAAATTAGAAAACGCGAACTCATTAATTGAAATTAAAGAAATACTATTTAAATCTGAATTGGAGGTAGTTTAATAAATGGAGTCTATTATAAAAAGAGAATGTATCGTGTTCGATATAGATGTAAAAGAAAAAAATGAAGCAATATTAATTTTAGTAAAAAAATTAAAAGAACAAGGTGTTATTACGGATACTGATAAATTTTATGCAGATGTTTTGGCAAGAGAAGGATTATCTCCAACTTCAATAGGAAATGATATTGGCTTACCACATGGTAAAACAGAAAACGTTTTAAGACCAGCTGTATGTTTTGGAAGATTAAAAGAAAAAGTTCTATGGAATGCTGAAACGCAAGAATTGGCTAATATAATTATTTTAATAGCAGTTCCGGGTAATGATAAAGATAATACTCATATAAAAATAATTTCAAGATTAGCCAGACAATTAATGCACAAAGAGTTTATAGAGGAATTACTAACAAGTAATGAAGACAATATATTTAATATGTTAAAGGAAGGATTAGGTGAATAATATGGATTTGAAAAAAAGTTTACTACAACTAAAAAAACATGTACTAACTGGAACATCTCATATGATACCATTTGTAGTTGCAGGGGGAGTTTTATTTTCATTATCAGTAATGTTAAATGATATTCCATCTACACCTACAGAAGGATGGTTAGCAGGATTAGCACAAATAGGATTAGCAGGCTTAACATTATTTATACCAGTATTAGGTGGATATATTGCATATTCAATAGCTGATAAACCAGGATTGGCACCTGGTATGCTTGGAGCTTATTTAGCTAAAGAAGTAGGAGCTGGTTTCTTAGGAGGTATGGTTGCAGGTTTTATTGCTGGTATGGTGGTAAAGCAATTAAAGAAAATTAAATTACCTACATCATTAAAATCATTAGGTTCTATATTTTTATATCCATTGTTTGGTACATTAATTACTGGTGGAATTATAGTTTGGATAATAGGAACTCCAATGGCATCTATAATGGAAAATCTTACAAGTTGGTTAGGTGGATTAGGAGATGTTGGTAAGGTTCCTCTAGCAACTATCTTAGGAGGTATGACTGCATTTGATATGGGTGGTCCAATAAATAAGGTAGCTACATTATTTGCACAAACACAAGTAGATACTCTACCATATTTAATGGGTGGTGTTGGAGTTGCTATATGTACTCCTCCAATAGGAATGGGAATAGCTACATTATTAGCTCCTAAGAAATACAATGTTGAAGAAAGAGAAGCAGGAAAAGGTGCTTTATTAATGGGTTGTGTAGGAATTACAGAAGGAGCAATACCATTTGCAGCAAATGATCCACTTCGTGTTATTCCATCAATTATGGTTGGTGCAGCAGTAGGAAATATAATTCCATTCTTACTTGGAGTTTTAAATCATGCTCCATGGGGAGGACTTATAGTGCTACCAGTTGTTGAAGGAAAAGTAGGTTATATCATAGGTGTACTTGGAGGATCTATAGTAACAGCAGTTATGGTTAATTTACTTAAGAAAGTAAATACAGATAATGAAAGTAAAATAAGTGAAGAAGATTTTGATTTAGAGTTTGAAGAAATGTAAGGATAAGGAGAGATCAGATATGAAAATAGTAGGAGTTACATCATGTCCTTCAGGAGTTGCGCATACTTATATGGCAGCAGAGGCACTGATATTAGCAGGGCAAAATCATGGAGTTGAGGTGTTAATTGAAACCCAAGGTGGAGCTGGAGTAGAAAATAAGTTAAAATCAAAAGATATAGAGGATGCAGTATGTGTAATTTTAACAAATGATATTTCTATTAAAGGCGAAGAGAGATTTAAAGGTAAAAAAGTGATAAGAATGGGTGTATCTGAAATTATAAAAAAAGCAGATGCAATAGTATTAAAAGTTAAAAATACTTTTAAATAATATAAAATCACATGAAATAAAAAAGATTTTAGATATAATATCTAGAATCTTTTTTGTTTTATTATTTAATTTACTTTAATTTCAAACATTAATTTATGTATTATAAAGGGGAGTTATATTATTTAATATATTATTAAAGTTTTTTTAGATGTTTAGTAATATATCCACCTTTAAATTGAGTAGGTTCATAAGAAACTATAAAAGCATTTTTCTCCAAAGTTTGAATTATTGAGATAGCCTCACTTTCTCTTATTCTATGAGAGACAATTTCAAGTCGATATCTTTTTTCTTTATTAATGCCTTCACCAGTATAAGTAGTTACCCCGAAATTTAAGCTTCTTAATTTATCAATTAATTCTTGATTATAGCTGGTTAAATTTACATGGATGGTTCTATATCCAATAGCAAGCTTTTCTTCTATAATTCCACCAATATATATTCCAATACCATATCCAAGTATATAAGCACCTATATTAAGAAAATTACTTAAATCAGAAAAAACAATACCTAAGCTCACTATATAAATTATTGCTTCAAGAAAAGCAAATATTGAAGCTTGAGCCTTCTTACCTTTTACAACAAATGTGGTCCTTAATGTCAAAAGTGGAACGTATATAAGCTGCAAAATAAATATAGTTAATGCATTTATCAATTCAAATCTTTCCCTTCTGTAAAGTTTTAAACTTATTTAATTATAAAACAATAGTAGCTTTATTGTATATAAGAAAAAATTAATTAGATATAGTATAAGAAAGTTCTAAAGATAATAGAGGAGATAATGATGTATTTTAAAATTAATTATATAAGAGACTTTATGAAACAAAAAATTATTATCAATGAAGCAATATTTTATGAAAAAACTCCTATAAAGTAAAAAAAAGGCTAGATTTAAAATGAATCTAGCTCTTTAAACTTTTCACAATTAAGCTTTTATCCAATCTACAACTCCAGGAGTTAAAGATTCAACATCATCCTTATCAACTTTAGTTACAAAAAGTAAATCATTAGGCTGTAAGAATGCTTTAATTTTTTCTACTATTTCTTTAGCTGAAACATCAGTTTTAACTAAATAGCTATCAGGCATAAAATTAGCCCAAGCTCCAAGTGTTTTTATAGTTCCAACTATATCATAGTCATCACGATGATGGTGATGATGTTCATGATTATGATCGTGAGAATCACAATCACATGAATGAGAATCTTCATTTAGATAAAATGTTATTGCATAAACTGTCATAGTTACCACCTCAAATTAGTATTTTTTATAATCATAATATATATCTTGTCCAAAAGCTAGTAATATTATTAAATATATTTAAATAAAGAAAAAACAATAAATTATAATGGAATACATTTAATATATAAATCAAATAATATTAATAAGGAATTGCTTTAAGAGGGATAGTTGTGGATTATAATTTTTACAGCATCCTTCTTTTATATTTTGGTTTATGGAGGCTTTAATATGCAATTAGCAAGCATTAATAATTTAAAGAAATATTATGGTGATAGATTATTATTAGATATAGATAAGTTTGAAATAATTAAAGGAGATAGAATAGGAATTGTAGGAGAAAATGCAACAGGGAAAATAACCTTAATAAAAATATTAATCGGTGAAGTAAAAGCAGATGAAGGCTCTTATTATCTTACGGATAGTTATTCTTATATTAGTCAAAGAGAAGAAGTATGTGAGATTGAAGGAAATGGAAAATTAAAAGGTATATTTAATGTTCCAACTGAATATAATGATTATTTATCCGGAGGTGAAAAAGTCAAGATGAGGATAGTAAAAGCACTTGAAGAAAATAAAAGTCTTATAATAGCAGATGAGCCAACTTCCAATTTAGATGTTGAAAGTGTTAAGCTTTTAAATAAAATGTTTAAGAAATACAAAGGAACATTACTTATTATTTCTCATGATAGGAATTTTTTGGATGATTTATGTAATAAAATTATCGAAATTGAAGGAGGAAAGCTGACTTTATATAATGGAAACTACAGTGAATATATAAATCAAAAAGAAAAAAATAGAAGAGTAAGCGAAAGAGAATATAATAAGTATATTCATGAAAAAGCTAGATTAGAAAAAGTAATATCAGAAAAAGAAGTACTTAGAGATAGAATTAAAAAAGCCCCTAAAGGAATGGGTCCATCAGAAGCTAAAACCATAAAAATGGGTGATCAAAGAGGAAAGAAGAATATAGATAATAATATAAAATCAATTAAGAACAGAATAGATCATTTAGAAGCTAAAGAAAAGCCAAAAGAAAGAAAAGAAATTATAATTAATATTGTACCAAGTATGAAATTAAACTCTAAGTATCCAATTGAAATAAAAGCTTTTAAAATTTATGTGGAAGATAAATTATTAATAAATGATGTTAATTTAAAAATAAAAGAAGGAAGAAAAATTGCTTTAATAGGTGAAAATGGATGTGGAAAAACAACTTTATTAAAATATATAGTAAATAATAATAATGATAAAGTTAAGATTTCAAGCACTGTAAAAATAGGATATTTTGATCAATTTCAAAGTATTTTAGATGATGATAAAAGCATTTTAGAAAATATAAAGAAGGATTCATCTTATGATGAAACTTTTATAAGAATTAATTTAAGTGAATTTGGTTTTAAAGACAAAAGTGTATATAAAAAAGTAGAAGACTTAAGCGGAGGAGAGCGGGTAAAGATAGGATTATGTAAGGTGATTTTATCAGATAATAATATACTAATACTAGATGAACCAACGAATTATTTAGATATTAAATCTATAGAAGCATTAGAAAATGCTTTAAGAAACACTGATAAGACAATTGTATTGGTGTCTCATGATATAAGATTTATTTCAAATATATGTAATTATATAATTGAAATAAAAGATAAGGGTTTACATGAATTTGATGGAAATTATAGTTCTTATTTAGAACATAATAATAACGAGGAATTTGATAGTAATAAAAAGAAATGTGAAGATGAATTATTAGTTTTAAAAAATAAATTAACAGAAGTTATTTCACGTTTATCCCTAGAAGTAAACGAAGAGAAAAAGGAACAACTAGATTTGGAATATAAAGATTTGCTGAATGAAATAAAAAAGATAAAATAATTTCACATAAAAAACTATATGAAAAACTATAAGTTTATTATAAAATGATTAAAAGATATATATGATCTTAATTTTAGTATTTTATTTTAAATAATATAGTAATATTTAGTAAGATATTAATTTTTAATTAATCATATAAATATAATGAACTTAGGAAGGAAATATAATGAGTAAACTTAATGATATATTAGAATTCAATAAAGGATTTGTTGAAAACAAAGATTATGAGCAATATATAGCTTCAAAAAATCCAAAGAAAAAAATACTTATTTTATCTTGTATGGACACTAGACTTACAGATTTATTACCCAAAGCATTAAATTTGAAAAATGGTGATGCAAAGATTGTTAAAAATGCTGGAGCGTCAATTATGCACCCTTTTGCAAGCGTAATCAGAAGTATAATCGTTGGAATATATGAGTTTAATATTGATGAAATATTTGTAATTGGGCATCATGGTTGTGGAATGTGCAATTTAAATACAGATAATTTATTACAAAAGGTTATTGATAGGGGGATTACAAAAGAAGTCTTAGAAACACTTCAAAATGGAGGTATAGATATAAAAAAATGGCTTCATGGCTTTGATTCAGTTGAAGAATCTATAAAAGATAGCGTTAATTTAATAAAAAAGCATCCATTAACACCACAAGGAATTTCAATTCATGGACTTGCAATAGATCCTGAAACGGGAAAACTAGACTTAATTGTTAACGGATATAATTAATATTTTGCGAAGCAAAATAGTGAAATAGGGGAAAGGGAAAAAGTGAAGGAGAAAATCCTTACAGGATTTTTGAATAAAAGTTGCTTTGCACCTATATATGCATTCACTTTTTCACTTTTCACTAATTTAAGTATTTATCTATAAAGTTTTCTATTGTAGACCAGTAAAGTTCAGGATTTACCTTAGATGCTTTAGCATGTCCGGCACCTTCTATGGTTAATTTTTCTTTTGGTGAGGTTGTAGCATCATAAAGTTCTTCCATCATTGAATAAGGAACAAAGTCATCCTTATCTCCATGAATAAATAATATTGGAGTCTTAGATTTTGCTACTTGTTTTAATGCAGATGCTTCTTTTAAGGTATAGCCAGCTTTAAGCTTTGTAACAGCTGATGAAGCATTCATTATTGGAAAGCTATGTAGTGAATAAAGTACATTTAATTGATGAGAAAATTGAGCCCAAACAGACGTATATCCACAGTCAGCTATAATAGCTTTTATGTTATATGGAAGATCTTCGCCAGAAGTCATTAAAACAGTGGATGCTCCCATTGATACACCATGAAGTATTATTTGTGCGTTTTCATCAATATTAAGAATTAAATTTATCCATTTAGTAATATCTAATCGATCATACCAACCCATTCCAATGTAACTACATTCACTTTTACCATGACCTCTTAGATTTGGAATTAGTACATTATAACCAGTTTCATAAAAGTTTTTAGCATAACCACTCATATCTAATCCCTTACTTGTATATCCATGAACAGTTATAATCCATTTATTAGTAGGAATTTCATTTAGTATTTTATAAGCATGAAGCTTTAAATTATCAAAAGATTTTATATATTCATTAGAAAAATTAGATTTATTAAGTAGCCAATCTACATTTTTATTAAGAACTTCTCCACTTGTAGATTTTGCTTCTTCTGGGGTTCCAAAAATAGAATCTTTCGAAGTATTTGGATTAAGTGCTAAGTTATAAAAATAATTACCTATAAGTCCTAAGGCACCGATAGATAAAGCCCCTATTGCTCCAGTAGAAATTAATGCTGTTTTTTTATTCATAAATCCTCCTTTTTCAATTAATAATTCATAATTAACAATTAATACTAAGGAACATATACTTCAGATAAGTGCAGTAGATGTTCCTTAGTATTAAGGTCACCTAAACTGCGTTAAACTTCACTAAGTATTCAATGCCAGTTAAGCAAAACTTAATAAGAGTTATTGTAACATTTTTAAATATCTATTACAATAAAATCACATAGTAGATTATATGAATTAAATGTAAATTAAGTATGAATTATATAAAATGGGTTGACATTTTTGAAATCATTGCATATGATAAAGAAGAAATGAAAAGTTAATATTTTTCGGTAGGTGAGGTTACCATAAGGATAAGGGTTGCTGCCGCAAAATAGTGGAGACACTATGAGAAGGTTAGCAGTCTATGTCGAAGCCAAGGCATAGACTAATGCAATTTCATCGCCTTGTGAAGCTGAAGCTTGAACGATGATAAAGCAGTTTTCTGTTTTATGTTTTTTGCGCAACCTTTTATTAGGATTGTGTTAAGCTTGTAAGTTTATTTCCCTTACCATTAAGTTATTGTGGTAAGGGTTTTTTATTTTTCAAGTCCATTTTTATATTTATTATAGATATTTTGAATTTTAGGAGGTGAGAGGAATGGATGAAGAGAGTAGTAAGTGCATAGATCCACTAATAGAAAATATAAATTTAATTAATGTTGGGAACTATGATGTAGTGGCTTATACATTATTTATTCCTCTTAACTGAGATTCTAAATCTTTGATTTAGTTAATCGAAGTTACTCCTAGGAACGTATGTGAGTAGCGAGTTTCATTCTAAATTTAATAATTAAAGGGATAATATTTCTTTTGGATCTATGTCTTACCTATAAAAAAACTAAAAATTTTTAGGAGGATAGGACTATGAAAAAGAAAATATTTAAAAAAGTAAGTACAAATGAAATAAAAATAAATTCAGGAATTAATAGATTAATTTTATCTTCAAAGCAAGATGAATTAGGTATTTTAGAAAAGTATAATACAAGCTATAGTGGCTATGAAGAAATTAAAGTTGAATTGATGAGAGAAGAATATGGTAAAAATGAAATTACTCATCAAAAGGGAGATTCTTTAGTAAAAAGACTAATAGAGTCATTTATTAATCCATTTACTATTATTTTATTAATTTTAGCAATTATATCTTTTGTAACAGATATAATGATAGTTGATTCAAGCAAGAGAGATGCGACATCAGTTGTTATAGTTACTTCGATGGTTTTAGTAAGCGGTATTCTTCGCTTCATTCAAGAAACAAAGTCAAATAAAGCCGCTGAAAAACTCGGTGAGATGGTTAAAACAACTATAAGTGTAGAACGTAAAGGAGTAGGAATAAAGGAAATTCCTATTAGTGAAATAGTAGTTGGGGATATAATCCATATTGCTGCTGGAGATATGATTCCAGCAGATATTAGAATATTAAAAGCAAAAGATTTATTTATTAGTCAATCATCTTTAACAGGCGAAAGTGAGCCTGTTGAAAAAGTAGATACAGCCATTACTCATGATTGTAAAAATCCGATAGAGCTAAATAACTTGGCCTTTATGGGAAGTAATGTTATTAGTGGATCAGCAATAGCAATAGCAATTAACGTTGGTAATGATACAATATTTGGTTCAATGGCAAAGCAGTTGGTAGGGAAAAAGGTAACTACAAGCTTTGAAAAAGGAGTAAATTCAGTATCTTGGGTATTAATTAGATTTATGTTTGTGATGGTTCCTGTAGTATTATTTATGAATGGATTTACTAAAGGGGATTGGATGGAAGCATTTTTATTTGCACTTTCAGTAGCTGTAGGGCTTACCCCAGAAATGTTACCTATGATAGTATCAGCAAACCTTGCAAAAGGTGCAGTTTCTATGTCAAAGAAGAAGGTAATAGTAAAAGACTTAAATGCTATACAAAACTTTGGTGCAATGGATGTTCTTTGTACTGATAAGACAGGTACACTTACGCAAGATAAGGTGGTTTTAGAATATTCCCTTGATATTGAAGGAAATGAAGATAATAGAGTATTACGTCATGCTTTTCTAAACAGCTATCATCAAACAGGATTAAGGAATTTAATGGATATAGCTATAGTTAATCATGCAAATGAAAAAGATATGATTGAGTTATGGCATGATTATAAGAAAGTAGGTGAAATACCATTTGATTTTAGCCGTCGTCGTATGAGTGTAGTAGTTGAAGATAAAGCAGGAAAAACTCAATTAATAACTAAAGGTGCTATTGAAGAAATGTTATCAGTTTGCTCTCATGTAGAATATAAGGGTAAAATTGAAACTATTACAGAAGAAATTAAAAAAGAAATTTTAGAGACTGTTTCTAGTTATAATAGTCAAGGAATGCGTATATTAGGAATTGCTCAGAAGAACAATCCATCAAGCGTAGGGGAGCTTTCAGTAAAAGATGAATCAGATATGGTATTAATAGGATATTTAGCATTTTTAGATCCACCAAAAGAAAGTACAGCTAATGCAATAAGAGCTCTTGAAGATTTTGGAGTTAATGTTAAAATTCTTACTGGAGATAATGATGCAGTAACATCCTCTGTTTGTAAGCAAGTTGGAATAAAGGTAAATAATTTATTACTTGGATCAGATATTGAAGAAATGGATGATGAATTATTAAGTGAAGTAGTAGAAGAAACAAATGTATTTGCTAAACTTTCTCCTAATCAAAAGACAAGAGTTGTTTCTGCTTTAAGAAAAAATGGACATACTGTTGGCTTTATGGGAGATGGAATAAATGATGCAGCAGCTATGACAGAATCTGATGTTGGAATTTCAGTTGATACAGCAGTTGATATAGCAAAAGAATCAGCGAATATAATTTTATTAGAAAAAGATTTAATGGTATTAGAAGATGGAGTAGTAGAAGGTAGAAAGATATATGCTAATATTATTAAATATATAAAGATGACAGCAAGTTCAAATTTTGGAAATATGTTTTCTGTATTAGTCGCAAGTATATTTTTACCATTTTTACCTATGTTACCAATACAATTACTAATGTTAAATTTAATTTATGATATTTCTTGTATAACTATTCCTTGGGATAATGTAGATGAAGATTATCTAAGAGTGCCTCGTAAATGGGACTCAAGCTCAATAAGTAAATTTATGTTTTGGATTGGCCCAACAAGCTCAGTTTTTGATATTGCAACTTATGCTTTGATGTATTTCTTTATTTGTCCTTTTGTATTTGGTGGACAATATCATATATTAAATGAAGCGCAACAATTAGGATTTATGGGATTATTTCATGCTGGATGGTTTGTTGAATCATTATGGTCTCAAACACTTGTGATTCATATGATTAGAACACCAGGAATTCCATTTGTTAAAAGTAGAGCATCATGGCAACTCACAACACTAACAACATTAGGTATTGCAGTAGGAACTATAATTCCTTATACATTCTTTGGTAAAGCATTGGATATGGTTTCTATGCCAGCAATTTATTTTCCTTTTTTAATTGTAATAATAATACTTTATATGATATTAGTAACAGTAGTAAAAAAGATTTTTATAAAGAGATATGGCGAACTATTATAGATAAAATAAACCAAGTCAGTAAACTAAGGCTTGGTTTATTTCTTTTTATAGTTATTGAAAAATCTATTTTTTTATGTTAATATACTTTTGAAAGAAACTTTCAAAAGTATATTAAAAGGTGTAGGTAGATATATGAGAAACTACAAATGTATAATTTTCGATTTAGATGGTACAATCTTAAATACTGAAAGAATGAATATGATTCCACTTCAAAGACTTATAAAAGAAGAACTTTATAAAGACATTCCTTATAAGGACTTACTTAAATATAAAGCATATGCCGGAAAGAAGACAATAGAGGAATTAGGATTTAAGGATATAGACAAGTCTTATAATAAATGGGTAGAGTATGTTAATGATTTTGAAGAAGGGGCTGTGCTATATGAAGGATTTGATGAAGTAATAAAAACTTTAACTGAAAAAGAAATCATATGTGCTATAGCAAGTTCTAAAATGAGAAATCAATATAAAATAGATTTTGAACCTACTGGATTAAAAAAATATATCAAATGTGAAGTTTTGGCAGAGGATACAGAAAGACATAAACCATATCCTGACCCATTATTAAAAGTAAGTGAAATATTAGATATAAATCCAAGTGACTGTATGTATATTGGGGATACGATATTTGATTTTAAAGCAACTAAATCAGCAGGTATGGATTTTGGAATGGCTATGTGGGGTGCTGATAATTTAGAAGGAATAGAAGCTGAGTTTAATTTTAAGAATCCAAGAGATATTTTAAAGGAGTTAAAGCTTTTATAATGAAAAAAATTGCAGGAAAACCAACAGAACTTAAAAAAGTGAATACTTCATTAATAATAAATTCTATAAAGATCAGAGAAAATGCTACTAGAGGAGAAATCGCTAATGATACAGGTTTAAGTCATACAACTGTAAGATCTATTTTAAATGAGTTGATGGAAATAAATGAAATAGTATCTGTTGGATTTGATGAATCTAGTGGTGGTAGAAGGGCAGAAAGATATAGGATAAATCCAAACAAAAGATATCTAATGGCGCTTTCAATAGAAGAAGATAAGTTAGGTTATATAATTGTAAATACCTTAGGGGAAATTTTAGAAGAGAACAGTAGGAAGATAAAAAGCTTAGAAGATATAGAACTAGTTGGAAATGTAGTAGAAGAAGCATATAGAAATTATAATAATATAGAAGGTATTGGAATTAGTGTGCCTGGAGTAGTTACTAATGATGGTTATGTATCTGGAATTAAGATGGAGGATTGGAAAGAGATAAAAATAAGAAAATATCTTAAAGAAAGATTTGATGTTTCTATATTATTAGAAAATGATATAAATTCTACTTCTATAGCTTTTTATAATGATTACATAGAAAAAAATCAGTATAATGAAATAAGTCTTGTATATATAAGTTTTACTTCATTAGGAGTAGGTGCTGGAATAGTAATCAACGGAAATATTCTAAAAGGCAATAATGGATATGCAGGAGAAATTGGATTTATTCCTGTAGGAGATACATTTCTAAATGCTAAAATGATGAGTGATTTAGATGATGAAGAGTATATTAAAGTAATTATAAACACTATAAAAACAATATCAGCAATAATTAATCCTAGTGTAGTTGTTTTAGGTGGAAGTAATTTTAAATATAGTATAAAAGATAAAATAATAGAAAGATACAATAAGGAATTTAGTATAAAAACAGAGATACTAGTACAAGAAAAAAATTATAATTATTCATTAGAGGGAATAAAAGAAAAGGCACTAAACTTAATAAATAAAGAGGTTAAGTTAATTAAAAATTAATAGGGATTTAATTAGTATAAAGGGCGTTATAGCATTTGCTAGCGTAACCTAAGTACTTTTAAATAAACTAAAAGCTACGACTATATTAATACTAGTCATAGCTTTTTTATTTTCAAGAAAATTAATATATGGATTGTTTAATATAATACAAATCTTACGAAATTGTAATACAAATAAATAAAAATTAATTGTATAATGAATTTAATTTTACAATTAGTAAGAAGTAAGCTATATGAATTATACCAGTAACAGTAATTGTTGTAGTTGGAACTTATTTATTATTTTCACAATTTAGTATTTTTATTATAAATAAATTAAAAAATAATAAAGCTTTTTATATGAATAAGACAAGACTGCTATGGGTATCAGATCTTTTATATAGGATAAAGGATAATACAAGGATGTTTTTTATTATAACAATAACTTCATCAGTAGCATTTACATCTATTGGAGGTGTATATTCCTTTTGGCTTAACAAAGAATCGGAAGTTAATAGTAGTTTTCCTCAAGCATTTTTTTATGCTTTTAATGAAAATAGCTTATATGTGAATGATAAAATAATATATTTAGAAGAAGCTTTAAACAAAAGTAATTATAATTATAAAAAGGTTCAAGGAAATATAAAATCATTAAAATATAATGATAGTGAGATAAATATAATAAATGAAGATACCTATAATAAATTAGCTAACTCATTTGGCAAAGAAAAAATAACTCTTAAGGAAAATGAAGGAGCATTAAATTCAGCACTATCTAAGAATGTTAATAATATAGAAATTGATAATATAGATATTAAAATCATTTCAAAGTTAGATAGCAAAATACTTCCAGCTCTATACGAGAACTTATATGTTTTAAATGATAAATCATATAATAAAGTTAAAGCTCTAGAATTTTCATTTTATAGTATTAATGTAGATAATTATAAAGACACATTAAATATATCAAGAAGTTATTTAGATAAATTTAATGAGGAAAATTATAGCAAAGAAAGAGTTTTATTAATGAAAGCACATTTACTAGAATCAATTAAATTAGGTTATGGAATATTTATGTTTTTAGCAATATTTATTGGAATAATTTTCTTTGTAACAACAGCAAGTTTCTTATACAATAAATATTATATGGATATAGAAGAGGATAAAGTAAGATATAGTAAGTTAAGTAAAATAGGTTTAACTTTTAAAGAAATAAAAAAAATATCAACTATTGAAATTGGAGCACTATTTCTACTTCCATATATAGTTGCAGCAATACATTCTTTATTTGCATTATTATCACTTAATAACGCCTTTGAAATGGAAATAAGCATATCAGCAATTACAGTTATGGGGAGTTTTTTAATTATTCAAATAATATATTTCTTTATTATAAGAAAGAAATATTTGATAGAAATTAATTACGAATATAAGGATTAAGGCAGATATATTCTATAAGCTCTAAGTAATTGGCCAAGTAGTTGTAGGCTGTGAATTGTGTACTGTGAACTGAGTATATCTGTATAATTATACAATATATTAAAAATAATGGAGAGGTAATAATCATGAGAGAAATATTATTAGTTGAAGATGATTTAGATTTATCAAAACAACTTTTACTATCTTTAAATAAATGGGGGTTTAGTGTAGAGCTAATAGATGATTTTAGTAATATAATTGAAGAGTTTAGTGAAAAGAAGCCAAGTTTAATAATAATGGATGTTAATTTACCATATTATGATGGATTTTATTGGTGCGAAAAAATTAGAGTAATATCTAAGATACCAATAATTTTTTTATCTTCTAGAGATTCAAATATGGATTTAATTATGGGAATAAATAATGGTGGTGATGATTATATAACAAAGCCTTTTTCAATAGAAGTTTTAATAACTAAGATAAATGCATTACTAAGGAGAAGCTATGATTATGCTTTTTCTGATTCAATTATTTAT
>VSSQ01000736.1_pt1 | contig 16916 bp, 12 predicted proteins | sample 4763081 | NCBI WGS metagenome assembly VSSQ01 (sample SAMN12137344, study PRJNA551015) | bioreactor metagenome | isolation source: SDC9 anaerobic chlorinated ethene degrading culture | place: USA: Knoxville, Tennesee | collected 2015-01-01
GGCCATTCCAACGTATGTGAAGGAAAGCAGCCAGTCCCAAAAAGTTATATAATCGGATGGGTTGAAGGTGTACATTTTGCAAATATATGAAATAGATGTAAGGCGTAAGGTCCCACCTTCGTCGGGATAAACTTCAGGCAACAGGCATAAGCCGTCAGCTCTGAGAAGGAGCTTGGGAGTTTCGCGTTACAGGCGTTACGCGTTACAGACGTTACACGTTACAGGCGTTACAGGGTGACAAGGTTACAGGCGACAGGCGTTAGGCATTAGGGGACAGGCAGGATGCACTTTGCGTTCACAATGTTTATCACTCTGCAATTGTCATACGACGTACAGACCTGGGCGAGCATAATCTTTTATCTTGCGCCACTTCGTCAGGCTCAGTGCAGAGCTTTTGTCTTTTATCTTCCCTCATCCCCCCATGCTCTATGTCAGTTGTAATAACAGCTAAAAGCCGGATTTGCACTGATGTAAAAAAACAGGAAAAATCATACCTGAAATATTAAAATTATTTATACCTTTGGAAAGGTTATAAACCAGCTGCCAAGAACAAGGGTTCATTTCGCGGGCTGCATTTATCAAGTAAGACCAAACACAGTTTCATGAAACCAGGATCAAAGTTCAACATTGACGACTTCATCAAAGAGAACATCAACACTGCCGAAGTTTTGTCGCAGTTCAAAGGCACCATTTCCGAAAAGAAATCGGACCGGATTCTGGACAACATGGAAGATCTGTTTGGCGAGCAGGAAATCAGGATTCGCAAGAGGATTCTGATTGCAGCCAGTGAAATTCTCCAGAATGTAGTAAGGCACAACGAATATCCGTTGTATCCGGCCGTATTTCTTGCCACGCGTACCCGTCAGGGGTTCAAGATTGATTGCGGAAATGCTGTAAGTATTACGCGCAGGACTGTTGTTGAGAAAAGAATACGCGAGGCCAACCGCAAAGCCGGAGGCAGCATGAAGGATAATTTCCGTCAGGCCGAAGCAGATGCTGAAAAATCAGCAGGGAACGATATCAGTGGCGGACTGGGACTTCTCGAAATCCGCCGCAAAGCGGGCATGCCACTGGATTTTGCATTTACAATCATTGACAATGAAACCTTCTTTTTCCATCTGATCGCCAAATCCAATATGGGAGAGTAGGAGACGCGGAGTAACGCTGAATAAACGGAAATACCCAAGATAAACGCGGAGTAATTGACAGTTTTAACAAAATCAAATTGTTATGACAAAAGAAATTCTTCATGAAAACATTACATCTCAGATTATTAAAGCCTTTTATTCTGTTTATTATGAACTTGGCTATGGATTTCTCGAAAAAGTTTACGAAAATGCCATGTCGATTGAAATCAAACGGTTAGGTTTGAAATGTGAAAATCAGCATCCAATTATTGTCAAATACCAGGGAATTGAAATTGGTAATTATTTTGCCGATTTAATAGTGGAAAACTGCGTGATCGTTGAATTGAAAGCAATAGAATCACTAACTCAGGTACACGAAGTTCAACTGGTCAATTATCTGAAAGCGACCGGAACTGAAGTTGGTCTATTATTAAATTTCGGGCCAAGACCAAAATTTATGCGACGCGTTTTCTCCAAGGAATATCAGAATAAACTTGCCAATATTGCTGATAAAAGAGTTTTCTGACAATTCTTTCTGTTATTCAATATCGTTGTTGCGTAAAAGCAATCCATCTTCAACCTGTTTCATTCAGCGTCCATCTGCCAGTTTTCAATATTATCAGCGTTATTCCGCGTCTAAATTGTAAATTTGCAGCAAAGAAGATTTTATGAAAATTCTGATCACGGGTTCAGGAGGAAGAGAACATGCATTGGCATGGCGATTGTCGCGCGATATCGGAAAAGAGAACATATTTATCGCCCCCGGAAATGCCGGCACGCAGCAATGCGGAACAAATATCCCCTGCTCTTACAATGATTTTGAAAAACTGAAAGAATATATCCAATCGCTGAATATCGACATGGTTATCATTGGCCCCGAAGAGCCACTGGTCAACGGATTTGCAGATGAGCTCCGGCAGGATGACCGCTTCAGTGAACTGATGGTTATTGGTCCTTCGGCGCAGGGAGCCCGACTTGAAGGAAGCAAGGATTTTGCAAAACAATTCATGATTCGCCATGAAATTCCTACGGCTGCGTATGCCACATTTCATGCAGGACAAAAAGAAGAAGCGCAGGCATACATCCGCAGTCACAGCGGTCCCTACGTAATGAAAGCCGATGGACTGGCCGCAGGAAAAGGAGTTGTGATAACCGAATCGGCCGACGAAGCAGTGGATCACATCGCTTCGGTTTTCGACGACAATATTTTCGGTGAAGCAGGAAAAACACTGGTTATTGAGCAGTTTCTGGATGGAATTGAGATGTCGGTTTTTGCCCTGACCGACGGAGAAAAATATGTCTTGCTTCCGGGTGCAAAAGATTATAAACGCATCGGCGATGGAAACACCGGCCCCAATACAGGCGGCATGGGAACGGTTTCTCCTGTACCTTTTGCCACTGAAGCATTTATGAACAAAGTGGTCACACGCATTGTTGAGCCCACCATCAGCGGATTGCAGAAAGACAGGATTGATTATTGCGGATTTGTCTTCTTTGGTCTGATGAATGTAAAAGGAGACCCGTACGTAATTGAGTACAATGTGCGAATGGGAGACCCTGAAACTCAGGTTGTCATGCCACGCATCGGTGGTTCATTTGCCGACATGCTTAAATCCGCAGCAAGAGGCACCTTGGCGGAAATCAAACCGCAGACATTGCCACAGACTGCATTATCCATTGTACTGGCTTCGAAAGGGTATCCGGGTTCGTATGAAAAAGGGAAAGCAATAGAATTAACTTCGGAAAACGATTTGATTTTTCATGCGGGCACTGTTCAGCAGGGAGAATCCATTGTGACTTCAGGCGGACGGGTAATGGCTGTTGTTGGTATCGGCAATTCAATAGATGAAGCACGCAATAAAGCTTATTCTCTCGCTGCCAGCGTACATTTTGAAGGAAAGACCCACAGAAACGATATCGGGCTCGACCTGAAAGAATATGAAACAATTTAATGCAGAAAGACCTGTAAATTCACAGCTGAAATTTATTTTCATGCTGATATGGCTCTCTGCCATAATTGTTCTGGCTTTGCTCAACAATCCCAATACCGAAATAAGTCTTCATCCGTGGCTGGCCGGAATTGCCGAGACAACATTTACCACAGGTCTGGGTTGGATTATTGTTGCCCGTTTATTATTCATAACAGGCTCCACCATTTTCGCATGGATGATATCAGTGAAGCATTTCGAAATACCACGCAAAGACTACATGCTTTTTTTCATTCTGCCGCTCGTTCATTTCACTGTTTACGATTGGAGCACAGGTCTCTTTGCATCAGTTTACTGGACGATTTTTCTTCTCGTTCTCTATCTTCTTCTGCCTAACGAAAGTTCAAAACCTCCTTTAAAAAACATACTTACAGCTGCTATCTGCAGTGGATTTCTGCTGCTAAACGGTGCCTTTGCCCTGCTCTATTTTGCAGCGGGAATTATTATCATGACTGTATTTCAGAATGTATCCTTCCGAAGAGTCATAATCTGGATTATGGGATTTCTAACACCGGCTTTCTTTGTTTTCTTCTGGTATTTTATCCATGATCAGACTTCAGTAATTTTGAGTAATCCGGGTGATTTTTTCATCAAAGAAGAATTTCTGACATTTTCCAGGCCTTTGATATTTTATTCAATTCCAGCGCTGTTATTCATATTGATCCTTGTTACTCATTCAAGGATGAATGAGTCAAAGATTTCAGTGCGCCGTAGTTTTTCAGCATTGCTTTTTTCATTGCTGATATTTTCACCGGCCGCATTTACATCTGTTTTCAATGTGCAGATCCTGTTTTCCATTTATGGACTGGCAGCTGTTTTATATTGGATCAAAATAATTTACAATGTCCGGAAGCGGATCTGGTTTATAATTTTATGGCTGATCCCGCTTGTTTTTCCTTTTTTGTTTTACTGGTTAATGAATAATAAACCGTATTGATGGCCACACTGCTGCATCATTTTACAGACGTTGTTCCGGAGGCAGGATGCGATGAGGCAGGACGTGGATGTCTGGCCGGGCCGGTGGCAGCAGCAGCGGTAATATTACCCGATGATTTTTTTCACCCTTTGCTCGATGATTCAAAAAAAATAAATGAAAAGAATCGCGAAGTTCTCAGGGAATACATCGAAAATCATGCGTTGGCCTGGGCTGTAGCATTTGTAGATCAGAATGAAATTGATCAGATAAACATTCTCAATGCCTCCATCAAAGCCATGCATCTGGCACTGGACAAACTAAAGATGAAACCTGCACACATCATTGTGGACGGCAACCGCTTCAAACAATACAAAAAAACACCGCATACAACGATTGTAAAAGGTGATGGAAAATTCATGAGCATTGCAGCGGCCAGCATTCTTGCAAAGACTCACAGAGACAGGTTTATGGCAGAAATGCATGAAGAATTTCCAGGATATGGATGGAATGAAAACAAAGGATATCCGTCGCCTGCCCATAAAAAAGCCATTGCAGAACTTGGCATCACTCCGTATCACCGGAAAAGTTTCAGATTGAATGAACAGCTGAAAATCGACTTCTGACTTCCATTACGACATTCCATCGTCCGAGCACAGCAGAGCTGCATAAACTCCGTGAGGTCATGAAACCGTCGGACCTGATGCAGCTTCCGGCAAAACCGCAACGGTTCCGTGTCCTGCGCAATATCTGCGTTTTCCTGAGTCTTTTGCGGCTCCGGACGGCGGAATGTTGCGGTGAAGCGGGTTCCGACATTCCATCGTCCGAGTGAAACGAGGTCATGGAACCGTCGGAAGATGTCGTTGTAAAAGCGAAAAAAAAATTCTCTACATTTGTAAAATAAAACCAAACACTATGAAAAAAACTTTTCAGCTTGTACTTATTTTACTCTTCCCTTTGTGGATGAGTGCGCAGGATTGTCCTGAGTATTTTCCACTTTCAACCGGCAGCAGCTGGGAAATAACTTCCTATAACAAAAAAGACAAAGTTGATGCCGTCAACTCCTATGTTGTAAAGTCAAAAACTGACACAACCAATGGTTACAAAGCCGTTGTTGGAATGACCTCAGCCGATGACAAAGGAAAAACAACAGGTGCAGGTGATCTGATCATGAAATGCGCTGCCGGAGTATTTTATTTCGATATGAAAAACTTTCTTGATCAGTCAACCATGGAGCAAAACAAGGATATGGATGTTACCATGACATCGACTGATATGGCTTTTCCTGCTACTCTCTCCGAAGGCGGAAAACTACCGGATGCCAACATCACCTATCAGATCAGCGCCAATGGCATGGTTGTAATGACAATGACAGTGAACATTACTGAAAGAAAAGTTGTTGGAAAAGAAAATATGACAACACCAGCCGGTTCATTTGAGGTCTGGAAAATTTCTTCTAAATTCCAATCCAAATCAGGTTTCATGACCGTGAAGCTTTCGACTGTTGATTACATTTCATTTGGTGCCGGCATTGTTAAGACCGAATCATATAACGAAAAGGGAGAGCTGATGAGTTACACCATTCTCACGAAACTCAGCAAGCTTTAGGACTGTTTTCCATTTCTATAAAATTTTACTTTCAGGGATTGCACAGGTAACTGTCAATCCCTGATTTTATATGTAATTTAAACGGATAGCGTTTTAATTGGCCACAAATATTAATTAATTTAAGGCGACTCCCGCAGGAATTTAATTCCTGAATTAAACAATTTTACATACGGATTCACAAAAAGCTGTATATCTTATATTTAAGTCCTTATGTATAATTGGTTTAAATTACCGTTATCATGCGGTTAAAACCCTCAAAAACAAAGAAAATATGCTTAATTTCGCTGCTCCAAAATATAACACTCAGAAATTAGATAAACATGAAAAACAAAAAGTTCATTACATGTGACGGCAACTACGCTGCGGCGCATGTTTCGTACATGTTCAGCGAAGTGGCATCCATTTACCCCATCACCCCATCAAGTACGATGGCCGAATATGTGGATGAGTGGTCAGCCAACGGACGCAAAAACGTTTTCGGCGACACGGTAAAAGTGGTCGAAATGCAGAGTGAAGCCGGTGCTGCCGGTGCAGTTCACGGATCACTTCAGGGGGGAGCACTGACATCAACCTACACCGCATCACAGGGACTTCTTCTGATGATCCCCAATATGTATAAAATTTCGGGAGAACTTCTTCCCGGCGTGTTTCACGTTTCGGCACGTGCCATTGCGGCTCAGGCTCTTTCAATTTTCGGAGATCACAGCGATGTAATGAGCACCCGTATGACAGGATTTGCCATGCTGGCCACCGGAAGTGTTCAGGAAATCATGGATATTGCTCCTGTTGCACATCTTGCAGCAATCCGCTCACGTGTTCCTTTCCTGCATTTCTTTGACGGTTTCCGCACCTCGCACGAAATTCAGAAAGTGCAGTATCTCGACAACGATGATGTAAAATCATTGATTGACATGAAAGCTCTTTCAGATTTCCGTCACCGCGCATTGAATCCTGAACATCCTGTAACCCGTGGTACAGCGCAGAATCCAGACATTTATTTCCAATCGCGCGAAGCTGCAAATCCTTTCTACGACAAGGTTGCCGATATTGTTGAAGAATACATGGCTGAACTCAGCAAACTGACCGGCCGCGAATATCATCCTTTCACCTATTACGGTGCTCCTGATGCCGAAAACATTATCGTGGCCATGGGTTCAGTTACTGAAACAATCCGTGAAACCATTGATTATCTCAACTCCAAAGGTGAAAAAGTTGGTCTTCTTACCTGCCACCTCTATCGTCCATTCAGCGAAAAATATTTCATGAAAGTGTTCCCGAAATCGGTGAAACGCATTGCTGTTCTCGACCGTACAAAAGAACCGGGAAGCGAAGGCGAACCATTGTATCTCGATATCAAGAACCTGTTCTACAACAAACCAAACGCCCCGATGGTTGTCGGAGGCCGCTATGGTCTGTCTTCAAAAGACACCACACCTGCACAGATTATTGCCGTTTATGACAATCTGAAAAACAATGAACCTAAAAACGGATTCACCATAGGTATTGTTGATGACGTTACTTTCAAATCACTTCCGCAGATTGCCGAGATCAACATTTCAGATCCCAGTATTTTCCAGGCAAAATTCTATGGACTTGGTTCAGACGGAACCGTTGGTGCCAACAAAAACTCCATCAAAATCATTGGTGAGACCACTGACAAATATTGTCAGGGATATTTCGCCTATGATTCAAAAAAATCAGGCGGATTTACAGCTTCTCACCTTCGTTTCGGCGATGTACCCATCCGTACTCCTTACCTGGTTAACACCCCCGACTTTGTAGCCTGTCATGTTCCGGCCTATCTTGGTCGCTACGACATGCTTAAGGGCCTGAAAAAAGGTGGTACTTTCCTCCTCAACTCGATCTGGGATGTGGAAGAAACCAAAAATCACCTGCCGGAAGACATGAAAAAATATCTGGCCGAAAATGAAATCAGGTTTTACATCATCAATGCAACAAGCATTGCCGATGAAATCGGACTTGGAAACCGCACCAACACCATCATGCAGGCTGCATTCTTCAAAATTTCAGGTGTGATTCCCTACGATCTCGCCGTGAAAGAAATGAAGCATTTCATTGAGAAATCATTCGGCCGCAAGGGTGAAGAAGTTGTAAGAATGAACAACGCCGCCGTTGACCGTGGTGGAGAAGTGACCGAAGTTGCAATTCCTGCCGAATGGAAAAACCTTGAAGGAAAAACTTCATTCGTTGATGAATCCCATCCGGATTTCATCCGCAATGTAGCTGATGTTATCAACCGCCAGAGCGGTGATGATCTCAAAGTTTCGACATTTGTCGGTAATGAAGATGGTACGTTCCCGCACGGTACGACCAAATTCGAAAAACGCGGCATTGCAGTTTCTGTTCCTGAATGGATTCCTGAAAACTGTATCCAGTGTAACCAGTGTGCATACGTTTGTCCTCACGCTGCCATCCGCCCGTTCCTCCTCACCGACGAAGAAGTGGCCAAAGCTCCTGCCGGAACAAAGACCATCAAAGGTCTAGGTGCTACCAAAGAATATAACTTCCGCATGCAGGTAAGTCCGATGGACTGCACAGGTTGCGGCAACTGTATTGACGTCTGTCCTGCCAAAACAAAGGCGCTTGAATTCAAACTTCTCGAAACCCAGCTGGATGAAAAAGAACGCTGGACCTACATGGACGAAAAAGTCGGATACAAAGACACCGTTGTTGATAAAAACAAAACCGTAAAAAACAGCCAGTTTGCTCAGCCTTTGTTTGAATTTTCAGGTGCCTGCGCCGGTTGCGGTGAGACTCCTTACATCAAGGCTATTACCCAGCTGTATGGCGAAAGAATGATCGTTGCCAATGCAACCGGTTGTTCTTCTATCTACGGTGGTTCTGCGCCTTCGACACCTTACACTGCCAATTATAAAAGCGGAAAAGGTGTGGCATGGGCCAACTCACTTTTCGAAGACAATGCTGAATACGGTCTTGGTATCGCTACCGGTATCCGGAAAATCAGAGAATTTCTTGCAATGAAAATGAAGGAAGCCATTGCTGCCGGACTGAGTGGTGATTTCAAAACAGCCTGTGAGGAATGGATTGCAGGAATAGACAGTGCAGAAGCTTCAGAAGCAGCTGCAGAAAAACTTCTTGCTATTGCTGAAAAAGATAATTCAGAACTCGCAAAAGAAATCGTCGACAAGAAACAATACCTGATCAAGAAATCTGTTTGGGTGTTTGGCGGCGACGGTTGGGCATATGACATCGGTTTCGGCGGACTTGATCATGTACTAGCCAGTGGCGAAGACATCAACTTGTTGGTTGTTGACACCGAAGTTTATTCAAACACCGGAGGTCAGGCTTCAAAATCAACACCGACAGGTGCTGTTGCCAAATTTGCCGCTTCAGGCAAAAAGACCCGCAAGAAAGATCTTGGAATGATGGCCATGACCTATGGTTATATTTATGTTGCCCAGGTATCGATGGGTGCTGACCAGAGTCAGTATTTCAAAGCACTCCGCGAAGCCGAAGCTTACCCGGGACCATCCATTATCATTGCATACGCTCCATGTATCAACCACGGTCTGCGCGCAGGCATGGGCAAAACCCAGGCTCAGGGCAAATTTGCCGTTGAATCGGGTTATTGGCACAACTACCGCTACAATCCGCAACTTGAAGCCGAAGGAAAGAATCCGTTCATCCTCGATTCCAAAGAGCCTGACTGGAGTAAATTCCAGGACTTCCTGAAGAGCGAAGTGCGCTTCACATCACTTGTACAACAATTCCCCGAAGAGGCCAAAGAATTGTTTGTTGCCTGCGAAGACAACGCGAAATGGCGCTACAACAAGTATAAAAAACTTGCTGAATAATAAATCAACCCATATTGAAGGGCCGGCATTGTCCGGCCTTTTTAATCAAAAGCAAAACCTATGAAAAATCTGTTAGTTGTTTTCCTGATTGGTTTTTTCGCGCTTTCATCATGCACCACAGAAAAGATTGTTGAAAAAACCATAATCGTTCACGACACTGTTGTCGTAAACAAGTTTGATTACGATTACATGCTGATGGCAGTTCTCTGGTATCAGACATCGGCCGAAATGCGCGCACTCTGCTATCAGGCATTCAATACTGCACGTATCTCGCTCGATGATGCCATTGCCAATCACAAAGGCACTAAAAAAATGGCCGTTGTTGTTGACATCGACGAGACCATGGTGGACAACAGTCCATATGAAGCTCAGAACGTGCTTGGCAATTTCGGATATCCTGAACGTTGGGGTGAGTGGATAGACAAAGCTTCAGCTGCCGCTATTCCAGGTGCGGTGGAGTTTATGAAATACGCCGTATCAAAAGGAGTTGACGTTTTCTACATCAGCAACCGGAAAATTGCTGAAAAAGATGCAACCATCAAAAACATGCGCGCACTCGGCTTTCCGCTTATCGATGACGAGCATCTGCTCCTCCGCGACAAGACCAGCAGCAAGAATGAAAGACGCGATAAAGTGGCGGCTACGCATGACATCGTTTTGCTGATTGGTGACAACATGAATGATTTCAGCGGCGATTTTGAAAACAAATCCGTTATTGACAGATTCAACACCACCGACAATAATAAGTCGGAATTCGGCAAACATTTCATTGTGCTGCCCAATCCAATGTACGGCGATTGGGAAGGTGCTGTTTTAAAGTATAATTTCAAACAGACCAACGAGCAGAAAGACAGTGTCCGCAAAGAAAATCTGAAGGGAATGTAACATTCTTTCATAAGAACCTGAAAAGCCATTTCTGCCAAAGGGATGGCTTTTTTCATGGAAAGCAGCATGCAGAGACATTTACAACAACTACCACGACAACAATACAACTTTCAGCAGCTAATAATTTCTTAACACAGAGCTAATGCTGAATTTTTATTCGCGCATTAATTTTACGTTACTAAAATTCAGTTGTATGGAATACTATTTTATCGGAATACTTGTGGTGCTTTTCCTGCTGGCCGTGATGGATCTCACCGTTGGAGTAGCCAATGATGCCGTGAATTTTCTCAATTCCGGATGGGGTTCACGCAGTCTTACTTTTAAATGGTTGCTTGTTGTAGCTTCCATCGGTGTTTTTGTCGGAGCATTGTTTTCAGGCGGGATGATGGAAGTTGCCCGTTCCGGGGTCTTTCATCCGCAATACTTTATGTTTGAGGAAGTGATCATGATCTATCTGGCCGTCATGCTGAATGATGTGCTGCTGATCGACTTCTTCAACACGCTGGGTTTACCGACTTCGACAACGGTTTCACTTGTTGCTGCATTGCTGGGTGCCTCGTTCACCTACTCCATTGCCAAACTTGTTGAGCACGGACAATCCATGGCTGAAATCGGCATGTACATGAATACTGACAAGGCCCTCGGAATGATAACGGCCATCTTTATTTCAATTGCAGTGGCATTTTTCTTTGGTCTGATCATACAGAAAATTGCCAGAACAATCTTCAGCTTCAACTTTTCACGTTATAAAATCGGCGGAGCTGTCTTTGGCGGTATTGCCATCGCCCTGATTTCGTATTTTATATTCTTTAAAGGTATGAAATCGGCTACTTTCATTGATAAGGAAATGAAAGATTATGTTGCACAGAATGCATGGATGTTGCTGGGAATTGTTGTGGCAGGAGCAACCGCATTGATATTGTCATTGCAGTATCTCTTCCGTGTCAATGTTTTCAGAATCATTGTTATTTATGGAACATTTGCCATTGCCATGGCCTTTGCAGGCAATGACCTGGTGAACTTTCTCGGACCATCACTAGCAGGACTTGACGCCTACAGTGCATATGCTGCCAGCGGAAATCCGGACCCGACCATGACCATGGAAGTACTGACCCAGCCTGCACAGGTACCTGTTCTGTTTCTCATGATTGCCGGTGCAATTATGCTTCTCACTCTCTGGTTCAACAAAAAGACACGAACCGTAATCAGAACCGAAGTCGGGCTTGCAAGGCAGAACGAAGGCGTTGAGAATTTCGATACAAATCCTGTAGCCCGTTCCATAGTTAAGCTTGCAATCTCCATCGGAAACATATTTACACTGGCTCGTATTCCGGCATTTCACCGCTGGATAGAAAAGCGGTTCGAAAAACCGCCCATGAGCAACAATCCCGATGCACCGGCATTTGACATGGTAAGAGCTGCCGTTAATCTGACCGTCGGATCAAGCCTTATCGCTTTCGCCACATCACTCAAACTGCCGCTTTCGACAACCTATGTCACCTTCATGGTAGCCATGGGTACATCGCTGGCTGACCGTGCATGGGACCGCGACAGTGCCGTTTACCGCGTATCAGGTGTCACAACTGTGATCGGAGGTTGGTTTGTTACCGCATTCCTTGCTTTCCTGTCTGCCGCAGCCCTGGCCTACATTCTATATCTGGGAGGAGTTGTTTCCGTGGTCATTCTTTCATTACTGGCAGTCTTTGTACTGATCCGCAGCAAAGTGATTCATCGTCGTCGCGAAAAAGAGTATCATGAAAAAGAAAACCTGATGCGAATTGATGAAAGCACCGGTGAAAAGGAAATTCTTGATCTCTGCAGAACCAATGTGACTTATGCTATTGAAAGAATTCCGGAAGTTGTATCATTGATTAATGAAGGACTTGAAGAAGACAAACTTAAAAAACTGAAAGAAGCTGATGAAATTGTGAAGGAACTCAACAAAAGAACCGAGCTCTTTACCTCGACTGTCAACAGCTCCATCTTTGCTCTGGGTGACAATTATATGAAATATGGCGAGTATTATCTGAAGAATGCTGAAATTCTTCGTGAAATAGCAGTCAGTCTCGGATATCTCACCCATCCGGTATATAATCACATCAACAACCAGCATAAAAATCTGGGCAAAAACCAGATGAAGGATTTTGAGTCATTGACTCAGGATGTACGGCAGCTTTGCGAGTTTTCGAAAAACATTATCAGCGAAGATTCAGGACGTGGATTGGCCGATGACCTGCACACAAAGACAAATACTGTTTTTGACAAGCTGAAAATCGTACGTCGGTCTCAGATAGAACGTGTGAAAAGAAAAGAAAACGCATCGCGTTCAAGCCTGTTATTCTTCAACATGACCACCGAAATTCTGAATATCACACGTTTTGTAAACGAACTTACCGAACTGGATATAAGAACAAAAAGTCAGAACATTGAGGCCGATTACCGCCTGATGTAACTGATGATTTTACATCTTCAATATTGACCCGGATTCATTTCTGATCCGGGTCAATATTAATTTATTGTTACCAAAAGGTTATTAATGCGTAACATTAAATTCATATTTGATTTTCCCTGAAATTTGCCGAAAAAAGAAATATTATGTTCGGCCTTGACCCCGGAATTACAATCCTGCTTTTCGCCTGCATTCTTGCCGCCATGGCATTTGAATTTATCAATGGATTTCACGACACTGCCAATGCTGTGGCAACAGTGATATACACCCGCTCGCTTAAACCCCGAGTAGCTGTGATCTGGTCAGGAATTTTCAATTTTCTGGGGGTTTATTTCGGAGGGATAGCTGTTGCCATTGGAATTGTCAATTTGTTGCCTCTTGAGATCCTGCTGGATCAGAATATCGGACACAACGTTGCCATGGTGGGCTCGCTGATTTTAACGGCAATAATATGGAACCTCGGAACATGGTATTTCGGCATTCCCTGCTCAAGCAGCCACACCCTGATCGGCAGTATTTTCGGAGTTGGTCTTGCTTTTCTTTTCATTTCCGATAAAAGTGGCGCAGGGCTGAACTGGACAAAAGTAATTGAAGCCCTCAGTGCATTGCTGATCTCGCCCGTAATCGGATTCGGACTCACTATTCTGCTGATGCATATTTTCAGAAGAACCGTGAAAAAGAAAAAATTCTTCAAGCCGGCCGATCCGGAAAAAAAACCACCATTCTGGGTCAGACTTTTGCTGATCGGTACCTGTACAACCGTCAGTTATTCTCACGGATCGAATGACGGACAAAAAGGCGTAGGACTCATCATGATCATTCTCATCAGTCTGCTTCCCTCCTATTTTGCACTTGATATTTCCAAAAATCCATCAAACATGATCGGAAATGTCAACCATATTGAATACTATCTGAACAAAACAGATACTGCCAAAATATCGCAGGCTGATATTCCTGTTTATACTGAACTCACGAACAGTATTACAGATCTTAAAAACAATCTGCTGATTATTCAGAACCCGGAAGACTATGACAAACTGAATAAATTTCAGGCAAGAAAAGACATTCTTACCATCAAGAAAAAGATGAATGAATTTCTCGCATGTCCTTCGGTTGTAAGCAACAAAGCGCTTGTTCTGACAAGTAAGGAAAACAGAATGCTGAAGAACGATCTGAAAGAAATGGATTCATATACCGAATATGCGCCATGGTGGGTCATTCTGATGGTTTCCATTTCATTGGGTCTCGGCACCATGATTGGCTGGAAGCGGATTGTGACAACACTTGGCGAGAAAATCGGTAAGTCGCAGATGAGCTATGCACAGGGAGCAAGCGCGCAGATTGTTGCAACAGCCACCATCATGTCATCATCAACAATCGGGCTTCCTGTGAGTACAACCCATGTTCTTTCATCAGGCATTGCCGGTTCAATGGTTTATCAGGGCGGATGGAAAAATCTGCAGATGAAAACCATTTACAATATTCTGCTGACCTGGGTCATAACAATTCCTGTTACCATTGTCATGTCCGGTGGAATATTTCTACTGCTACGCTCATTCATCTGATATTTCAGACAATAAAAAAGGCACCTGTTCAGGTGCCTTTTCTGTTTATAATATCTTACCTACTGAACAATAACCTGTGTCGAATTCAAATTCCCTGAATAGTCACGCAAAGTGATGTTGTAAAGTCCGGAGCCGTACTGTTTAAGATTAATACAAGAACCGGTTTCATTCATGGGTTTTTCAAGAACTATACGACCGGCTGCATCGGAAATAATAATATCAGTGTATGATTTATCCTTCGGATTTATGGTAATATAACCATTGGTCGGGTTCGGAAATGCAACAACAGCATTGTTTGTCAGATCACTTATCGATGTAGCATTGAATTCAGAATAGAAATACTGAGTTTTATCTATCAGATCCCATGATGATAATCCCGAATTCCAGGTTGAATAAACAAACAATATTTTATTATCATTGGCGTCATATGTGTAATCTTCCTTGTCGTAATTAACCCAGGAAGATCCACTCCAGTTCTGAAAAACCTCCTGAGTCAGGTTGAAGTTCCCGTCATAGGTGTACATATCCTTTGTACTGTTCACCCACGTTGTCAGGCCAGAGTTCCATACTTCATAAAGTTCAAGGGTCACCTGATTGTTGCTGTTGTAGGTCCAGGTATATCTTGATGAATTTTCCCATGCAGCACCATCCCATGAATAGCTCTTCTGTGTGAGTCTGTTCCCATTCACATCATAGGTGTAAACCAGTCTGGAGGTATTGTCCCAGGAATCGGTACCTGTATTCCAAATCTGATAAATATATTCGGTTTCAAGACCGCCGGTGTATGTGTGTGTTCTCAGTTTATCATTCACCCAGACGGAATTTACAATGTCCCATTGTTGTTCCGTTTCAGTACTCAACAAACCGGAAGGAGTGTATGTGAAATTGTTTTTGTTTTGATTTACCCATATTGTTCCGCTCCAGTTCTGACTTACAAGCTGAATTTCCCGTCCATTCTGATAGGAATAATACTGCTGGGTAGAATTGATAAATGCATTGTCAGAAGGGCTCCACACCTGGATCATCTGATTCTGTATATAATTGTTTGCATCATAGGAAAACAACATTCTGGCATAATTGCTCCAGAGACCAGTGGCAGCATCATAGGCTTTCATCTGGTAACTTGAGTATAAAGTATCATGAATCAAATCAATATCGTATCTGAGTCCATTGATAAAATTGCAGGTGTTGTAATCATAATACATGTAAATAACCTTCTTTACCAACTGACCGAACTGACTGCTGACATAATTCAGGTATTCGTAATACTGAAGACTGTCACTTTCAAGTGACATTGTATATACATTGTATGGTTTTATGAGCCATTCGTGAATAATCTCAGCTGTATCGCTGTGATACGTGTAATGCTCATAATACTTGTAATCCCACCGGTTTTCAGTTTCGTTATACGAATAAATTGCCCATTCATTCGGCAATCCCTGGGTTCCCCAATGTCTTGAAACAATGCACTGTTTATCGGTACTATCCCAATCAGCTCCATTGTAGTCAAAATAAATCACAGAATCCAGCACCTGAACCAGTCCGGTTGTATTCTTTACGAAATGGGTGGTTGTGTTTTCAATGCCTGGAGCTGTAATTGCTGAGATATTCTGAGCAGATACTGCGAAAGGCAGCAAAAGCAAAGAAAAGATGCAGAGTTTTGATTTCATGTCTTTTTTTACACAAATATACAAATATTCAAGATAAATGCAAATCAAATGCACATAAAACCATAAAACCATGAACATTCTATAAATTTCCCAGCTACTCGTTTTCTTCCAGAATGCCGGCAGGGTCACTCTCCGCGCCAAACCACACAACAGCGTAGTTGCCTTCAGCAGCAACTCCAATGGCTTTCCAGTCCGAACTTTTCCACATGCCGAGATTAATGATCACAGCATTGTGTGCCGGACTGCTTTTCCAAGCAGCCATTGCTTCCTCCGCAGTAAATGAAGTATCAGTAGTCCAGAATGCTATTTCATAACCATTGCCGGTATATGAAGACAACTCAGAGGGCTTGCTCCACATCAGTTCGGGACCTTTGCTTGCCTTATCATAACAGACCGGTTCCCAAGGACCGTTTTCACTCCAGCTGTGCATTCCGCATTTCTCGGAAGGAGTGTTTTCATTCAGATCGCGCACATGTGTCTGCGCAACCTTTGTCAGCGACGGAGATAAATCAATGGCATCAAGTCTCTTCTTTTTTCTGTATTCCATTATGATCTTATAGAGTTCTTTTTCTCGATCAGTCATACTGCGACGACTCGTATCAACCTGTCCTTTCAGCCAAGTGAAGGATAATAAGAAACAAAAGAATACTGCAGTTTTTTTCATGATTAACAAAACGGTGTCGATTGATTAGCGTCGCACACCGCAAAAATATTGCCTGAAATAGTTACTTTTGCATAAAAATAGAAACCGTGAAATTTCCTTTCCTGCCGGAACCCGATAATATCCTGAATGCCATTTGTGTTGAAGATGAATTTCTCTCTTATAATTCTTTTCGTGTACGAATAAATGCCATTGCAAACGAGCTGTCCCAGCG
>VSSQ01000738.1_pt1 | contig 16892 bp, 17 predicted proteins | sample 4763081 | NCBI WGS metagenome assembly VSSQ01 (sample SAMN12137344, study PRJNA551015) | bioreactor metagenome | isolation source: SDC9 anaerobic chlorinated ethene degrading culture | place: USA: Knoxville, Tennesee | collected 2015-01-01
CCAGGGTGACTCCCTGGTAAAGGAGCACGTCGTCTCCCACCTCGGCGGTCTCGCCGATGACAATGCCCATACCATGGTCAATAACAAAGCGCCGGCCGATTTTGGCGCCGGGGTGTATTTCAATGCCCGTTTTGTGGCGGCTGTGCTGAGAGATCAGGCGGGGCAGAAAGCGCAGTCCCTTTTCGTACATCCAATGGGCAATACGGTGGTAGATGGTGGCATGCACGCCTTGATAGAGCAAAAAGATTTCCAGTTTGCTGCGGGCGGCCGGATCACGTTTTTGATAGGCCTCCAGAGTCTCCATCAGTCGCTTGAGCATAACGATCCCCCTAACAATACAATAAAACGCCTCCCGTACCTTATCTGGTACGAGAGGCGACAATACATCGCGGTTCCACTCTCATTTATCACTCGGGCCTGTGACGGGGCCAAGCCGGGGGGCGCCTGCGTCCCCCTCGCTCCCGGACGCACTTCGCCGTACATCACCGCAGGCGCGCTTTCAGCCGGTGACGCACCCTCTCTGTTCTTTGATGAACGGCTACTCTTTCCGATCATTGCGATATAAAATTTCTACATCATATTATCACAGCGCTGAAAATGTGTCAACCCCAAGCGGGAAAGGCGTAATACAGCCGGTTTCTGCTTTCCTATTTGCTCCAGCTCAGCACATCCCGGTTCTTGAGAAAATATTCCACACCGGAAAAAACGGTGGTTGCTACAATAACAAGAACGCAGACACCGTTGATTAACTCGGAAATAGGCAGCAGCATGAGGCAGATACACACCATAGTGGAAGCAGTTTTCACCTTGCCCGACCATCCGGCGGCGATGACTCTGCCGTTATCCACGGCCACAAGCCGCATCCCAGATACAGCAAATTCCCTGAAAATCACGATGAGCAGCGTCCAAGCGGGCATCTGCCCCACCTCCACGAACCAGAGCATGGCCGCGGTTACCAGGACTTTGTCCGCCAGGGGGTCCATGAACTTTCCAAAATCGGTGGTCTGATTATAATGCCGCGCGACATAACCGTCCACCAAATCGGTAACGCTGGCCGCAATAAAAATAATGAGAGCTACATACTTGTAGCCGGGCAGGCCCCAATAAAGGACCACGAGGAAGACAGGAATCATGGCTACCCGGAGCAGGGTAAGTTTATTGGCGGTATTCATGGGAAATCAGTCCTCCCTTTCGCCCGTGAGGTCTCCATCGGAAGCGCCGGTAACGAGGACCCGGACAAACTGGCCGGGAAGTACCTCTTCGGCGGCGGTAAAATATACATGGCCGTCCACATCGGGGGAATCGGCATAGGAGCGTCCGATGAAAAGACCCGACTCCCGGTCGAAGCCCTCGCAGAGGACCTCCAGCCAAGTGCCTAAAAGGCTTTCATTCCACGCATCCATTACCCGGGACTGGAGATCAATCAACAGCTCGGCCCGACGGCGGGCTGTGTCCGGGTCCACCTGATTGGCCATGGTGGCGGCGAGAGTGCCTTCTTCCGGCGAAAAGGGGAAAATGCCGGCACGCTGGATATCGGTTTCCCGGAGAAAATCGCATAACGCTTCGAATTCGGCCTCTCCTTCTCCGGGCAGACCACAGATGAGAGAGGTGCGCAGCACAAGGTCCGGGATCCGGGCTTTGAGCTTCCCGAGGAGGGCCTTGATTTCCGACCCGGTTCCCCGGCGGTTCATGGCTTTCAGAATACCGTCGTCGATGTGCTGAATGGGAATGTCCAGATAGTGCAAAATTTTCGGTTCCCCGGCGATCACATCCACAAGGTCGTCATCCACCTCGTCGGGGTAGAGGTAATGAAGCCGTATCCAATGAAAATCCAGCTTGCACAGCTCTTTGAGAAGAGGAGCCAGACGACGCTCTTTGTACAGATCGGTGCCGTAACGCGTGATGTCCTGAGCGATCACAATGAGCTCTTTTACACCCCGATCCGCGAGAACCTTCGCTTCTTGCAGCAGGGATTCCTCAGACCTGCTTCGGTAAGCGCCCCGAAGGGAGGGAATGACGCAATAGGAACAGCGGTTGTCACAGCCCTCGGCGATTTTCAGGTAGGCGGTGTAAACCGGAGTGGAGACCAGACGGGGGGAATCCTCCACCGTATGGTGAATGTCTCCCATCAGCACCGGGCGCTCTCCCGCCATAGTTCGCTCCAGGGCGGCGACGATATCGGTATAGCTTCCCGTCCCCAAGAGGCCGTCCACCTCGGGCAGCTCGGTGAGGATCTCCTCCCGGTACCGCTGGGAGAGACAGCCGGCCACAAGCAGCCGTCCCAGACGTCCGGCTTCCTTGAGAGGGGCCAACTCCAGAATGGTGTTGATGGCTTCGCTTTTGGCGGAATCGATGAAGCCACAGGTATTGACCACCGCAACATCGGCCCCGTCCGGCTCGCCGGTGACGGTATGGCCGGCCGCCTGGCACAGGGCCATCATCTGCTCGGTATTGACCAGATTCTTTGCGCAGCCAAGAGAAATAAATGCTACCTTCAAACGCCGCAGTCTCCCTTCGCGGCGATTGCCGCGTTTTAATTCGGTTCATCTTCCGGCCCCTGGGAGAGCTGGTTTATGCCCGCCTGAATGTCTTCCCAGCAAAAGCCCCGCCGGGCAAGCGCGTCCGCGGCCTTTTTAATAAGTTTCGGGTCCCGCTCTCCCGCTGCCAGCCGGACGTTTAGGAGAGCGTCGACTGCGGGAGCCGGGTCGGGAAGGGCCGTTAGCGCTTCGTCCCAAAGGCCGCGGGGGATCTGGCGGCGGTACAACTCCTCTTTTACCTTAAAAACGCCGTACCCCTTAGCTGCATAGTGCCGGGCCACATCGCGGGCGTACTGAACATCGTCCAACAGTCCCAGCCCTTCCAGCCAGTCGGCGGTTTCTTCCGCCAGAGTGACATTTCCGGCTTTGCGGGCAAGCTGTTTTATAAGCTGTCCTTTGGAAACGGGCGAACGCAAAACCTGGTCAATCGCCTGCTTCCGAAAGGATTGGACGGTTTCGTCACTCTCAGCCTTCATCCTCGAAATCCTCGGCCGAGACATCCACCGCGCGGCCCGCGGCCAGAGCGGCGGCCTTGGACTGGCTGCTCATGAGCTTATAGGAATTCTGTCGGATAGACTGCTCCAGTTGCTCCGCCAGCTCCGGATTGGCTTTCAGATAGCTCTTGGCGGCGTCCCGGCCCTGGCCAAGGCGTACCTCGCCCATAGCGAACCAAGAACCGCTCTTCTGCACCAGGTCCAGCTTGACTCCCAGGTCGACCAGCTCGCCCACCTTGGAAATGCCCTCCCCGTACATAACATCGAACTCGCCCTCCCGGAAGGGGGGAGAGACCTTGTTTTTTACCACCTTGGCCCGTGTGCGGACGCCGACGATTTCAGTGCCGTTCTTGAGGGATTCTATCTTTCGCACATCGATGCGGACCGAAGCGTAAAATTTGAGCGCCCGTCCGCCGGTAGTGACTTCCGGGTTACCATAGGTGATGCCTACCTTTTCTCTGAGCTGGTTAATGAAGATCACAACGCAGTTGCTCTTGGAGATGGAGCCGGCCAGCTTGCGCAGAGCCTGGCTCATCAGCCGGGCCAGGAGGCCCACGTGGGCGTCACCCATATCGCCTTCGATCTCGGCCCGGGGCACCAGAGCCGCAACCGAGTCCACCACCACCACATCCAGCGCACCGGAGCGCACCAGGGCTTCGCAGATTTCAAGGCCCTGCTCTCCGGTGTCCGGCTGGGAGATGAGCATGCTGTCGATATCCACGCCAAGTGCGCGGGCATAGGAGGGGTCCAGCGCATGCTCCGCGTCGATAAAAGCCGCCTCGCCGCCGTGCCTCTGGGCTTCGGCTACAATGTGAAGGGCAAGGGTGGTCTTACCGGAGGACTCGGGCCCATAGATTTCGATAATGCGTCCCCTGGGCACTCCGCCGATGCCCAGAGCAAGATCGAGAGACAGAGAACCGGTTGGAATGGCCTCCACCACCACGCCTCTGTTTTCACCCAGCCGCATGATGGAGCCTGCTCCGTAAGCCCGTTCGATCTGGGCCATAGCGGTTTCGATAGCCTTCTTTTTGTCAGCGGAGGGAACGGGGGACGCGGAAGACGTGACCTTCTTTTTCTCCGGCATATTATTCATCCTTTCGGCGGGCGGATAAGGGTCCGGCCCGGTTAACTACTTAATCGTTCGCCCTTCCACTACCCGCCATATGCCGGCGGTGTCCCGATGGGTGACGATCTGCTGAAATCCGTTTTTGGCCAGGATGGCCTCCACGTCGGGAGCCTGACCGATTCCCACCTCAAAGAGAAGCGCGCCGCCCAGACGCAGAGCGCTGTCCCAGGAAGCGGCGATCGCCCGGTAAAAATCCAGACCATCCTCCCCGCCGTCCAGCGCCATATGGGGCTCATACTCCCGTACAGACACGTCCAGGCCGGGAACGTCTCCGGTGGGGATGTAGGGAGGATTGCACGCGATTACGTTAAAATCCCAAAGAGCCCTGTCGGGCGGCTTCTTGGCGTCGGCGGGCATGCAGGTTACCCTGGAGCTCAGATTGTTGCGGCGCACGTTCTGCCGGCACACCTTCAGGGCGTCCTCGGAGAGGTCGGCCAGTACGACCCGGCAGTTAGGGGCCGAGGCGGCCACGGCGAGTCCGACGCATCCGCTTCCCGCGCACAAATCCAGCACCCTCGCGCCTTCACCGGCTTCTTTTGCAAGCTCGATGGCGCGTTCGGCCAACACCTCAGTATCGCTCCGGGGAATTAAAACATCCCGGGAGATATCGAGCGGAAGACCGTAAAACTCCCATTCTCCGATGATGTAGGCTACCGGTTCTCCCGCCAGACGGCGGGAGAGTAAACCGGCCATCCGGTTTTCCACAAAAGCCGGGACGTAGAGCATCATGTCCCGGTAGAGCTGCTCACGGCTCTTATCGGAAGAGTAGCAAAGCAGCTCCCTGGCTTCCTGTTCAGCGGCCTCCACTCCCACAGCCCGAAGAGCCCGACGGGTGTCCAGATAGAGATTGTTATAGGTCGTCGCCACAGAAAGCACCTCTATTTTTCCGCCGTTTACATGCGTGCAATGCGTAAACACCAGACCATTTACGGTTTTCAGGGGTATGGCTTACCACTCGTCTTTGCCCTTTTCCTCCGGCAGAACCAAGGTGAGCGCGCGGATTCCAACTTCTATCATGGTATCGTCGGGCTCGTTGGTGGTAAAATTTTGAAGCCAGAGGCCGGGAGCGCGCATGAACCGGCATAAGCCGTTGTCGTGTCCGCCGATATAACGGTTAAACTCATAGGTAACCCCCACGATCAGAGGAAGGATCAGCAGATGCAGACCCATACGAACGAACGTGTTCTCGATATGAAGGGGAGTGAACACCGCCATGGAAACCAATATGGACACGATGATGACCACAAAAAGAAAACTGGTGCCGCAGCGGGGGTGGTGGCAGGGCTGCGGGCGTACATTTTCCACGGTGAGGGGAAGCCCCGCCTCGTAGCAGAAGACGGTCTTATGTTCGGCCCCGTGATAAGAGAATACCCGCTTGATATCCTGCAGCCGGGAACACATGATAAGGTAGCCGAGAAATATGGCCACCCGCAGGATTCCTTCCAGGACACTCCGCCCCCAAAGAGGAAAACCGGGGATAAGCCCCGCCAGACCTCCCGAGATCAGGGTGGGCAGTAAAATAAAAAGGCCAACCGAAAAGGCGATGCCCATGAAAACGGCCGTGGAAACCACCAGCTTGGTCATTTTTTCGCTGCCCAGCCGGCCTTCCAGCCAACGTTCGAATTTGGAGGGCTCTTCTTCCTCCTCGGGGAAAAACTCGGTGGACCACATGAGCGCCTTAACGCCTGTGGTCATGGAACTGCCAAAGCCTACAATTCCACGGAGAATGGGATACCCGAGAATGGGATATCTGTCCTTGATAAGGGTTCGCTCTTCCTCTTTGACCTCCAGTTCTCCATCCGGCTTGCGCACCACAATGGCCTTCTTTTTCGGCCCGATCATCATAATGCCCTCGATGATGGCCTGTCCGCCGATCATCGTTTTAAAAGACTTGGAATTCTGTTTCTGTTCAGGCATAAATTTAAACTCCTACTATGTTCATCAAATCAGGCAGAAAATACTGTCATAACTATAACAGATTCCGACCCGGATTGCAAGATTATATTAGAACTATTGTTCTATAATTTTCCCCCACGGAATGGGTCAGGTTTTAATTGGAAGCCGGACGGAGACCAGAAGGCCGCCGCCCTCGGCATTTTTTAAGGTGAGAGTTCCGCGGTGGCGGGTGACGATCTCCTCGCAGACCGCCAGACCGATGCCGCTGCCTCTGGCTTTGGAGCTGCCTTTGTAGAATTTATACTTCACATGGGGCAGTTCGGCCGGCGGAATACCAGGGCCGTAGTCTCTGATGGTAATGACAGCCGAGTCTCCTTCTTTCCGGATGGCGGTATCGATGCGGTGTCCGGCACCGCCGTGCTTGGCGGCATTGTCCAGCAGATTGCAGAAAACCTGCCGCAGCCGCTCCGGGTCACCCTCCATAATAGGGATATCCTCTGGGCAGTCGGTATGGGTTAAGGTGATGCCCTCCCGCTTGAAAAACTCCCGGTAGGTGTAAACCGCGTCCTCCAGCTCGCTCTTGATGTCCATGGGCTCCACGGAAAGGGTGAAGCGCCCGTCCTCGATGCGGGAAAATTCCAGGAGTTCTTCCACCATGTTGGTGAGCCGGTGGGCCTCGCTTACGATAATGCTCATGCCCTTTTTAACATCCTCCGCGTCCCGCACTTCACCGCTCTGAATGGTCTCGGCCCAGCCGGTGATGGCGGTGAGAGGGGTGCGTAGCTCGTGGGAAACCGAGGAAATGAACTCGCTTTTCAGTTTTTCCGCCTGATTTATCTTGAGAGACATATCGTTGATCGCGTCGGTTAGGTCGCCGATTTCATCATCATACTGCTTTTCCATCTGAATCCCGTAGCTTCCGGCGGCGATATGCTTGGCGGTATCCGTAATGGTGGCGACAGGCTCCACAATGGAGCGGACAAAGTAAAGATTGGAAAAATAGACGATGGCAAGGATGCCCACGCCGACGGCCAACGCCACACCGACGGTAAAGGCGATCTGCCTGTCCACCGTCCGCAGGGAGGTGACATAGCGCAGCACGCCCACGACCGTACCGTTATAAATTAAGGGAGTGGAAACGGCGAGGATCCGTTCTCCGGTCCGCTGGAATTTACCCGACCAGGAAGAGATGGATTCCAGGGATACGGCCTTCTGCACGTCGTCGGTTCCGGGGACGGTGCCGGCCAGTGTGAGACCGGAGGAGGAATAGAGAACGCTGCCGGCGGGCGTAAGGAACTGAAGCTCAAGAACGGCGCTCTCTTCAAAAGTCTCGGCGGTGCTGCGGGCAGCCTGGAGGTATTCGCTCTCGGACTTGTAATTGGTTAAGAATACGGCGGCCGATTTGGCCTTACCCTCCAGTCCGCTGCTCATACTGGAGTAATAGTAGCTCGCCATGGCCATGGAAAAAGCCGCGACGGCAAAAAGGACGATAAAGAGCACGGCGCTGATGCTGTTAAACATCCAGCGCTTACGGATTCCTTTTAGCATATGCAATGCTCCTTACCCCCTTATCAACGCTTGTAATTACGGCGGATTAGAATCCCCACTTATACCCATAACCCCAGACGGTTGTGATGTAGGAAGGATTGGTAGGGTCGTCTTCTATCTTGATACGTAAGCGGCGGATGTTTACGTCGACGATCTTAAGCTCTCCAAAATAGTCCTTCCCCCACACAGAATCCAAGATTTCTTCCCGGGAGAGGGCTTTGCCGGGGCTCTCCATAAAGAGCTTCATGACCGAGTATTCGACCTGAGTGAGCTTCACCCGTTTCCCGTTTTTCTCCAGCGTGCGGTTCCGGGTGTTGAGAAGGAAGGGGTCCTGATGCAATGTACCCTCGTCTTCCCCTCCCTCATCCCCGCCCGTACGCCGGTAGAGGGCGTCGATCCGGGCCGTGAGCTCGGCGGGGGAAAAGGGCTTGGTCACATAGTCGTCCGCTCCGGTCATGAGGCCGGTTACCTTGTCCATTTCCTGGGTGCGCGCGGTGAGCATGATAATGCCGATTTTGGAGTCGCTGGCGCGGATGCGGCGGCAGACCTCAAATCCGTCCATATCGGGGAGCATGATATCCAAAAGGGCCACCTTGATGTCCGGGTTTCGCCGTAATTGCGCCAGAGCCTCTTCACCGGTTTCGGCCTCGATGGCCTCGTAACCCGCCCGCTTTAAATTGATCACAACAAAGCTTCGGATATTGGCTTCATCCTCAAGCACAAGCACTTTTTTCATAACTTACTCCTTTTGCGACCTAAAGAGGCACTAATTTGTGGACCAGTCGGTACGAATCAGGTCGAAGTTGGCCCGAACACCGTCCGCATCCAGGCCACAGTCCCACGAGCAGGGGAGAAACTCGGCGGCATAAATAGCGTCCTTTTCGATCAGAAGGACAAAGCGTTTTCCCACGGCCGCTCTTGTCAGCCGATCGGTGCCAGTCAGTTTATAGATTACCAAAAACGGCTGAGGCTCTTCCGTCTTATCCGAATCCCAATAGGAAAACACCATGGCCCGCTCGCCGCTGCCCGCGACGGTTTCCCGGCGGGAGAGGGTAAAGTGCCCCACCCAGCTGTCAGGCAGGACCAGATACCAGCGGTCATACGCGTTGTAGTTGTGATAAGTGGTGCAGACGGGCCAGGCAATCCCGTCTTTATCGTACTGCCGCCACTTGATGATCCAATAATCGTCCGCAGAAGAAATTTTGTTATATACCTTAAGAGCTTCGGGCTCCGGAAGCTCCAGAACCGAATCGCCGTTAATGTCAGTGGGTTCCGCGCTGGTATAGAACCGAAGAATCTCATTGCTGTGGCCGGTATTCTCATTGAGGGTAATGTTTTTGATCTTACCGCTGGAAACGTCGAAAATATCGGTAATAACAGCGCCGCCCGCATACTCCGAAAGTACGAAGAGAGCGGGTACGTTATCTTTCAGATAACCGGAGCGGTAATTATTCACGGTGGTGATACCGTCCGAGAGAGGCGCAGAGGACCGCAGGACCATGGTATCCTTTTCATAGTCGTAGTATTCCACCTGACCGGTTTCCTCAGCCTCGTCCACCTGGAGGACCAGAAGCTCGCTTAAGTTGTCTTTGTCAATATCCATCGGGAGGTAATAGCTATATCCGCTCCGCATAAGCTCGGTGGCCTGATTATTTTCCAGCTTATATGCCGAAAGGGTATGCACGGCGGTACTCATGCGCCAGCTCACCACCAGCTCTAAGGCGTCGCTGCCGCCCAGATTTTCATAGGCAATGGACTCAATCGCGGTGCCGGCGCCCTCGATGAAGACGCTTACAGCGTATTCCCCTTTATCGGTTTGGTGAAAGACATAGATTTTTAAAGGATTTTCAACGGAAGTATCCCGAAAGAAAGCGACGGCTTCCTGGACACCGTCGCCGTCCAGATCCACCATCTGGACGCTCTGGGTATTGCGTCCAGAAAGAGGGGCGATCTGTTCGGCAGAGCCTTTTGCCGTATCAATGGCCGCCTGTAATTTAACAAACTCCTCGGAAGCCTTAGGAACGGCATAAAGCTCGCTTACCGTCTTAAAAACGCAGCCTGAGAGGCACAATGCCAGGCAGACTGTTATGAAGATCAGAACAAAATTCTGTTTCCGCATGGAAGAACCTCTCATCATTTGTAGATTTACGGTGATTGGGAAAGGGCACCGCATAAGACCTCGTGCAATCGCCGGGGCATATCCGCCGTGCCGCTCACCTGATCTTTTAGCCTCCGACGGCAGAAACGAAACCTCGTTTCTTTGGGCAAAGTCTTCCTCTTATGATACCACAAAGCATTGCGGTTTCCTATCTTTTTTTAAAAAAATCTTGTCAATCAACCTCCTATCATGTATAATACGAACTGCCGATTAAAGTTGCCGGTGTGATGGAATTGGCAGACGTGCTGGACTCAAAATCCAGTGGTAGCGATACCGTACCGGTTCGACCCCGGTCACCGGCACCACCCCACGGGATGTATGCATCCCGTGGGGATCCATTTTATTTGACATCCTCGGGCGGATCACCCCCGCGCGCCAGATGGCGCGCGCTGTTCGGATTTGGATTGCCCCGGTGCACCACATCATGACCCAATCATTGATACAATGGTTGGGTCACTTTTATATTCTGCCAAAGGTCTCATTATTAAGGGTTAAGAACTTTCCGTTCTATTTTGAGATGTGCATCTGCGAGCCGAGAATATTTTTATTATTACCTCTTGTCATATCTATATTGACAGGCGATATGTCCTATTGAGAATATAATTGTTGTGGCTGCGGACGATACACCGGACTCTCCGTCACAGAAAAGGCTTCCGACGGCATCGTTCTGGAGTATCATAAGTTTATATACACCCTTTCTTGTGGTTAGCGCGTTGACTCCACAGCGGAGTTTGGCAGTCTCATTTATTTGTTCGGAAAGCGAAAATCCATGTATCAGGATATTACCTGCACATGGATTTTGCTTTTTCCCGCCCTAATGGTATACTGGGTACAGACTGTATTGATTAACAGACTGGATGGGAAGAGGAGCAGATATGAAGATTTATAACCTGGATACCCTGGAAGAGAAGTTTGTCTGGAAAGACGCCGCGGGTCTTATGACACAGTATCTGGGTGAGGCGGCAGGCAGCCGAAAGCTGTATGTGAATATCGACAAGGTTTCTCCGGGGGCTTTCAGCACAAAATACCACAGCCACTCCCAACAGGAAGAGTTTTTTATGGTTTTGAGCGGATGCGGCACGTTAAGACTCAATGGGAAAGAGTACTCCATAAAAAAGGGCAACTTTATTGCAAAGCCGTCCGGGCAGAATATCGCTCATCAGTTCTATAACTCAGGCAGTGAGATGCTGGTAATTCTGGATGTGGGGACAGTGGAAAAGGAAGACACTTGTTATTATCCCGATGAAGGCGTTTACCTGCACAAGTCGAACGGTGATAGCAAGGTGTTCGGCAAGCAATCCCTCATCGAGGGCTGGACGTCCGACCCCAACGGAAGACAGCCAGTTAAGCGGTAAAAACTGATGGATCCCCATTGAAACAGCGTCAGACAATGGTGCCGCCGCCGACCACAATGTCACCATCGTAAAGCACCACAGCCTGTCCCTTTGACACAGCTCTCTGCGGCTCGTCAAATTCAATATGTGTTGAAATGTGACCGGAAGATGTTACTGTTACCCACTGCTCCGGATGTCTGTAGCTTATCTTGGCTTTCGCCCGGCGGCACGTCGCAGGCGATCCAGTTAAAATCGCTCGTGTTAAAGGATTTGGAAAGCAGCTGCGTATTGTCTCCAAGGACGATCGTATTGTCTTCCGGTCTTTCTTCACAGACGTAAAGAGGCTGGGGCAGCGAAAGGGAGAGCCCTTTTCTCTGCCCAACGGTGTAACGGATGATCCCCTTGTGCTCGCCGAGAACATTGCCGCTCCGATCCACAAAATTCCCGTATGGATAATGCTTTCCCGTACGTGTTTCGATGAATTTTGCGTAATCCCCGTCGGGCACGAAGCAGATATCTTGGCTTTCCCGTTTCCGGGCGGTTACAAAGCCGTTTTCCTCCGCGATTTTCCGCGTTTCTGCTTTGCAGTAGGTGCCCAGAGGGAAAAGCACGTGGGACAACTGTTCCTGCTTCATCATGTACAGCACATAGCTTTGATCCTTTGCCCCATCCATCGCCTTTTTCAGCAGATACCTGCTGCCGTCAAACTCAATTCTTGCGTAATGGCCGGTGGCGACGAAATCATAACCCAGCTCTTTTCTCCTGCTTAGCAGCTTGTTGAATTTCAGATAGCGATTGCAGTCGATACAGGGGTTGGGCGTCGAGCCGCATTCGTAGGCAGAAATAAACTTATCGATGACCTGAGTGTTGAAGTCAGAGGAAAAATTGAACACGTAGTAGGGAATGCCGAGCTTGTAGGCTACACTTCGCGCATCCTCCACATCCTCAACGGAGCAGCAGGTTTTTTCTCTGCCGATGCCGATGTCCTCGTTATCAAACAGTTTCATTGTGATTCCCGCGCATTCGTATCCCGCGCTGACGCAGAGAAATGCGGCAACGCTGGAGTCAACGCCGCCGCTCATGGCGATCATTGCTTTCGGCATGGTTCAAGCGCTACCTTTCTTCTGATGATTTTTGTCTGCTAATCCAGGAAACCGGCGGCGCAGAAGCGCCGCCGGTTTTTGTCGGGTTAATGTCATTCCGAAAACATTGGGGTCGACAGGTACCGCTCGCCCGTATCGGGAAGGAGGACCACAATGTTCTTGCCCTTATTCTCCGGGCGTTTTGAAAGCTCAATTGCCGCCCATACGGCGGCGCCGGAGGAAATTCCCACGAGCACCCCTTCCGTCCGGCCGATTTCCTTTCCCGTCGCGAACGCATCTTCGTTAGCAACGGCGATGACCTCGTCGTAGACCTTTGTATTCAGCACGTCGGGAACAAAGCCGGCCCCGATTCCCTGGATCTTATGGGAACCGGGAGTCCCTTTGGAAAGCACCGGCGAGGCGGCGGGTTCGACGGCCACGACCTTGAGCGCGGGATTTTTTAATTTGAGGTATTCCCCTGTGCCGGATACCGTGCCGCCCGTTCCGACACCGGCAACGAAGATATCCACCTGGCCGCCAGTGTCTTCCCATATTTCCGGGCCGGTGGTCGCTTTGTGGGCGGCAGGGTTCGCTGGGTTAATAAACTGTCCGGGAAGGAAGCTGTTCGGAATTTCATTCACCAGCTCATCGGCTTTGGCGATGGCGCCCTTCATGCCCTTGGCACCGTCAGACAGCACCAGCTCTGCGCCGTATGCCTTCATTAAGCTGCGGCGCTCCACGCTCATGGTCTCCGGCATGACGATGATAATCCGGTAACCTCTTGCCGCCGCGACCGAGGCCAGACCGATGCCGGTGTTGCCAGAGGTGGGTTCAATGATCACGGAGTCCGGCTTTAAGAGCCCTCTTTCCTGGGCGTCGTCCAGCATCGCTTTCGCAATTCTGTCCTTGACGCTCCCCGCAGGGTTAAAATATTCCAGCTTTGCGATGATTTTTGCTTCCAAGGCATATTTCTTTTCCAGGTTCGTAAGCTCAAGCAAAGGTGTTTTCCCTATGAGCTGATCCACCTTGGTATAGATCTTTGACATGACAGAAGTCTCCCTTCAGATTATAAAATGGCTTTAAAGCCGTGTTCCAAATCGTTTAGTATGTCGTCGATATGTTCTGTTCCAATGGAGAGCCGGACCGTCGTCGGCTTGATGCCTGCCCTGAACAGTTCCTCTCCGCTCAGCTGAGAGTGCGTAGTGGAGGTAGGATGGATCACCAGCACTTTACATCCGCCACGTTGGCAAGCAGGGAAAACAGTTCGAGGGATTCCGTAAAGCGCCTGGCCTGCGCCTCCGTTCCTTTGAGCTCGAAGGTAAAGATGGAAGCCCCGCCCTTCGGATAATATCGGTCGTAAAGCTCTTTTTCATGATCCACGGACAGGGACGGATGGTTCACCTTGGCGACCTGCGGGTGCCATTTCAGAAATTCCACGACCTTGAGCGAATTCTCCACATGGCGCTCCACGCGCAGGGAAAGCGTATCGAGGCCCTGCAAAAGGAGGAAGGAGTTAAACGGTGAAATGCAGGCGCCCGTATCTCTCATCAGCGTGGTGCGTATCTTCAGAATATAGGCAAGATTGCCGCAGGCCTCGGTGAAAACAATGCCGTGATAGGAACCGTTCGGTTTGCATAGGCCGGGGAACTTGCCGCTCTGCGCCCAGTCAAAGGTACCTCCGTCAACAATGACGCCGCCCATTACGGTGCCGTGGCCGCCGATGAACTTCGTCGCGGAGTGGACCACCACGTCCGCGCCGTGCTCCAATGGTCGGAACAGGTATGGGGTCGAAAAGGTGTTGTCTATGATGACCGGGATGCCGTTAGCGTGCGCGATTGCCGAGACCGCCTCCAGATCAATGATGTCGGAATTGGGATTGCCCAGGGATTCCAGAAACAGCGCCTTTGTATTGGGCCTGATCGCGTCCGCGAAATTTTGCGCTTCGCTGCCGTCCACAAAGGTGGTTTCAATACCGGCATCCGGCAGCGTGTTTGAAAACAGATTGTATGTCCCGCCGTAAATCGTGCGGGAGGATACAATGTGATCGCCCGACGCCGCTATATTCACAATTGCGTAATAAATGGCGGCGGAGCCGGATGCGGTGGCGAGGGCACCCACTCCGCCCTCCAGCGCCGCGATCCGCTTTTCAAACACGTCCGAAGTGGGGTTCATGAGACGGGTATAAATATTACCCCCTTCGGAAAGTCCAAATCTACCGGCAGCCTGCGCAGAATCTTTAAAAACGTAGGATGTGGTGGCGTATATCGGAACGGCTCTCGCGTCGGTGACGGGGTCGGCGGTTTCCTGACCGACGTGGAGCGCAAGCGTTTCAAATTTATAATTTTTTGTAGGCATAATTATGTTCCTTTTTTATATGTCAGATTTTTTACATCGAAAGAAAGTCCGACACATTCGCCCAAAGCGAAAATTTGCTCTGAGCAGTGCTTCCAAGAGGCCCCTCATAATATAACCCACCTATCTAATTGGTAAATAGGAATTATAAGCAATATTTCCTATCATGTCAATAGGCTTTAAAAATAAATCTGAGTATTTATCCTGGGCACTGAAGTCATATCACGAAATCATTGCCGTTCAAATCGGGGTTTGCAAGATCAGCGATTGTAATGTTTTCGAAATAATTGGTTATGATCTCGTCCAGCTTCCGCCACATGGGAAGCGTTTTACAGATGGCGGCCCGTTCGCACTGGTTTGGCTTGCATTCCAGACAGGCGACCGGGGCAAGACTGCCTTCCGTCAGCTTGAGGATGCTGCCGACCGTATAGGTCTGCGCCTCCCGGGTAAGCTTGTAGCCTCCGCCTTTGCCGCGCAGTCCGACGAGAAGATTCTCCTTAATGAGTACTTTTATGATGCTTTCCAGGTATTTTTCCGAGATGTTCTGACGCCTTGCAATATCCTTTAACGGCAGGTATCCGTCCGAATTATGCTCGGCAAGATCGATCATTACCCGCAGCGCATAGCGTCCTTTGGTGGAGATCATCATGATACAAGCCCCCTTTCAGCCTATTTTACTACAGGGGTTATAGTGTTTCAAGATGGATTCCTGCCTTTTCCCCATGGACGCCGTTCGTTAACCTGATGGGAACAAAAAACAATGTAAGGCGTCAATCTATAACAACAACTCTTTGGAGGTGAGACAATGAAAAGGCGGCCTGCTATCATCGGCCTGATCTTCGCCCTCATTCTGTTTCTTGAGTCCTGTTCGGCAAAATCGCCCGCAAGCCCTTCCGCGGCGCCCAGCGGTACGGGACTGCCGAAAGCCGGAGCCGTGCTCTCCGGCAAGATCATGGGGATGAATGACGGTACTTTCCTGCTTGCCGGCACAGGTGGGGCCGATCTCTACATGGTTTCCTCCGAAACCGAGATCTTTGACAAGGACGAAAATTTCGCAGACGGCTCCGCACTAAAAGCGGGCATGACCGTCGAGATCGGGTACTCGGGGACCGTACTGGAAAGCTATCCGGCCCAATTAGGCACGCCTAGTTACATTAAAATTACGGACCAGGGAGACGATTTGGTCGGATTCTATCGGGAAATCCTGAACGATCTGTGGAGTATGGACGAGGGACTCAATTCGGATCTCAGCGTGCTGGCCTTTGACCTGTCCCAGGTAACCAATCTGACCGACGCCGAGAAAAGCGCTCTTGTCTATCTGGTAAGCGGCGAGCACAACGCCGCAGGCGTCACCGGTACCTTTGACGAACTCTGTGAGCAGGGTTATATCGACAAAGAAAAACTGTTCTTTAAAACCGGCCTTTTTTTTGAGCTTGAACTCTCCGACGTGACGGAGGACAGCTTTACGTTCACTGTCTCAAAATGGCGCAGCGGGAATGGCGCTTATATCTTCCATGAATGCAAAGCACAGAAGGCGTCTGCCGGGTGGAGCTACTCTATTGGTTCCGAAATGATTTCATAGCGGTTCCGGCATATTTGCACCTATTTAGTGAAGCGGATGCTCCATTACGATCATAAGGGCCTTCGTTATTTCTACCGTCAAATTGGTCTGATAATTGATCTCGACATCTTCCAATTTGCCTAATAAGGCGCCTTTTTCAGTGGTCACATAGTGCGGAGGCAGATTGTTTAAGGCTATGGCGCAGGTGTTGAGACGACATTTGTTGCAATCGCACATATCCAGATCTTTTATCATTTCATCAACTTTTTGCTTAACCATTTCCTCAACAATATTAATCAGTATCAGTTCTCCCTTATCTTTTTTGGTAAGATTATTCATAAAATGTATCTCCCTTCTCAATCTAACATTTAGTTACAAATTTTAAAACTATATTATATATTATAACGGATTATTTTTAATGCAAATGATTCATAAATGTAAAATAATTTTTCTCGTCTCAGGAATTCCAAAAATTACCGACATTTTAAATTTACAATTTATTAAAATTATTTGCATGAAGTTTTCCCGCTGAAGCTCTACTCTGTTTGTGGTTCATGAGACCGCCTGATGCTGTTCTACGTTTTATGAAAAAGGAGTAAGAAAATGAAAAAACGTATTCCTGCATTACTTATGGCGGTGGCCCTCATAGCTGCCATTGCATCCGGCTGTTCAAGCAAATCCAGTCAGACTTCTACCGCCCCGACCAGCAGTCCGAAGACCACTACATCCTCGCCTAAGAGCGAAACCAGCACAACCCCGAAGACCCAGACCGGTACAACCAGCGGCACAACCAGCGGCACAACC
>VSSQ01000739.1_pt1 | contig 16889 bp, 32 predicted proteins | sample 4763081 | NCBI WGS metagenome assembly VSSQ01 (sample SAMN12137344, study PRJNA551015) | bioreactor metagenome | isolation source: SDC9 anaerobic chlorinated ethene degrading culture | place: USA: Knoxville, Tennesee | collected 2015-01-01
ATATCTCATCCACCGACCATTGTTTATAAACTCCTGACGAATCATGTAGTTTGCATAGTTGTACATATTCTTAGAATAGAAGCAGTTCTGATCAATTACCTTCCAAAGTGGATGTGTTTTACGAATTACTTTTTGCTCGATTCGAGTTACCTTTATTGTCCTCACCTCCTTCCATTTTATGATACCATACTGATACCAGTATGTCAACATATTTTTACCATGTTGATGTTTCATAATAAATATGGTATAATGCACCTAAGGAGGTGGGCGTATGTCAGGATCTATTGCAGAACATAACACAAGGACTAATATTACAATTTCAAAAGAGTTAAAGACGAAACTAGAACAAATCGCAGCGAGCGAAAATAGAAGCTTTAATAATTTGGTGATCACCGTCCTTAAAGATTTCGTGTCTAGTAGAAATACTTCAAAATAACTCTCTATTTAGCACATGGGGGCATCCCTGTGTGCTTTATTCAACTCCTAAACAATTTTTCATTCTGTCGGCATAATAGTGTCATTCTCAAGCTGTGTGACATACTCAAAAATATATTTTTTGGTGGTATCGCCACAGTATTTACTAATAGCCCTCTTGAGATACTCGACTTTCTGCATAAATTCTACGGCAAAATCGTGTTCGCACTGTGCCTCATATTTCCAGTTCTCCATACACTGTCTTGCTTGCTTTACATCTTGATATGCTCCAAAATCTATAGCGTTCATAATATCCGATGTTTCTATTGTAGGTTGCTGTGATACAATTCCGATTACACCAGCCACCGTCCCTGACATACACGGTTCTTTTATATCCATGAGTTCATCTGATTTTTTCATAAGATCGCCATTCAACTTATCAGCATCAATTAACCGCAATCGTCATCCTCCTTGTCTAACAATCCTTTAGCTCCATGCTCATTCCAATATTCAACAACCTTGCGGCAATGCTCAGAGTATTCGTCGGTTGTGATGAACGGCTCGGTAACGAGCATAAGGTTTCCTTTGCTAATAATTTCTGTATTTGAAATTATCTCGTCCGCATCCAAGGTATAAAAGTGGTCTGAATATACGGAAGTTTTGGTTTTCCCAACAACTACTTTCTTGATTTTAGACTCAATAAATCTGAAATGTTCTTTTCCGTCTTTGTCTCTGCTGCGGCTAATGTATCCGATTTTGTCTTTTGGTGTTATGTTCAATTTGTCACCTCAATCCTTTTCTGGGAACTCAGGCAACGGCATCCAGTGTGTGACAAAATCATCAATGCAAACAGACGAAAAGTCATCCCAGTTTTTAATCACCTCATACCAGCCTTCCAGCAAATAATATTCGTCGGTATCTTCATCGTACTCAATTGCACCTTCAGGGTTGCTACACGCAATACTTTTTGGTGTCGCATAATACCCGTCGCACATATATTGACGTCCAGAAGGTCTAACCTCACAGCAAAGCCAGACGTGCTCGCCGCTCTTTGGTAGACCGTTTTCTACTGGAACCCAGCGGGGCGATTCGGTTTTCAAATTTTTATCGAGTAAATTATTTATTTTAGACTCTAATTCAGCAACGTCCTTGCATTTTTGCTGATAGTTGCTGGCGCATTTATACCAGTTTGAGCGCATACCTTCCACTTCGGTTTGCAAAGATTCGATATAGTCTGCGGCAGCGCTTATAATGTACGGCTCTGGTTCTGTCCATACATAGTGCTGTCCATGAAAAAACCCTTCGGCACATACCAATTCAGCGTAGTCTACCTGTGGAGGCAGCAGACTTCTCAGGTCTTTAATAATCTCGCTAGCGTTCATACTTCACCTCTTTCTACGTCTAATATAGTTGACAAACATGCTTATTTCGCTCGTTATATTAGCCTGATTGTCAAGTCCTCATAAAACAAGGATTTCTTCAACTTAAATTCATGCTGACATAATGGAATGGCACAATATCAACATTCCGTATCTCTCTTTTTAACGCATCATATATAGCGCCACAGCCATTTGTCTCGACGTGTATTTGTTCTACATCGTATTTACAACAAGCTTGGTGTGCGATTGATGTAGCATCCGGAATATTGTCGCACCTCTTTATATAAGCACGTTCATTAACACAATCCTTTACAATAATCTCAAAGGATGATCGAGGGCTTCGTTCCCAATTGACCTCTAGAATTACTCTGGTAAACCCATCAATGTGTCCTTCTCTACGTTGTTCAATCAGCTTTTCGCGCCGTTTTCTGTCTTCGTCCATGCGTCTTTTGTCGGCATCGGACAGCCAATCAAGAAAAGACATCATCTTGTATGTATCGTTTTCGTAAGGCGCGTGTCGCCCATTGCAAGTTTTTCGATTTGCCATACAACCCTTGCATGGGTCTCCCTGGCTCTGAACAAGCGCCCAACACATCTGCCCCTCCATAGTACACGTTGAAGGAACATAGCCTTGCTGCACGCACATCTGTTTATAATCCATAAGTCTCACCTCCAGTGCCTATGAAAGGTTTAATCTATCGGGTGTATAACCCGTTCGTAGTAAATCACGCTACTTGCGTGGCGCTTATAACTACAGGCTGTAGACGCTCAGCCCCTACTCCATAGTCAGTGACATTTGGAGATACGTTTTAAATAGGCTAACGAACTTTATTCTTCCTCCGTCTCTGCATATTCCGACAGTTCTTCCAGCAAATCTGCAACCAAATCAATTGCATCTACACTCCCCCTATCGTCCTGATAAAGCCACTCACCTGCACATGAAAGAGCAATTTCACCGTGCTTCTCAGCGAACTTATTGATGTGTTTTAGTACCCGTGCCGCCTTATATGTAGCAACCTGAAGATCCATTTCTTCTTCGGTCATATCCTCGACATCAATCTTGCGGAGCTTCTTCGCATAGGTTTCAAGGGGTTCAATAATATCGGCTCTGATTCTCATTTGTTCACCGCATCTTTCATAAATTTACCGGGCTTAAATACAGGTTTACGAGCAGGAGGGATATGTACTTCTTCATTAGTCTTAGGGTTACGCCCCAGACGAGCTGCGCGTTCCTTTACTTCGAACTGCCCAAATCCAATAATCTTTACCGATTCACCGGCAGCTAGTGTATCGACGACGGTATCCAGCGTGGCATCAATAATAGTTTCGCTCTTGGAGATAGTTTCTCCGGTGGTGTTGGCTACTTTTCGTACAAGCTGATCCTTATTCATTAAATTCCTCCAATTAATAATGTGATTTTCCGCTGCGACGCTGCTTAATAGTGCGCCGTTCAGCAAAGTATTTGGTGGGCCGTGTGCCAAGCTCCAAGATATCCAGAATCTCTTTCTGGGAAATGTCCATGCCGCGCTCTACAAACTTAGGTACACGGGTTATAATATTGAGCACGTCTCTGGCTCTGGTCGAGTTAAACTTCAGTTCCTTGCTATCTATGTAATCCCAGCCGAAAACGTCATGAAGGCCGGAGTGATCGAAATAATAGCAATTATGCATGAAGTCAAATTTTCCGACTTCATCATGCGCCGCGCCGATATGTTTAATTACGAATTGATACTTGCCCACCGTGAAGGCATTCTTGGTTTTGAAGTCCACCAGTTCTGGATGGGCTTTAAAATACCGCTTAAGTTTTGCCATCGCCTTCTTATTGGTGCAGAAGATATCATAATCTTTAATCTCACGATCATTGTATAGACTATAGATACAGCCGCCGGCGAAATAAAAATCCGCAAGATTAAAATCTGGGACGATGGTTTGAATTTGCGAAGTCATCGTTGATAGTACGTATGTAACCTTGGTCGCTTTTTCTTCTATGTAGATGTTCAATCACCTCACTTAAAATCATCTAGGAATAGTCTTTGGGTTCTGCTGTAGCCGCGCTTACATTTAATATAGAGCCTACCATCTTTGGTCTTATAGGCGGATTTGTCACTTACTCTATCTGTATCCTTGTTATAAACCGTGACGGTCAAATTTGTAATATCGTTTGCTGGCTTAAAACACTTACCGTCCCATGAATCAATCGTAAGATTTTCATTTCCGCATCGATCGAGTAGTATCATATATTGGTTGTGGGGTTTATCATCCCATTCTTTTAGGTACAGTTTTATTCCTCCTTGCCAAATAGCGATTTTATGGACATTTTTAATCCAATATATAGTGTATATATCATCGTTTTTAGGCTATATATTGTATGTCTATGTATTCACAAAACCTAAAATATGTGCAACGACATCAACAGTCCAGCCATTGCCAAGTTGAATATACCTCTGCGTATTGCTTACACAGGATGTGTATTCATCCGGAAGTGTTTGACATCTTTCGCATTCAAGAGGTGTGATATATCTAATTCCGTATGTATCATTAATTCCAAAAAATCTTTGGGAGCTATATTTTTTATGCATAGATGCCTCAAGCATCTGCATTTTGTCCCCATCGTCAAAAATTTTTAATTTCTTCCCAGTCCGTTCTTCGTGGCGATGAATCCAATTTTTAGCCTTGTCTGTATAATAAAACGCACCAGATGGGACTCCGTGTTCTCTAACATCTCCCCAGACAATGCCCCTGTCTTTTGGTCGAGTCACCTTTGAGATGTTGGTCCAATATAACCTTTTGCGATTTTGCGCAGACACTAAAGATGAATTGATCATCATCGGGAATACACCTAAGGCCTGAGATATTACATCCTCGCATTCCTTTTTCATACACACGTTTTCCAGTAAGAAATACTTAGGTTTTATTTCGTTAAGAATCCTGACATATTCAAAAAACAGTTTGCTTCGTGGGTCTTCGAAATTCAATTGCTTTCCGGCAAAACTAAATCCCTGACAAGGGCTGCCGCCGATAAGGATATCTATATCTCGAAACTTACTTCCGTCTATTTGAGTTACATCCCCAACCTGAATGGTGTCGGGATAATTTTTCTGTGCAACCCGAATTGCGTATTTGTCAATTTCGCTTGCATAATATTTTTCTACTGGAATGCCTGCGCGTTCAAGAGCGACCCGACCGCAGCTAATACCATCAAATAAGCTTAATATTTTCATGAGGATACACCCCAATCATTATTTCTTACTTGAAAAGCGTCGCCCATCTGAATAATATCTGGATAATTGGTAGTCGCTACTTTAATTGCGTGCCTATCTATTTCATAAGCGTAATATTTAATGTTGGTATATCCCAATTTTTCTAAACAATAACGTCCGGTTCCTATTCCGTCATACATAGACACCACGACAATCTCTTCATCGAGGGGAATATTTTTCAACCCCTGCCGTAACTGCCAAATTACCGCATCGGCGCACCACCCATTACCGAGCCCGTTGTACCGTTGACTATCACTTACGCATTGTGTGTAGCCGTCTGGCAATGTCATGCATCGCTCATATTCTGTGGGCGTCAGTTTTCTCGCTCTTCCGTTGACCAAAACCTTTTTCTGGGTGTTACCCCCACCACATGTTGTCAGTGTCGGGCACTTAAAGCTAGGGTTGTTAACTCTTTTTAAAATATCATTTCCCTTAATGTGAAGGGTTGCGCATACCGCTTTATCCCAACCATGAAAAGTGTACTCGCATGAATAGTAATATTTTTCGTCAACCTCTGGTTCCAAGATATCTTTGAGCAAAACTCCTTTATCACTCGGCAATTCTCCAAGGGACATATTTGTCCAAAATAATCTTGCTCTTTCGGCGGCTGAAAAAATTGCTCCATTAATTTCTTTTGGTTTTACCTCAAGGTTAGCAGAAATCTGTTTCTTGATATCAGCACTCATACTGCTAACATTCTCGTAAATAAAAATATCTGGATTGAATTTTTGCTTTGCTATCACGTAATTATTAAATAGTTCCCAGCCGATTCCTTCGGCTTTTGTTTCTCTTGTAATTTCTGTTTGTGTGTTTCCAGCACGACAGATACTCCAATATGTACATGGCGATCCGCCAAGTAAAATTTTGATCAATAGTCATAGTCCTTTCTTCGTCAAGAAAGGCCGCCGGCATTTAATAGCTAACCTACGACTTGTTAAGTTAATTTTTTAATCTTCATGAAATGATTGTTTGGTCGGGATTTAAACAATACTGATTTTGTACCCAAGCTCCCTCTCAATTTCTGCTTTTGTCATGGGACGCTCAAGAAACTCATACTCGCACCAAGAATCATTCTCTATGTAGATGCTCTGCTTCATTACGTAGCCATTCCACATTTCGGATTCACTTGACACGGTGTCAAATTCCAGTGCAATTTTCGGAAACCGAATTTTAATCTTGCCTTTATTGGTGTCGGCTACTCCGGTATAGTCTAGATACCATCCATTCTCATCGTTAATAACCGATACTTTTGTAGGCTTAATCTTACTTTTTAAAATTGTGTTGTCCTGGAAAATAACGTTCATTGACAGTCCTCCTCCGATTCATCTTTGCTTTTAATAATACGGAGGTACTCGTTAATTCTGCCTGTCCCGTGCAGCATGGGCTCCATGCAGTCTATATCCTCTACAGTTCCACGAAGGGTTAACCCACTTGATACACTTACCCGATTTGAAGGTCACGAACAGGTCTGTTTTAGACCGCACAATCCTAACAACTTCATCTCCAGCGGAGACAACTTCTTTCACGATCTCATTAAGCTTTTTCTCTGCTTTCTCACGGTCGTATGTAATAATTCCATAGGTTAAATGCTGAGCATTCATACTCATACGATTGAATCTGCCTCCTTTTAGTCTCTTAGATAAATCTCTGACAGCGGAGCCTGCCAATTCAGGGGAAGATGTTGCCTGTATTTTTTGTAGCTGATAAGCATCTGTGATTGTTAAAACAAGTTCGCACCACTCATCAAAATTAGAAACTCCAGCGGTTTGCTGTGCTATACCGTAGGTCTTGCCCGCAGCTTCAAGTAACTCGTCTTTCTTTATTACCGCCTCTGAGTCCGAGCAGCCCCGTCGCATAAAGACCTTAATCCAATCTCTGCTTATATATTTCACCTCCAAAATCCCGAACAAATCTTGTTATGGTTAGGACTTTAACCCTCACCAGCGAATTCCCCGTAGTATTTTTCTCTCATTTCTTTGGCTACACGGCCAGCCTCATGGACATCTTTATATCTTCCGAAATACTTTTGTTTTCCATCAATCATGAGTGTAACAACCCATCTGTTCTCTTTGGTCGCCCACATTACGTTTCTATATCCAGACTTGTTGTTTTTATTTGGGCCTTTTCTGTTTCTGGAATTACTACGAGCTGGAATAACTCTTAGATTGCCTTTTCTATCATCTAATCCATTGTGGTTGGCATGATCGATTTTATATCCCTTCGGAACATTTTCTTTTCCAATAATAATGTCCTGAAGCCTAATAACTTTGCTTATGGCTTTGCCGTCTTTGACTCCACAGTGGAGAGTAATTTGCGCATAATACTCATCAACTTCCTTATAATAACAGGCGTAAACTTGAGCATCCATAGCGTGAAGTTTATGTAAATCATCGAGATCAATCAGTGCTACCCTGTCGGTATTTTCTAGAGTAATTTCGACCGTGTTACCCTTAATTACATAGTCATTTTTAATCCGTTTGTCTTCGGCTAAGTCTAAAGATATCTCGTTTTCATTCCACTTAGCGTCACATCTGCCATCTACTCTTGCACAATTTGTAGCACCACCGTTATACAAACATAACCCACAATACTGATTATTGGATATCAGCAATTCAAGATCATCTATTGCCGCTGTTAACAAACTGTCTGCTTTAGTTTCTGTCAGTTATACTACCTCCTTTAGTGCTATTTCCGCTTCTTTACGAGTCAGAAACATAGTCTTTCCAATATCCTCTTTGTAATAATTTCTGTGGTGTGTATTCAGGCACCACCAGTCTTTATGAAAACTGATACTATCAATACTGGCGCTCTGAACGAATTTAACCCGTTTCTGTTGCATAGGGCAGTAGTCGTTGATTATAAAATATACTACGTCACCTACTTTGCATGGAGGGTATCCGTCTTTATAAGCGTAGACTATTTCACGGAGGTGCTCATACGTATCAGCTCCCACCGACAATCTAATCTGCGACATCTCTCTACAGAGCCTGTCAAAGTCTTCGGGCGTGTATCCCGTATCCTCATATCGCCCAAGACGGCTAATCACATCCTGCTCATCCGCACCGCGAACAAGTTCGTATTCCGCATATCCGAAATTTATTGGTGTGTGCTGCGTTAGTCTTTCCACCTGATTATCAACTCCTTAATCGTCGATATCATAATAGGTTTCCAGATCATCCGAACTCCCAATATCAATCACAATCCGGGTCTTGTTATAGAGAAGCTGGACAACCAAAACCTCAATATCGTTGAGTTTACCGAGAACCACCCCATCCTTAACGGACTTGCCGCCCAAATAGAGAGTCCCAATTGTGCCGGCAGACTTATCTTTGTAATCACGATGTACAGAGAACTGAATCTCAGGCCGGTCGTATCGGTCGATTTCTTTCTCGTTGAGCTTGCAATTCAGCCAACCATAATTACCGTCTTCCTCACATTCCATAGTGAACTGGCGGTACTCCCACTTGTCGGATTCCTCAACCGACTCAAGGACATAATCGCGGTAGGCATCAAAAATCTCAGAGAGCTTAATTTCCTCGCGCTTATAAACAAACAGCTTTTCAAGCATAGCGGTTGCCTTATTTGCAATATCCTCGTTACAATAGTCGTTGACGAGCTGCCGCATCTTCTCAACCATAATGGCGTTATATGTAGAGAAATCCATTTCGGCAACAGCAGAACTAACCTGCTCGGAAACCTTCTTTTCGAGAGCGCTGCGGATAGAGTACCCATCAAGCGACTCCGTTACGGCCTTCATAATGGTCTTTTCAAAAGTATCTTCAATCGCCTTCTGGACAGCGCCGCTATCTTCGAGCTGCTGAAGCTTTGCATTTACAATTTCTGAAATATCAATTTTCAAATAATCACTCCTTATCGTGACAGCAGTGTTTTAAACTGCTGTTTTTCTTCATCTGTCAATTCATTGAATTTCCTGATTACTTCGTAAAGATGGTCTGCCCCGTAAATATTTGCAGAAGATAAAGCTTCTTTGATATCATGAATTTCTTCCACGATTTCGTCGAGCTGCGGCTTTACTGTTTTAATAGAGCCTGTAAGAGAGGAGAGTTTTTCATACGCCTCATCTCTAAGCTTTTCACATTCTTCCCAAACCTTATATGTAGCCTCAAGTTCCTCTGAAACAACCTGCTTATACTTCTCTCTTGTCTGCTGGGCATGATATCGAAACTTGATAAGATTTTCCTCTAAGTTTTCAGAGATTGCATCTGCATCGTCGGTAATTTTTTTAACTGCATCCTCAATCGAGGTCTTATTGGTTCTAACAATATCGCTGACAATTTCTATCTGAGCCGCGATAGACTCGTCAACCCAGACCAATTCCCTACTCATAATCTTTAATCACCCCTCAAAACTTCATCCGATTCTTCACGGAACTGGTAAATGTATCCCAAATCATGTTGATATGATCTTCATCTTCAAACCACTCATCAGCCAGCTCACTAAGGACATCTCCGAACCGAATCCGACCAAGCTGCTCACGCATTTCTGACTTGATAATTTGCCGAATTTCATCGTCTGAAATATCTGCGGCAACACGAGCGAAACGTTCAGCAATAGGCTTTAGTACAATGTAGCTTTCTGTCTGGTTACTCATCATCTTCCTCCTCATCGTCATCTCGCTTCAAGTCGGCAGCGAGTTGGTAAATACCATCTATAATTTCGTCTGCGTCCATATCGAGCAGAGCGAGGACGCGTTTTGATGCTTCGTATTTTGTCATTTTACCTCCTGTTTTCTTTATAAAATTCTGGTTTGCACATGATTTAAATTGCACACTCACAAGGCATCGAATCTTCTTCTTTTAGCTCTTTTCTAACAGATGCCCAAAAGGTTGCCGACCCCGTTTTATCAGTTGGGACAACACCCCTTTCTTTCATCTGAGCAAACTTGGGTTCAATCTCATCCAGATAAATGCCCTTTATGATGCTGTGCCCGATAAACGACTCGGCTTCTACAGCCTCTTTAAATAACTCGGGATACAAACAATAAACCACATACCAATGTTGTCTTCCGGCTTTCAGGCAACCGATGCAATTGGCGTGTTTGAAGATATCGTAGGTAATAGGTCTTTCAATCCCGATCTCCTCAATGTTTTGGATGGTTCTATCCCAAAGCGCCAGAGGAAAGTCTGTATAATATCCTTTTGCACCTAATAAACCGGAGCGTCTAATAATTCGATGCTTCTCGTTCATATCAAACCCATATAGAATCGTTATCTCTTGATTGAGATGCTCAGGCGTCGCCGGATAATTGTCTTTAAGCCACTTGTAAAAAGGCTTAGTTTTAAGGTTATATGTACAAAGCGCCTGCCCTGGAGCAAACTGAAAACCACTAAGCTCAACTGCTACCTTCAGTGGTGGCATATCCTCAAAATTATCCATATTGGCATAGGTTATTTCTACCCCGAGATAATCAGCGACTTCTTCCTTAAATCGCTTGATGTCGGCATGTTCTACAATAGAACTAATATTGTGATTCAAGAGAATTACATTCTCTTTTCCATATTTTCTGACCGCCTCAACTGCTACAAGCGCCGATGAGTGCCCGCCAGAATAACAAACTACATATTTCAAAATCTCACCCGTAAAATCATTTAGCATGACAATACGGGAATCTACGCGGCTGTCCCAATGCAATATCTATTGGCGGTAGACGCAGCTATTTTGACGTAGATTTATATGTATTCAAGTACCTTTCGCAGCTCCTGACATGAGGGGATGCCCTTCCCTATTGATGTGCTTACATCTCACTGCTCCAAAACCCTGTTTGCAGGGATTGAGATTTTCGAAATAGCTTTATGATTAAGCTAAAGGTTGATTTCACCCTCTTTCTTTAATGTCCGCAAATCGTACATTTGCTTATGATCTTCAGTACATAATCCACTAGTAATCAATGTATCTACGATACCCGTTGTAATGCGGGACATCATTAATCTTTCTTACTTTTTTGGATGTCATTTGTTTAATCCACTTTTGTGTGTTACTTCTTGCTGGATATTTGATGTGTGTTCCAGCCGGCCGCCATATACCATCTACAAAATCGTAATCTACGTACCCACGATGTGGTGCGTACCCACCAAACTTGATTATTTTTCTAAGGCGCTTTTCTTTTGCTAAGCCATAATGCCTGCGTAATGCTCTATCTGGAGGCCGCCGTTTATATGCCTTCTTCTTAATCAGTGAGGTATTATTATTTTCTTCGCAATACCCAAATTGCCAGTGCTCGCCGCCAACTTTATCACACCAGAGATATTCAGGTTGCCAATCTGGATTTTCTGGCGTATATAACATCTTAAATCTATGCTGTCTTTCTTTTGGATCATCATATGGGCAACCTTCGCATTTCACTTGTTCACCCCCTAAAAAATAGGCGCAAAAATACCCGCAACATCCTGACGTGGACTTGCATGATTCAGACGACCAAATCTGAAATCACTTCGTATTTAACTTTGCTATTGCCTGATCTACCTTTTTCTTATACTCTTCAATCTCAATCTGTCGCTTGATACTTTCGATTTGCAATTTTGTCAATTCGTTTTGCAACTTCGGCACTTCCTTTACAGTCTCAACATATGTATCAATATTGGGAGCTAAGTCGTTTTTGACATAGTTTAATATCTGCTCGTCATTTCCAGTTTTAAGGAGTTCTTTTAGCTTATTCAAATTTCCACCTCATTTCCTTATAAAAGCCGCATTTGCTATTCTTTATATTGCTTAACTGCTTCCAGAATATATTCACACACCTCAACCTGATTTCGTTTCTTGCGTAGTGTATCATCGTTGCCTTTTGAATACAGTAAATTGTCTTTTGCTTGAATCAGCCGGGTTTCGCATGACTCCAGCACTCTCGACTTTAAGCTTACCTTCGGATAGAAGTCGCAGCGCACCCGGTCTCCTCCACAAGAACACTCATCACATTCTTTTGTTCCGTAGCACACACCATACTCTTCTTCGATGGTTCCGTTATTCTCAGGCCATTTACCTGTCAAGTGAGCAACGGTAGTGGGGTCGAGGTATCTGTTGCGTTTACGCGTGTGATATGCATTGCACTTCATTTCTTTACCATTTCTGCCTTCCACTTTCTTTCTTTTTGAGCTCTATAATTCTTCTCTAAGATTAAGAGTGTATCCGACTTCAGTTCATTGTCTTCTTCATTAAAAGAGGCATGTGTACCACAAAACTGACATTGGTATGAAACTGTGTACCTTTTACGTTGAGCCCAATCGTCATTCACGTACCACTCTTCTTTAATATCATTATGTGGACATTGCTTTCTTAATAAAGCCTGAAGTTCCGATACCTTCTTCGATGCGTCCTGTAAATCAATTTTTGTCTGTTTATATTTAGCGAGACTCATTAATACCTCCTAAATATCAAATAGGTTATAGCCGGAATCATCAATGTTCATGGGGTTAAATGGGCAACAACAGCGCTCCAAATAATCATCTTCTTCGCACCCGACACAATATTTGTTTGGGATATTTATACGTATATTCCCTCGCCTGACTGCTCTGTTTTTGTGTGCTCTATAAACGATAGCCTCTCATCTTCAGATTCACTTTTCCAAGAGTAACAATAGCCTCTCCATAAGGCTTTGTTTTTCTGGTCGCACCTTTTCTCACACTCGTCAAGGCTTTCAAATATTTCGTCCGTTTCAAACCCATTTGTGCATTGTAAAGAAAAAAGTTCCTGCTTACCTCAGACTCCGGACATATAATAAATGAGTTTTCCTCTCGATTATCAAAATATCTTCGAATAGACTCTACGAGTTTTCCTTTGACGGCGATATAGTGATGTACATCATATTCGGGGTCCCCATATCCATATGGGCTGTGTCTTACAAACCTTTCGACCGCTCTAATTCCATAAACCTCTTGGTATATATTTTTTCATCTCCAACCTTTGTAAAATAATACTTTGTTGGTGTTTATAGCTTTCTTTTTATTGCTTCATAGAAATCTGCCCAATCATTAGCAGAGCGTAGGAATCTTTCAATCTCCCAAGCTTTATCATCTGGATAATAAGCCAACCACACATACCCGTCATTATCGACCTCACCGATTCCAGTTCGTATACCATACTTGTCTTTAATTAAGAGATCCGGATTGTAACTAACGAAAGTACCACCAATAAAGCGTCTAACTGTTGTCATACATAATACTCCTTCATATCGTCCAGCCGCAGGCAACCGAGCTGACCGCCCTTAAAACAAGCGCCGCAATCAATTCCAATCCGCCCATCGCCGTGCCAAATAGTCATGAGCTTCTTGCCGACCATGAAGCTGGTAGGCGTATGTCCAAAGATTACCGTCTTGTTGAGTCCTGTCGGTATACTCAGAAACTCTTCTCTTGCCCAGACACAGAACTCCTCGTCCTGCCGGGTAGCGGTGATACCGGCATGAACCAGAATGTATCCGTCTAGTTCAATGGTAAGTGGCAGAGCTGCAAGATACTTATCAATTTTCTTACGGGTAGCTTCGCTTAATTCTTCAAATTGATGAAGAGTCCCATAACCGCCATTCCCCATCCAACAATTAAAATAGGATCTTTGCATACTGCGCATCATCATAATCTCATGGTTGCCCAAAAGCATCTTGATGTTTGGTCGCCGCATAATATGTAATAGTGTTCGCATAGAATACTTGCCACGATCAATTACATCGCCAAGAATGTAGAGTGTGTCTGCGTCTGAGAATTCGATTTTCTCCAGCATCTTTTTGTATTTGTAAAACTCGCCGTGAATGTCTGACATCACATATGTAATTTTGTATCACCTCTCAAATCTATAGCGAAGTATCATTCTACGGACATCTCCGGCTCCAAATAGTAAATACTGTTCAAAGTCGTAATAACCTCTCCGCCAGTAATAGTTAACTGGCTTCCCTGAACCACAGAAGTTCTAAGAACACCCATGTACCGCTCGCCATTTCTCGGACAATATTCAAGATACATACAGGAACCAATCTGCGGCTCCATGCAAAACTTGAACCGTCGCCCGATGCGCTGCGGGTATCTGCCGTCTGTCCTTGTGTTACCGTCCAAATCTGTGATATTCTCAATTATGTAATATTTACTCAAATCGAAACTCCCATCTCCTTTCACATACGGATTGATCCACTGTCCGTTAATGTTCGCATCTTTCTTCTGTTGTTCTCCGAAGAAAACTTCTCTTGGTAGCCGGTTCTCATATCCGCCCAATGAATCATCGGCATCGCACACGCAACCAAGAGCACCACATCTAATACAAACCGTCGGAATGCACTCTTCAACATACCAATCAGGACAGTATCTCCACTCATGTTTACAATCTTTTCTGCCATATTCTGATATCAAAATCACTCCTTGCTTTCTAAAAATGGGTATAAAAATGCCCGATACTCGACGTGGACTTAAATTCAACGCAACCGGACCAACGGCTATGTTAAAATATTAGGTATATTCATTAAAAACGATTAACTCAAAGGGTAGCACCCCAATATGTATATTCCAGTCTTCAAGCTGCTGGTCTACCATAGCATGATACATTTCAGCGTTCGAGGCGTTTGCCTTAATGCATTCATCACCGCCATATTCGTCAAATTCTCCAACGATGAATCCGGCATACAAATAGTCTCCGTTCATAGGATCGTCGAAGAGCTGAATTTTGCCCTTTCTTTGGCAACAAACCATCTCCTCATACTTCTTACTTTCACAAAGCTCTTCGGTAAGTAAAACATTTCTCATCATACTAAGATCGTAGCCATAAATCACATATGTATTTTTACTAACACTCAATTAATCAGCTCCTCTCACATGTCCGTAAAACTCCAGTTTGTTGATGCCTATTCAATATCATCATTAATGATTTCTTCATCATAAAATTCGATATCATCAGACTCGCCTCCGTTACCTTCGTAATCATTATAAACATCAACAACTTTTACATATTGTTCAAGACCATCAATATACTCATCTAGACAATCGTAGTCACTCATATTTTCAATGGCACTATCTATATCTTCTTCAGAACCAACAACAATGATTTCGTGATGGAATTTTACAACTTCCTCTATTGTAATTCTCTTTTTCATAAATTCTCCCTAATCCTTATAAATTGTCAATTCAATCAAGGGGGTATCCAGCGTAATTTAAATTAAAAATCTGTTTAATATCAAACCAGATGTCATCGAGCAAATCAAAGTCGCCCTCATTCGCAGCCTCTGCAAGCTTATCACCATTCTTAAAGCACCACTGTATAAAGTTACTTTTGGGAGTTGCGAAATATCTAATATCGTCTGAGATTTTCGTCAGAATAACTTTTTTCATAATAATCTCCTTAAATATGCAATAATTTATTATTAGCTTAGTTGTCTATAATCGCGTAAAGCTTAATGTACTCATTTCTTGAACAAGATTTTATACTTTTAATATAGAAATTAAAGACTTCAACCTCATCTGTTGTGCGAAATTCGTCGTAACACCCAGAACTATCATAAAACGCTATGACATATTCTGAGGCTCTAAATTGAAAATCTATGAGCCGGGTAGCATCAGACATAATTTCGGATTGTCTTTTATATTTTTTCATTGACAGTTTAATCTTTCTTGTATATGATTAAAATAGCTTTAGAAAGGTGTGATATATTATGGCACGTACTTCTCGTTCCAAGGATGTTCGCATTGCGGAAATTGACGTCAAGATTGAAAAATACAAAACTCTTATTGAACAGCTAGAATCCAAAAAGTCTTCAATTATCAATCCTGCTCCGCGCACCCGAAAGCCCGGTGTCAATGCCATTATTAAGCAGGCCAAGGAGCTTGGAATGACTGCTGACGAGATCGCCAAAAAGCTCGGAATTAAAGTCGGCTAATCTGTACCCCGTCTATTTTTTAGGCGGGGTATTCTTTTATGACTATCAGCTCACTGGCGTGAAATAACCACTTAGGTTCTGAGTCGTCCTCTACAAGCTGCCACAGATCAGGGCGAGACTCTTTGTATACTTCGGCAGTCATCTCAACATCAAAATGCTCTAGGCACCACACACGGTACAAAGCATCTTTCCTTTTCCAGTTCGGATCTCCTACTATAGACTCTTTATCAAGCTGCACCTTATCTCCGGTGTGAATTTTGTTGTTGTATTCATTTCTTTGCTTAAGAAACATAATCTGCGAAATTTGTTCCTTCGTATATCCCTTGTCTTTCAACTTGCTCATTAGTCTCCGCTTGCCTTCCCTATTAATATATATCCCTCCTCGTAAACCCTGGCTTTTATAATTTCAAAAATGCTTGTCTTGATAAAAATTTGAGCGTCCGCACTCTGGGCAACGAACATAATAATTTGTTAATCCAAGCACTGATTCTCCTACATAAGTATCATCTACTGCTGCAATAAATCTACATTTACAAGCTGTACATTTAGGAACACGGAACAAAATGCTTTGCAGACTTCCATACCCATGTATTAGCCGAATGGATGAGAAAGTGGGGGTATCCAGATTTATCATCTCGCGTATTGTAGACCGTATACCTTTCTCCTGGAATCAGGATGGGAAACCCGGATTTTGCAATTACAGAAAACATCTGCATTTCTCCTCTCCAAAGAATAATTTGGTGTTCATTCCCTGCCTCTTGTTTTATTTAACGAACTCAGATAATCGCTCCTAAACAGTTCATAGAACTTCTCATCATACAATGTCCCGTCTTGCAGTATAGTAGATTGATGTTGAACGCCCACAATATTACCACCATATTTTTTGGCTATCTTGTCGTACATCTTCTCTGCTTGGTTCCCAATAACAACTTTCCACTCAATTTTATTGAAATTGTACTTCGTAAATAAATC
>VSSQ01000740.1_pt1 | contig 16869 bp, 13 predicted proteins | sample 4763081 | NCBI WGS metagenome assembly VSSQ01 (sample SAMN12137344, study PRJNA551015) | bioreactor metagenome | isolation source: SDC9 anaerobic chlorinated ethene degrading culture | place: USA: Knoxville, Tennesee | collected 2015-01-01
TTTCAAATAAATATGTTATTTTAGTGGAAACATACTTATCTAATATAGCTTTTGTTTCTATTGTCTTGTCTGATTTTAAAGTGTATTTAGGATTTTCATAACAAGACTTATCATTTAAATTTACTACAACTGCTCCATTTAATATGCTGACTTTTATAGTTTCATATAACTTATTATTATCTATTTTATTTCCATAAACTTCTTCCACTAAATTATAAGAACCATTTGAGTATTTAAAATCTACGTTTCTTGGATCTACTATATTTTTATTTAGGCAATCTAGCTCTTGTATCTTTTTTAGTAATTTATTATTATCATAACCTACTAAATCATTTATATTGTAATATTGTTTTTTAAATAATGATCTTCCCCACTTTAAGGAAGCTTGTATTTTTTTTATGTTTAAAACACTATTATTTTCATTGAATTTTAATTCTATGTCTTGCGCTAGTAATTCTTCTGTTTTTTCATCTCTTTGTACTATTTTTAACTTATATTCATTTATGGATTCTTTTAGTGTATCTTGAGCTTCTTCATAGGTTTTTAATGATACATCTATACCATTAATGGTCGTATTAAAAAATAAGTGATTGATAAAAAATATTGATATAAGTAAATAAATAAATGTAATTGATGTAGCCGTAATAATACTGTATCCTATTATTTTGTTTTTAAGAAAGCCTTGTATATTAATATTTTTCATGTTTATGTATTCCCCTTATTATACCAATTAAAATTAAAGATAACTTCTTTTTATATTATGATTTGTCTTTTACTTTTAAAACTTAATTTTGTTAAATTGTTCATGCAAATAATATATTTTATGATAAAAATTAAAAAGTGCCAACTAAGTTGACACTTCTCAATGAGTTGTAATTTATATTAATATTAAACTTATAATTCTAGTTATTATCAATTCTATCAATATATTCTTTCATTATCTTAGCTGATGAAACAAATTTTTCTCTTTCTTCTTTAGATAGTTCTATATTTAATACTTTTTCTACTCCATTTTTTCCTACTATTGTTGGGACACTTAAATATGTGTTATTTACTCCTAAATAATTTTCTAATAAAGTAGATACTGATAGTACTGTTTTTTCATCCTTTAAAAATGCTTCTACTATTCTTGTTAAAACTGCTGCAACTGAGAAGGCAGTAGCTCCCTTCCTATTAATTACTTCATAAGCTGCATTTTTAACATCATCAGCAATAACTTTTTCAGTAGCCTCATCCCATTCAATTTTTAATTGTTCTGAAAAATCTTTTATTGGAATGTTTCCTATTGTAAGTGATGACCATGGAACAAATTCACTATCTCCATGTTCACCTAATACATATCCTTGAACAATTCTTCCATCAATTCCAAAGTACTTTCCAAGTAAACTTCTTAATCTTGTTGTATCTAAAACAGTTCCTGAACCTATAACTCTCTCTTTTGGGAATCCAGATAACTTATAAGCCATATATGCTAGTATATCCACAGGGTTTGATACAACTAACAATATCGCATTAGGACTTAATTTTGCTATTGTTGGAACAAAGCTTTTAAAAATTTTATAATTCTTATCAACTAAATCTAATCTAGTTTCTCCTGGTTTTTGTGCAACACCAGCTGTTATAATAATTATATCTGAATTCTTAGTATCTTCTAATGATCCTAATGTTACGTTACACGGGCTATTTAGAGAACTACCGTGCATTAAGTCAAGAACCTCGCCTAAAGCCTTTTCTTGATTTATATCATTAATAACTATTTCTCTTGCTACTTCCTTTTGTAGTAAGGCAAAGGCAGTAGTGGCTCCAATTGAACCAGCTCCAATTATTGATATCTTACTCATATATAATACTCCTTTATCCTTTATTTTTTATTTTAACTTATTTATATTATAAACTATTTATTTGGTAATTTGTACTCTTTTTAGATAATTTTTATTATTTAATTATCTATTCCAAACAAGTCATTTAATATATACTATTGTTATTTACATAATATTTCCAAGGTCTATATCATATTGCCTTTAATATTGCTTTAAATAGTTTATGCATAATACATAAAAATAAATCTAGTAACTTTTGTAAAGTTACTAGATTTTCTTAGTTTTATTTAGCTCTTATTACTTCAATTTTATATCCATCTGGATCAGTTACAAAATAGTATGAAGGTTTTGTTCCTGGAAGTCCTTTAAATGGAGTAACTTCATATCCTAAAGAAATATGTCTTTCTCTCATCTCTTCTAAATCTTCCACTTCAACTGCAATATGACTAAAACCATTTCCTAAATCATATGGTTTTTCTACATCATAATTATAAGTTAATTCTATTTCATATCCACCTTTTTCATTTGATAAATAAACAAGGCTAAATTTATGTTCTGGAAATTCCTTTCTTCTTGTCTCTATTAAATCTAATGCATCTTGGTAAAACTTTAATGACTTTTCTAAGTCCTTAACCCTTATGCAAGTGTGTAACATTTTAACTGACATAATTATCCTCCTAACTTTATATTTATATATATAAATTATATTTATTTAATGTAATTTTATCAACTAATTAATTTATTTGATTTTTTATAAATTATATACTTAAACATTTTCCCTTTTAATTTACTTTTTTTCATTTTTATAATAAAATAAAGCTACATAACTTATTGGGTAAATTTACCTTTGGGAGGAAATTCATATGAAAGTCAAAAAATTATTTTCCTTTTTATTTTTATTGTTAATTTCAATCAATTTAATTTCATGCAAAATTTTAAATTCGAATAATGCTGTAGGCAATAATGTTGAAGAAAATTTACCTAAAGACATTAATTCATCTCAGGATATTGAAGATACCTATGAAGAAAAAACTCCTGAAAGACCTATTTCCTTTGAGGCCTTTGGAAAAATGTATATATCTACAAAGGACTTAGCATTGATTGAATCTGGTACAAATATTTATGATGATCAACAATCTATCCATTATACTGCTGGTGAATATAAAGAAACAGATTTTATAAATGATTTATTATATTCATATTTAAATGAAGATAATTCTGTATATGATTATTTAATTTCATATGATAATGCTTCCGAAAAAGGATATATACCAATTACTGAAAAAGATAAAGAAAAATTAAAAAAAGATTTAGAATCATTAAGAAGTCAAATGGAGCTTTCTAGCGGACAAGAAATGGTTGTTAGATTGGATAGAGTAACTTATGAAGGAATAGATTCTAAAATTAATTCTGGAAATAGTTTCAAAATAAGAGTTGCGATTTCTAGAGTAGGTGCAACAATAGTTCCTTGGAACTTCTTTACTGTAAATGTTCTGGAAGATGGAAATAAACTTGTGGCTCACTTGTTTTAAATTGCGAAGTAATTTATATAGTTCACAGTGCGAAATTCACAGTTCACAGCTTATAATGAAACTACTTAGTAGTTTATGAATTTTAAGTTATATCAACTATTTGATGGTTAATATAATGATTTCTTAATTCAGCAGATCTGAATTATTTCCACAACTGTGAACTATGCCTTGTAAGTATCTTTTTTAAGACAAACACCTAAAAGTTTTCCTTTGCATTTTCCTAATTTAGCTAAATCTCAAATAAAATTAGGTCAATAAAAAGTTACCATTCCTAATTTATAAAACATCAAGTGATTAATTGTAATAGGGGTTTTCTTATAATATCACATCCTATATTAATTAAAAAAAATTTATACAGATATATATTAAATTTCTTTACTCTCACAATGAATATATTCTTCTACCTTATTCCAAGGAACTACAAACCCCTGCCCTTTTGAGCAAAAAATTGAACTTGATGAATATTCTATATCCGCATTTTTATTGTATCCTATTTTTTCAATTACCTCTTCTGTATTATGACATACATCATATCCATCAAAGACTAAAGTTATATTGCCTTTTCCTTTTGTAAATGTAAGTATTTCTGAACTATAATCCATAAATGTAGCTACTGGTCCTCTTCCTGTTATAGAAACTTTATTTAATTTTGTTTCTGGAGAATCAAACTCTCCATTTAACCTTTGAATATCAGATATAACCTTCCCCATATAATCTAACTCTACATCTATTTTAAACTTATAAAATGGCTCAAGAAGTATATTATTAGCTTTTTCTAACCCTTGCCTTATTGCTCTAAAAGTAGCTTCTCTAAAATCTCCACCTTCAGTATGTTTGTTATGTGCCCTACCTGTTAGTAAAGTTATCTTTATATCTGTAATTGGTGAGCCACTTAAAAGCCCATGATGATTTCTTTCAAAGATATGTGTCTTAATTAAATTTTGATTTCCTGTAGTTAAATCATCCGCATGACATTTATTTTCAAAAGTTATTCCTTCACCTCTTTTGTTTGGCTCTATTTTCAAATGAACTTCAGCATAATGCTTTAATGGTTCAAAATGCCCGTATCCATATGTGTTGTTATCTATAGTTTCCTTGTACATAATTTCACAAGGGCCAAATTCTATCTTTAAATTAAATCTATTTAATGCAACTTCTTTAAGTACTTCAAGTTGAATTTTACCCATAATTGAAACTTGAATTTCTTGATGTTTTTCATTCCATATTATATTTAATGCTGGATCTTCATTTTCTAATATTCTAAAATATCCCAAAACTTCTTTTACATTATAAAATTTATCAAAAATAACCTTTGACATTAGTGTTGGAATCATATTGAATCGAATGCTTTCTCTAATTTTTCCTACACCTTCTCCTGGCATTGCTTTAGTAATCCCTGTTATTGCAAAAACATCTCCTGCAGATACTTTTTCAATAGTAGAAAACTTACTACCATTATAAATTCTTATACTACTTACTTTTTCTGTTACTTCTTCAGCTGCTATTCCATAAGTAACTTCATCCCTTACTTTAAGACTTCCACTAATAGCTTTTATAAAAGTAATTCTAGTTCCATTAATATCGTATCGTATTTTATGAACTCTTCCTGAAAACTCACTATCTTCATTATAATTTGTATAAGTAAGTTCATTAAATATGTTCAAAAAATTATCTATTCCTTCATCTTGAAGAGCACTTCCACTTAAACAAGGAAATACTTTATTTTCTTTTATAAGGTTTTTAAGCTCGTTAATCCAAATATCCTCTTCATACTCACCATTTAAATATTTCTCTAAAAGATCTTCATTTCTCTCAGAAATAAATTCTATTAATTCTTCACTCATTCCATTAATAGAATCTATGTAACATGTATCATTAGTTAAATTTTCTTCAATTTCTTCAATAACTTTTTCTAAGTCTGCTCCTGTTCTATCCATCTTATTTATAAAAATAAAAGTAGGAATATTATATTTTCTAAGTAAATTCCAAATTGTCTCAGTATGTCCTTGGATTCCTTCTACTCCACTTATAAGTAAAATAGCATAATCTAATATGCTTAATGCTCTTTCCATTTCTGTAGAGAAATCAATATGTCCAGGAGTATCTATAAGATAATAAGTAGAATCTTGAATTGCAAATGTAGCTTGTTCTGAAAATACAGTAATTCCTCTACTTTTTTCAATATCGTGTGTATCTAAAAATGAATTTTTATGATCTACCCTTCCTCTATTTCTTATGCTTTTTGTATGATAAAGTATTTGCTCTGAAAACGTAGTTTTACCGGCATCTACGTGAGCAAGAATTCCTATTGTCTTTTTCATTAAATCACCTTTTCTTAACTACTATATAATTTATTATTAATTATATCATAGAAATATTTGAAATAACTTAAAATAGTGCTATAATGAAAAATGAAAATAATTTTAAGAAAGGTAAAGGTAATTTCAAACATGAGAATGTAATCTACTTTTATAATTTTTAATTCACAATAAAATTTAAGAGCTTTATTAGCCTTTTTTTGTTGTGTAAAAATTTACGGAGAGTGGATTACTGGCTTAAGGTTTATTTGTGTTACCCTTCTATAAAGTCGTATACTCTCTCCTACATTTTAAGGAGGGATTTTTTTATGCATTTAGCATTATTAAATAAAATCAAAAAATATTATGGCGATAAATTAATATTAGATATAGACAAATTCGAAATACTAGATGGAGATAAAATAGGATTAGTTGGTGATAATGGCGCAGGAAAAACTACGCTTTTAAAAATTTTAATCGGTGATGAAATTTCTGATGAAGGAACATGTTACTTAACTAAAAGTTACTCCTATATTAGTCAATTTGGTAATAGTTCAAATGAATGTTCATTTAGCAAAATCAAAAGTATTTTCAATGCTCCAACTGAATATAAGGATTATCTTTCTGGTGGAGAAAAAGTCAAAATGAAAATTGCTAATGCTTTAAGTGAAAATAAGAAACTTATTATTGCCGATGAACCAACTTCAAATTTAGATAGTAATAGTGTTGAAACCCTTGAAGATATGCTAAAAAATTATTCCGGAGCTCTTCTTCTAGTTTCACATGATAGAAATCTATTAGATTCTTTATGTAATACTATTGTTGAAATTAAAGATGGAAAGATAAATATATACAATGGAAATTATTCTAAGTATATAGAACTTAAGAAAGCAGAAAAAGCAAGGGAAAATACTGAATATAATCAATATATTAATGAAAAAAGAAGACTTGAAGAAGCTATAGTATCAAAAGAAAATATAAGAGATGGTATTAGAAGAACACCTAAAAGAATGGGAAATTCAGAAGCTAGACTTCATAAAATGGGTGGTCAAAAAGGTAAAAAGAAATTAGAAAATAATATAAAAGCTATTCAAAATAGAATCGAGCAATTGGATGTAAAAGAAAAGCCTAAAGAAGATAAAGATATAAAAATCGATGTTATTGAAAATTTAGAGCTTACTTCTAAAAATCCTATTGAAGCAAAAAACTTAACCATTACTATAAGTAATAAAATTCTATTAAATGAATCTAGCTTTAAAATAAAAAAAGGTAAAAAAGTTGCTTTAATTGGGAAAAATGGAAGTGGTAAAAGTACTTTACTAAAAGAAATTATCAATAACAATAATGAAAATATAAAAATTTCTAAAAATGTTGTTATTGGATATTTAGATCAGTCTCAAGATATACTTGATCAAGATAAAACAATATTAGATAATATTAAAATTAATTCTTCTTTCAAAGAAAGTTTTATAAGAACAAATTTAGATGGCTTTGGTTTCAAGGGAGATACTGTATTTAAAAAAGTTTCATATTTAAGTGGTGGTGAAATAGTAAGAGTTGCTATTTGTAAGCTTTTACTTTCAGATAACAATATAATAATTCTTGATGAACCAACAAATTATTTAGATATTAAATGTATGCAATCTCTTGAAAATGCTTTGAAAAATACTAATAAAACTCTTTTAATAGTATCACATGATAGAAAATTCATTTCAAATATTTGCGATTATATATTGGAAATAGATAATAATAAAATTATTCAATTTGATGGTAGTTACGATGAATATATAAACTTTAAATCTAAACCAAAAGTTGATAAAGATGAAAAAGTTCTTAAAGAAAATATATTAATATTAGAAAATAAACTTTCAGAAGTTATTTCTTTATTATCCTTTGAAAATGATTTAAATAAAAAAGCATTATTAGAAAATAAATATTTAGAATTACTAAAACATCTTAAAGAACTAAGAAATCAATAAAAAAGATAGCATTGTTGAGAATAAATAACTACACAGAATTATTTATTCTCAACGTCTACCTTTTCATCAAAACTATTTATATTTTAATTCATTTATTAAAATATACTGTTTACAATATTATCATAACAGAAACATTAATTACTCTAGTGACAAAATTTCTTTTATTGATATATTAATATCCTCTGATAAATTCCTTTTTAAATTTCTTTGTAATAAATCTTTATGCTTTAATCCATTAATCTTGAAATATTCTTTTATTAAAGGAGTTCTTTTCTTTGGATCATCCATTGCTATATATGCTACAAACCAATCTTCTAAAGAAGTGAAATTTATTTTGCTATTTTCTAATAGTAAAGTATCCACAATTGATTTATCGTCTAAAATGAATTCATATATTTTATTACCTCGTAGATTTATTTTAAAGTTCCCTAAAAACTCTACCATAACTCCATCTACATTGTATCCAAAGAAACTTTCTGTTTTAAATGGCTCTTTTGATGATAGTTCTACTTTACTTCCTATTGTCTCCATAAATTCAACTACTTTTTCACTGTCTTTTGAATTAATTAAAATATCTATATCATTTGGCTTTTCTATTAATCCATGATAGTTTAATAAAACTGAGCCTCCAATTCCCCAATTGCATCCTATTTTATTTAATCCATCTGAAATTTTACATAATAATTCTGTATTCATACATCTCTCCATTATCTTTTAACTGAACTCAAAAAGTACTAAAGTACTTTTGAGTACTCTAGTACACCATTAATTTCATTAAGTAACTTAGACATTAATACTAAAGCCCTCTATTATCTCTATTTCCACTCCGTTTGGATCTTCTATAAATATAAACTTTTCCCCTCCTCCTGTCTTAATGGGTCCTCTAATAATTTTTATATCTTTTTCCTCTAACTCTTTTATTTTGTTATCTAAATCTAAAACTTCAAATCCAATAGATACTCTTGAATTGCTACCTGCTATAGATTTATTTTCATATTCTATTAATTCTAACATTACTGAACTTTCTCCTTTAAGAAATACTATATTGGTTCCTTCCATTGGTGAAAATTCTCTTATAATTTCTAATTTTAATATATCTTCATAAAATTTTATTGATTCTTTCAAATTTTTTACTGTAACTGTAACAAACTTAATATTCATATTTAATTCTCCTCATCTTATCTTTTTATTTAAATATCTCCTTTTATATCTAATTCTAGCATATTTACTAACTTTATTTATGACTTTGTAATTAGTTATACTTCCTAAAACTCCAATTATAGGTAATCCCTGAATAAACTTTGCCATTAATAAATTTTCTGATAATACTTGTGATGTATTTCTAAGTTCTAAGTTTAAATCTTTACTTATTTCCATATCACAATCTATTTTATGTTCAATTTCATTTAACTCTTCATTACAAATTATTTTTTCTTCACCATTTGTTAAGGCAACATTTATTAAATTTAATATATAAATCTTTTCTGCTTCACTCTCATAATCAAAGCCGTAGCTTAAAGTAATTTCATATATTGTCTTTAATATCATAGCAATAAATAATGGTATATCTGGTAATCCAATTCCTAATGCTCCTAGTCCTGCACCCTCTATAGTTGAGATAGTTGAGTTTATAAGCTTACTTTTCTTCCCTTGAGAATCCATTAGATTTATACTTTTTCTAGTAACCTTTTTATCTAGTGAATAATTATTTACATCGTGTTCTAATTGAATTTTATCTTTATCATATAGTTTTTCTATATACTTACTTCCCTTTTCTAACACTAATTTAAATCCATTATAAAAAGCATTTTCTAATGTATCCTTTAGCTTTTGTGGCATTTTTTCTTCTATCTTATCTGAAATTGGTTCTACTTTACTTTTAATAAACTTATTTTCCTTTTTATTTAATAACTTATTTTCTTTTTTATTTAATTTAGTTAATTCTCTATTTATTATTTTCTTCATTATTAATCACTACCTTTAAGATATTTTAATCTTATTTTTATTATATACCTTTTTAATATACTTATATAATATTTATCTTAATAACTTAAATAATAAATAATCAAATGAAGGAAAGTATAAAATTAACTACTAATTAAAAATTAATGTTCCGAGGCCTTCCTTATCATAAAAAACTCCCATTTTAAGGTTATAATCTTAAAATGGGAGTATAAAATAAACTACACTATGAATTTTTAATTAGCAAAATGCTCTTTTCTTATCTTCTTTAAAGCCTTTTTTGATCCTCTTTCAATATCTCTTTCAAGTTTTCTTTCTTTATAACTTATGAATATTTGATTTAAATCATATCCTTCTGGGTAAAGTTCTTCTGCCTTTATCTCTAACTTCAACCTTTTATAATTGACTTCAATAAATTTATCATCATAGAATACTGTTATATTATTTAATTCATTTATTTCCTTATATACTATTGCTTCTCTGTTATTATCTAAAAGGCTAACTTTATCTCCAATTGAATATGAAGTATATTCAATTGTATTCTTTTGAATTTTCTTTTTAGAAACTTTACTTTCTTTAACTAAGTCATAATTATATTCTTTAGAATCTATATATTTTCTTGCTTTTTCAATAACCTTATCATCTATTCCCATCTTTCTTGAAATATATAAAGCATTACTATCACCTGATTTTCCTATTGAAAGCTTATATAGTGGTTCAAGTGTATCTTTTTTAAATTCCATAGCTGCATTTTCAAAATCAGGATGTTCTTTTGAGAAATTTTTAATTTCCCCATAATGTGTAGATGCAATTGTTATGCACCCTTTATGATAAAATTCTTCTAATAAAGCAATTGCAAGAGCTGCTCCTTCATTGGGTTCTGTTCCACTTCCAATTTCATCAAATAGTAGTAAAGTAGATTTATTACTTTCCTTTAAAATTTGTGCTAAATTCTTAACATGAGAAGAAAATGTACTTAAGGCATTTTCAACACTTTGATCATCTCCAATATCTACAAATATCTTATTAAACAAAGCTATTTCAGTTCCTTCTTTTGCTCCTATATGGAATCCTGATTGAGTTGCTAAAGTTAAAAGTCCTACTGTCTTTAACACAACAGTTTTTCCACCAGCATTTGGTCCAGTAATTATTAAACTTCTGTAATCTTCTCCAATTTCAAAATCTAAAGGCACTACATCTTTAATTAACGGGTACCTTCCTCTTACTATTTTTATATAACCATGATTATTTATTTTAGGCTTAATTGCATTTATTTCACGACTATATTTAGCTTTTGCCCAAATCATGTCATATTCTGATATTACTTCAATATTTATTTTTAAATCTCTCATTCTTTCATAAATCATTTCAGTAATTGTAGATAAGATCCTATATTCTTCAATGCTTTCTTCTATCTTTAATGTTGCAAGTTCTGTTGTATATTTTGTTATTATATTTGGCTCTATAAATACAGTTGAACCTTTGGTTGAAGTTTCAATTATAGTTCCTTGAACTTGATTTTTAAATGCTGCCTTTATAGGTATAGTATATCTTCCATTTCTTTGACTTATAAAACTTTCTTGAATATATTCTCTATTAGCGATATTCTTTAAAAACTTTTCAAGCCTTTCTTTTATTTTACCTTCACAAATATCAATATGCCTTCGTATCTTTTTAAGCTCTTTGCTAGCATTAGAATCAACAATATTACCTTTAATTGAATTATTTATTTCTTCCTCTATATAACTTAAATCTGTAATATTTTCTCCATATGAGCTTAATGTTCTAGCATATCCTTCCTTATCTTTTATAAATAATTTAACTTTTCTACATCCCCTTAAAAAGTTAGATATCATTACTAACTCACTTGGATCTAATGATGCTCCCTTATCAATCTTTTCAATAAGTGGTACTACATCAAAAATCCCTTCTAGTGGTATATGATAAGATGCATCTAGTAATCTTCTTCCTTCTGATGTTTCCTCTAATCTTTGTTCTACAATTTTAATATTATCACTAGGCTCAAGCTTATCTATTAAGGCTTTACCTAAACCACTAACGCAATATCCTTTAATAATTTCTTTCAATTTATAATAATGTAATTTTTCTAGTGTACTTTTATTCATATAAATAACCTTCCTTGTATTATTTACAAGTCTACGAAATATAGATAGATTTTAAATAATATAGTTTTTATGATTCTATAAGTTTTAAACTTAATTTAATATGATTCTATTTAAAAATAAAAAAAGCCATGGATACTTCCACAGCTTTGAATTCGACAATAATAAAGGTATATAAAATACCTAAAGTATATTCGTGGACTTGTATCTATTAATAGTTTTATTAATTCCATAACAAATAAAGGTATATCACCCTATTTTTTAGAATTAATATTAAATTACTATTTTAGATACTAGACACTCACAAAAATACCTCGCTTTATTTTAAAATCTATCTAAATATAATATATGTTAGAATTAATTTATAGTCAACAATTTTTTTAATTTTCTATATTTATTTTTCTAAAATATCTAATTAAAATAATTGCAGCTAGGCTAATTAAACTGCATGTTATTAACCCATTTTCTAGAGCTGAGTTGGATACAAAACCTATGATTGGATTTATAATCGATGAAGTTATACTTTCTATCATAGAATATATCGATAAAATAGTAGCTCTATTTCCTGATGATATAGACTTATTTTTTATATCTATAATCATTGGCTCCATTATTGCCATGCCAATAGAAATAACTGATACACATAAAAAACTTAATATTGCATTACTTATGATTATTAATATAGATGAACTTATAAAAACAGCTATCGTCAACATATTTATTGATTTTATTTGTCCTATCATATTACTTAATTTATATGACTTTACTGATATTAATTTCATAAATTGAATTGCTACTAATAAAATCCCAAAATATCTTATATCTATCCCACTTTTAATATATTGTTGTTGATTTAAAAATACAGTTATACTTTGAACAACTTCTTTGACTAAAGAAATTCCAACTAAAAATATTATTATATATTTATTAGCTGCTACATGTTTTAAACTATATTTAAATTTATTTTTTACATTTTCCTTTTTAGTAACTTCATCAGTTATATTTTTAAGAAATAAAGATACACCAAAAGCTACTCCATAAGGGATAATAGTGTAATAAGCTGTTAAATCAATTGATATATTAATTATATAAGTTGAAATCATAGATCCAAGTAAAAACCCTACATTAGAAAACCATACATATCTTCCAAAGACTCTTTCACTATTTTGATTTTTATCCAGTGATAAATATATCAAAGCAGTATCACAACCTGATAATCCCGATATTGAAATGGATAATAATATTCTTTCAAATAGAAATATCCAAAACGAATTTGCTTTAAAAAACACTATTTTAGATATGAAAAATATAAAATTTGATATTACTAAAGTCTTCTTATATCCAAATTTGTCTGCAAATATTCCCCAAGGTACTTCAAACAACATTATAAGAATCATAGAGATAGATTCAATCAAAAATATTTGATATATTGATACTCCCCTATTTTCTCTAAATACTGTTGCAATTGGACCATAAAATACAAATCCCTGCAAGAATACTATAATATACATTAAATATATATTTCTTTTATTATTCAATTTAACTTTCCTCCTAAATTACATGACAAATAAACCTTTATAAAAAGGTGAAAATTTGAATTTAGAATTAAGTTAAATTGGTCTAATAAACATAAATATACCTCCTAGTAACTATAGGTATATTATATTATTTAAAAACAAAAATAGAAAGTGAATTAATCCACTTTCTATTTTAGTATATCTACAGTATTTGCATTTGATGCTTTTCTTGCTGGAATAAAACTTGATGCAAGTCCTATTATAATTGATATTCCTATTGCTAATAAGCTTGTAAATAAACTTGGTGTAATTACTAGTTTAAAGTACATGGATATTATGTTAGCAATTATTATCCCTAAGATATATCCAACTACTCCACCAACCATTGTAATTACTATTCCTTCTATTAAAAATTCTTTTCTAATATCTTTTTTCCTTGCTCCTAAAGCTCTTTTTATTCCAATTTCTCTAGTTCTTTCTGAAACTGATGTATACATCATATTCATAAGTCCTATTCCTGCTATAAATAAAGAAATACCTGCTACAGATGCTATAAACATAGTTATTGTATTAAGTACTCCCCCTAATAAATTTACTACTCCACTTGTATCTATTATTTGATATTTACCTTTTATTACATTACCTTCTATTGAATTTAGAGTATTTTCTATTTCCTTTATACTAGCTTTGACATCACTATCCTTTTTTAAAGTAATAGTTAATCCTTCTACTTTTTTTAAGCCTGAGAAATATTTATCATAAGTTTTCTTTGGAATTTTTATATCTCCACCCATGTCGAAAAAACTTATCTCCTCTTCTGGTGGAGCTTTTTTAATTCCAACAACTTCAAATGCTATTCCATTTATAGTTGCTATTCCACCAACCAACTCGTCAATATTATCAAAATTATTCTTTAAGGTTTGCTCTGCAACTACTATAACTCTATCATTTAAAAGATCATCATTATTAGTTAAATTTCTGCCAAAAACCTCATCACTTACATCAAATTCTTCTACTGGTTTAATCATAGCATTAATGTTTTTTCCTCTAAAATCCATTTGTATAAATTCTCCAAGAGAATTACTACTATATTGAAATTCAACTGATTCAACTGATTCTAAATTTTCTACTTCACTTTTATGCTTGTCCTTAAAAAACTCCATTGTTGAAACTTCTTCGGTGAAAGTTTCTGGGCTAAAAGTTGCCATAAGAACAACAGCTCCATCTGTTTCTCCTGTAAACTCTTTAATAGTTTTATTTTTATATCCTTGTCCAAGTGCTACTATTGTAATAACAGAAGCTATTCCAATGATTATACCAAGCATTGTTAAAATAGATCTTTTCTTATTTCTGTTTAAATTTCTTAAAGCTGTAAAAACTAAAACTCTAAATTTCATTAGTATCTACCTCCTCAAGATTGCCATCAAAGATTTTCACTATTCTTTTCGCTTTTTTGGCAATATTTATATCATGAGTAATTAAAATAATTGTTATTCCTTCTTTATTTAACTCATTAAATATTTCAATTATTTCTCCTGATGTTTTACTATCAAGAGCTCCTGTTGGTTCATCTGCTATTATTATATCTGGATTATTTACAAGAGACCTAACTATAGATATTCTTTGCTGTTGTCCTCCTGATAATTGCGTAGGATATTTATTAATCTTATCTAATAAATTTATTTTTCCTAAAAGCTCAATTACCTTATCTTTAGTTTCTTTAATACCTTTTCCCATATATAACATGGGAAGCTCTATATTCTCTTTAATAGTTAATCTATCTATTAAGTTAAAATCTTGGAATACAAAACCTATTTTCTTATTTCTCAAATTACTAAGTAAATCATCATTAAGGCTTTTTACTTCTTTTTCATCAAGCAAATAGCTACCTTCGAAATCCTTATCTAAAAGTCCTAATATTTTTATCATTGTAGATTTACCAGAACCTGATGGCCCCATTATAGCTAAAAACTCTCCTTTTTTCACTTCTAAATCCACATTTTTTAAAGCATGTAACTTTTCATCTCCTGAAGTATAGTACTTGTTTATACCCTTCAGTTTTATCATACTATACTTCCTCCTTACTATCTTCTGAAGGATTTATTAGTATCTTATCTCCTACCTTTAAAGTGCTATCTTCAAGTATGTAGTTATCATCCTTTAGCGTTGCCTTTATTTCTACCTTTTTATTATTTTCACCTTCAACTAACTTAACATATACTTTCCCTGACTCTTCCATAACACAACTTTTAGGTATAGCAACTTCTTCTGGATTCACTGTTAATTCTACACTAAACCCTATTTTTATACTTTCATCCGGCTTAATATAAAATGCGTATCCTGCAGATTTCCCATCAGAGGATATTGTTGGGACTTCTTCAATCTTAATTATTTTTCCCATAACTTTTTTGTTATTGCTTATAATTTTTGCTTCCACTTTGTCATCTAATTTTAACTTATCTACATCAAATTCTGATGCTTGTGCATATATTAAGGAATCCTCTGAAATTATTCTCATATATTCTTTTGTCAAATCTTCATTATTTATATAGACTTTTCCACTTATTTCTGCCTTTATAATTTTTACAACTTTATTATTTAAGGAATCTCTTTTAGAAATAGTATCATTTAAAGTTTCTGTTAATTCATCAACCATACTAGTTATTTCTACTTGCTGTGTTTGTGGACTTTGTATCTGATTTGTTGTATCTAAGGCTGCTTGAACCTCTTTAGCTTGTGCTTCTTTATTAAATGCTTCTAGCTTATTTACTCTTTCTTTTTCTTTTTGAATTTTTGAATTTAATGAATTAATTTGCCTATCTAACTCATCAACTTGTTCTTGAATAGCTTCATTATAATAACTAAAAAGTTCTACATCTTTTTCTACATATTGTCCATCTTTAACAAATACTTCGTTCAGCTCACCATTACTTTTATCCAACATTATTTTCTGTTCTTTACTTATTATACTGCTTCCTTTAAACTTTAAGCCGCCAGTTTCTTTTATTTCAAAATAATCAATCTTACTTTCTTTATTACTATTTACAGTTGATTTGTTTTTAACGTATAATGCTGAAATAATGATTCCTATTAAAGCTACTATAAATATACTAACACCTATTACTATTTGCTTTTTTTTCATATAACTACTCCTTGTTTTATATCTTATTAAAATAAAGAGAGTAAATCTATATTTTAGATCTACTCTTTACTTTTCTTATTCCTTTACAAAATATATATCTTTCTTTTTATAAATAAAGAAAATCATTAATCCTGGAAAAATCAAACTTAAAGGTGTATATATAGTAACTCCAGCAACTATTGCTTTATAAACAAATGATAAAATTTCAATACCTATAAATATAAATGCTCCAATAGGCTTTTTAAGTAAAATTAATATTACTGCTATAGTTATGATTATTGCTATGCATAATGTTATTGTAAGCTCTGTTGGATTTACATCTGCTGCAGTTCCTGCCTCCAATAAAAAGTTATTTATTTGATCTTTAAATACAAGATTAATTATAACTCCTAAAATTGTAAATGCTTGTCCTATAAAATATAGTACAGACATTGTAATAATTCCAGCACCTACTCTTTTCTCCCTATTTATCATGTTATCCATTATTAATCCCCCTT
>VSSQ01000571.1_pt1 | contig 16825 bp, 16 predicted proteins | sample 4763081 | NCBI WGS metagenome assembly VSSQ01 (sample SAMN12137344, study PRJNA551015) | bioreactor metagenome | isolation source: SDC9 anaerobic chlorinated ethene degrading culture | place: USA: Knoxville, Tennesee | collected 2015-01-01
AATATTTTTTATAAATAAGCTATTTTTCATATTGACCCCTCCAAATTCTATAATTTAAATAAATTAAACCTATTTTAGTTTTATTATATATCACTATTTTATATTTAATTACTACACCTCGCTTTCTATTCTTTAATAAATTATATATATTTTTTAAAATAAATATCTTATTTTATATATTTAATTTTGTAACTGTTTTCAAAGGGGTATTATATTAAATTTTATTACTTTTGTTATATTTTTTCAATAATTACTTTTTATTTTTTTATTTGTATATATTTACTTTTATTCATTATTATAACTTACACTTTATATTATTAAAGACTGATACCAATTGAGATTATCAGTCTATTTTTCTATCTTGGTAATTATATTTTCTTAATCTTATTATTTATTTTATAAAATATGATTTATTGTTTTAATAATTTGTATTCATCTATTTTTCTATATAAAGTTGCTATTCCTATCCCAAGTTTTTTAGCGATTTTCTTTTTATCTTCGGTACTTGTCCCATATAATTCTAAAGCTTTCCTTATTTCCTTTTCTTCTAACTCTTTAATTGGTACAATTTCCTTTGTATTATAATATATATCAAGTTTTTCACTTGATAAAATATTTTTTGGTATTACATCTTTATCTATTATACCGTCTGAGCCTATCATATTAACTATGAATTCTATAGTATTTTCTAGTTCCCTAACATTTCCTGGCCAAGTATATTTGTAAAAGGCTTCTTTAACTTCTTTAGTTATTGTTATTGAATCAAAATTCCTATCTAACAAATTTGTATATCTTTGTATAAAAAAATCAATTAATAAATCAATATCTTCTATTCTGTCTCGTAGAGGAGGAATTTCAAAAGGTATTACATTTAATCTATAATATAAATCTTCTCTAAACTTATTTTCCTTTATAAGTTCCTTCAAATTTCTATTGGTTGCTGCAATTACTCTTACATCAATATCGATTTCTTTATTAGACCCAACTCTAGTTATTTTTCTTTCTTGAAGAACTCTCAACAACTTAGTTTGAAGATAAATTGGCATATCTCCTATTTCATCTAGAAATATAGTTCCCTTATTTGCAAGTTCAAACTTACCTATCTTTCCCATTGGATCAGCGCCTGTAAAAGCACCTTTTACATATCCAAATAATTCGCTTTCTAATAAAGTATCTGGAATAGCTCCACAATTTATTGCAATAAAAGCCTTAGCCTTTCTATTTCCTTCATTATGTATAGCTCTAGCAAATACTTCTTTTCCAGTTCCACTTTCTCCTGTTACTAAAACTGTTGATGTTGAGAGTGCAATTTTTTTAACCTTCCGTTTAAGATCTTGCATTATCTTCGTTTGTCCTAATATGTTTTCTGTTTTTATAACTTTTTTAATACTCGTATATTCTGAAATATTATCTCTAAATCCTTTATAATCTCTAAAAATAAATATCTTATCAAATTGATTATCATTAAGTTCCATAGAAAAAATATTTCCTATAAATTGAAAGCTTTGATTGTCTATTGATACCTTATATATTTCCATTTGAAATAAGCTATCCCCTGTTGGCTCTATAACTACTTTGGATACAAAAAAATTATCCACATGTTTTATAAGTTCTACCCCTTTAGAATTAATATGAGTTACTTTATCATTTTTATTTAGGACCATTACACCTTGATCCATTTTATCTATTATTAAATTTAATGATTTTACAACGGTTCCTTCTCTTTTTCTTTGAAGATTTTCATAAGCTGCAGTACTTATAAACTCTGCTATTTGCTCCATAAATGCTTTATAATTATCAAATCGTGCTAGTATTTGATGCTTTTGTTCTTTATTAAAGCATACTAATCCTATAACCCCTATTATTCTTCCTTGAAATTTTATTGGAGTACTCATTTCAAATACTTCTTCACATTTTCCTCTTTTAATACAATATTTACATATATTGTCTTTACCTGGCTCTGTTATAGCTTTAAATTCTCCTGTTTTTAATACCTCTCTATAGGCATATCCTTGCTTTGATATATCCTTATCTATTCTATTTCTATAGGCTCCTGTTGCTGCAATCCTTATTAGATTTTCATCAACTACTTCAACATCTACCATAAGTATTTTCTCTACTATATTGGCATATTTCATTACAGCACTCTGAATTTCTTTCAATATAGATGGCATATCTAAACACCTCTTTTACCCTTTATTTAGTAAGAACTATAAAATATTTTTACTACTTGTATATTAAGCAATTTTCATGCCATAAGAAATTGAACATATGTAAATTTTCTTATGACCTTACTCTGATCAAGATTAACATAAACTTATATATGTTCAATGGAAATCCGATGTAAAGAAATTATAAAAATAGGGATTATATGCACTTTGGCATATAATCCCTTGTATATAGTTATTCCATCTCTTTTCTTTCTTTTTCTTCTTGAGCAATACTTTGTTTTGGCAATATTGTATTCAAGAGTATTACAACCAGTGTTGTTATTACTACTGGAGAACTTCCAAACACCATACTTACCCAGCTTGGAAAAGCATCTAACGCTCCAGGAACTTGTGTAATTCCCATACCAAGCGCAACTGAAAGTCCTACTATACTTAAATTTCTTCCTGAAAGCTCGTCTTGTATTATTAGTTTAATACCAGTCATAGTTATCATAGCAAAAACCGTAATTGTGGCTCCTCCTAAAACACTTTGTGGTATAGTTGTAATAACTGCTCCAAATTTAGGTATAAATCCAGCAATTAAAATAAATCCAGCAGTTAAAGCAAATACATATTTACTAACAACTTTTGTCATTGCAACTATTCCAACATTTTGACTATAAGTTGCTGTTGGTAATCCTCCAAAAAATGGTCCAATGATATTTATTAATCCATTTGCTACTATCCCACCTGATAATTCTCTATCCTCTGGAACTCTATCAAGACCTCCTGCTGTTGTAGCTGAATAATCCCCTACTGCCTGCACGGAATTAACTACATATATAACAACCATAGATATTATGGCGGAAGGTATAAATTCTAATCCAAAATGATTAAAGCTTGGTAATTGTGCCCATGCTGCAGTAGAAACCGCCTCAAATTTTACTTGTCCTAAAAATATTGAAAAAATGTATCCTACTATAATTCCAATTAAAATAGATGCAAGTTTAATGTATCCTTTACCAAAATTATTACAAATTAGCACCACAGCAAGAGTTACTAGTGCAATTACCCAATATATAGGAGCCCCAAAATCTTTTGCTCCTGCCCCTCCAGCCATATATTTAATAGCTGTAGGATATAAAGATAAACCTATAGTAAATACAACCGTGCCTGCCACCATTGGTGGAAATAACTTTCTTAAAGGCTTTATAAAGGCTCCAACTATAACGGCGGCAATACCTCCAATTAATTGAGCTCCGAAAATTGCCTTTATTCCATATGTACTTCCTATAGCAGTTAGAGTAGGCACATAAGCAAAACTAATTCCTATTATTACTGGAAGACCTGATCCTAATTTCCAAATAGGATATAATTGTAATAAAGTTGATATACCAGCCATAAACATTGAAGCTTGAACTAAAAGAATTTTATCAGCAGCACTTAAATCCGCAACTCCTGCAACTATAATAGCTGGTGTTACGTTTCCAACTATCATAGCTAATAAATGTTGAAATGATAATGGCAGTGCTTTTTTCAGAGATGGTACTCCCTCTAAATCAAAAAGTGAAGTACTCTTACTTTTTCTTTTCTTTGTTTCTAACATAATTATATATTCCCCCTCATGTAAATCTATTAACTTAACCATCACTCGAGAATATGTAATCATTATCAAAACGAAAATTTTTCTCATTTTGATAATAATATTATTCCTTTGCACTTTATTAGTAATCGTTTAAAATTTTTTATTGTAATTTTTTACATATATATGTTTTCTTTGTAACTAAATAAAAAGAGCCTCTAAAGTTTCATATATTATTCAAGCAATAAATATGCCAAACTTTAAAAAGCTCTATAATTCATATTTTTTCATCAATTTTTACTATATTTCTATTTTGTTTAACTTAATAAGTATTATATAAAATATTAAAATGATAACTAAACTTTCTTAAAATAGCTTGTTTACTTTGTTTTTAATTACAAAATTATTGATATCAAAATAATAAAGTATTATCATATTGATATTACCATATTATTTCATGTTCAATATTAAATTTAACTAATAATCTATATATAAAACTAACCATATTCCACATGTTTTCTTTTTCATCTTCACAATCAATTATTAAATATGAATTTTCACCTTCCATATAACACTCTACTATAATATCATATCCTTCATTAACAAAGTAATTTTCTAAAATTTCAGCAAGATTATTGCCTTTCTCATCTAAATAATCTTTTCCTAATTTCAATTCTACAACATAATTCAATCTTATTAAATTATAAAAGTCTATTATATCTTTGTAAGCATTACTAAAAACTTTAAGTTTCCTTTTTATGAATTTACCCTTAATACGTTGTCTCAACTTTTTCTCCTTACTTATCTCTAGTATGATTAATCTTTAATTCGTTTCTTTATTTTTAAATCTTCTATGTAAGATATAATAATAGATAGTATCATAAGAAGTATACCTGAATATAGTATTGGTCTATTATCTTCAATAGGACACGATCCATAAAAAATATTTTGTTTTATTCTATATATTTTATAGAATCCATATAAACTTATTATTATTGCTGCACTAAATATAATATTCGATAATTTGAATAAATTTTTCATATTTTCTAACCTTTCTTAAAAACATATTTACATTGTAACATAATTATATAATATATTGTAAATTTTCTTACATTTTTCTGTATATTAAATATTTACAAAAAACTGCCAAAAATATATTTTATCTTTAGCAGTTTTATATATTAATATTTATTTATATCACAGTACACTCTCAATACTTCACCAACACTCCATGCTTGAGAATAGCATCCTCTACTTGTAGAAGAAAATTCTCCATCAAATATTTCAGCTATACCATTTATACATCCATCTCTCATATGATCTTCAAATACTGATAGCATTTCTTTTGCTTTTATTATAGCTTTTTCATCATAATTATTAACTTTGCAATAAGATGTAATAAATGGTCCAATTAAGAACCCCCAAGTAGTTCCCATATGATAAGCTAAATCTCTTTTAAATAACTCACCTATATATTTATCTTTAAATTCTTTATCCATAAATGAAAGTGATCTTAATCCATATGTAGAATATAAATGTTTATAGGAAGTATCTACTATTTGTTTTTCCTTTTCTCTATCTAATATTGAAAATGGAAGTGAAACTGCCCATAGCTGATTAGGACGAATTTTATCATCATCTTCATCTATAACATCAAAAAGACATTGTTTGTCTTTATTCCAAAATTTTTTATTAAAAGAATCTTTAACTTTTAGTGATAACTCTTTATAATATAAATTTTCTTTATTAAATCTAATTCTTAGCTCTTCCATTATACATAAGGCATTATACCATAAAGCATTTATTTCTACAGGTTTTCCATGTCTTGGAGTTACCACAATATCTCCAACTCTTACATCCATCCATGTTACTTGATCTAAACCTGATCCTGCAAAAATTAATCCATCCTCATCCATTCCTATAGAAAAATCTGTTTTACTAGAATATGACTTAAAAATTTCTACTAACTTATCATATATTTTTTCTTCTATAAATTTGTAATCTTCCTCATTACCAGTATATTTTAGATATTTATAAACAGCTTGAAAATACCAAAGTGATGCATCTACTGTATTATATAAAGGTTCAGTATTAGCATCAGGAAATAAATTAGGTACTAATCCATTCTTTACATATTTAGAAAATGATTCTAATATCTCTCTAGCATCTTCAAATCTTTTTGTGCATAATACTAACCCTTCAAAAGCAATCATAGTATCTCTGCCCCAATCAGTAAACCATGGATATCCTGCTAATATAGTTTTAAGGCCAGTGCTTTTTCTATCAACTATAAAGTGATCCGCAGCTTTAACAAGATTATTTGCAAAATTATCATTGTATCCAGCTTTTTCTATTAAAGTGTTTATCCTATTCTTATACTCTTTTTCTATTTCAAATCCTGTCTTATTTATTTCGTCTTCTAATGTACATATAACATAAAACTTTTTTATTTCTTTAGCTTTTATATTTATATTTACTTCATATGGAGTATAGTGATTGTCCACCCCTAAAAATCCAGTTCTATTATCTATCATATAATATTGATTTTCTTCAAACAAATAATTTGGAGTTGCCATTGTTGTTGGTATTAAACTTCTGTCATAGTAATCACCTTGTGATGTGTAAAAACTTATTTTTAACTCCTTATTTTTTTCTGGCGTTAATATAAGTTTATTATTTTCTATAACTTTATCAAATCTTAAATTTGATTTTTCAATAGATTCTCCTGATAATCTGTAATTAAATAAAGGTATTATTTTAAAATTTAAATCTTCAATACCATTTTGTATTTCATAACATATTGCTACTGTATTATGTCCATAATCCATTGATATACTTTTTTTGATTTTAACATCTTCTACTCTATAATGGTACTCTGGTATTGAATCAAAAATAAACTTTTCTAAATATTCATGACCATTTTTAGATGTATTTATATATTGTTGAGAAGATAAATCATACCTTCTTCCATTTATATCTACTTCTTCTTGAGTTTTAGTTAATATTAAAAATCTATTAACTGGTGGATTTAAAGCTGCTATTAAGTATCCATGATGCATAATAGCACTTCCTCCTGCGACTGTTGAATTTGCATATCCGCCTATACCATTTCCAATCATCCAAGATAGTTCATTACCAGCTTCTATTGTTTTAAAAGAACCTCTTCCATAACTATATTTCTTTTCCACTTATATACCTCCAAAACTTCTTTAACTTTTACTTCATATGTTTATTATATAATTTATTTCCACTTTATTTAATTGTATAACAGTACAAAAACCCTATCCTTATTTTATACATTATCCAATAAATATTATTGAGTTTAAAATTTAAAAACATAATTTTATATGTAACATTTATATGAGTTTATTCATATATTTAATATAGCTATTAGCTTTAAAGCTAATCCATATAAATTCATCTCCTTCATTAAATATGAAAAGGAATTAAAGCTAAAATGCTTTAATTCCTTTTTATCTTTAATCAATTTTTATTTTTATTTTTTTAAAAGCTAATTGTTTAGATAAATTTTTATTTTCAGGATTTATTTTTATTTTAAATATATTAGGACAATCTTCATTTCTCCATGTTTTCATGAATTTAGGAGTTGCTGATAAACTGGCATAATGTCTTTCTTCAAAGTTATCAAAAAATTCTAGAAATTCTAATTTACTATTCTTATCAATAATGAAATCTTCCTTATTTATGTTATTTATTATTGGTACAAAATATCTAAGCGGCACTTCATAATTAAATCTACCTTTTATTTGCTTACCTTCTATTATAGGTCTCTTTAATAATGGATATCTTTCTATATCATTTTCTTTTAAACTAATTTTAAATATAAGCTGTTCTTCTTTAACCTTTTGTATTTTTATTTTAATCATTTGTTCACCTTTTTTACTTTATTTTATTCCCAGGTATCCCAAACTTCTTTTTTATATCCTAAAGTGGCAATATTACTATTTCTAACTATTGGAGATATAAATAATTTAGGATTTTTTAATAAAATCTCTTCTTTCATATCATTACTTCTAATTTTGTCTAAATTTAATTTTCTATAATCCTTACTATCTTTATTTATTAATTCATTTATAGAAATAGACTTTTTTACAGAATTTAGTTCGCCTTTACTAAGTCCTTTTAAATCTATATCTATAAATTGAAAATTTATATTTCTTTCTTTAAAATATCTTTCTGCTTTTTTTGTATCAAAGCATTTTTTTCGCCCAAATATTTGTATATTCATACTTTTATCTCCTTTAAATTATTATATAAATATTTGTTTTTCATAAATTTATTTATATAATAGGAATATTTTTATTCTTTTATTAATATTATTTTACAGTATTGTATTATTATTTATAGAATACTTTTTCTGATATTATACAAGCTAAATATAATTAGCTTATACTCTGCCCTTAAAAATTATTTGTATTAATAAGTATTATATGCTTATTACTGAATATCTATTATCCCAAAGCTTCAAATTAAAATATGTAGAGTTTTAATTATTTAAGATTCTAAAACAAGCTTGGGTATAGATTTTCTATACAGCATCAAAAAAGCTATTACATATTTCTTAGGCTTTTTTGATGCTGATTTATTTATTAAAATAATCACTTTTTAAATATATTTTTCTATATTAATAATTAAGAGTAATTTTTAAGGATGATTATTTTTGCAATATATTTTTATAATATTAAGAATTGTTATCATAGAATATATCATTATATTTTTTCATGAATTTTTGCATTTTATTATTTCTTTATTTCTAAAGTTTAAATGTTCTTTTTATCATGTTATTCCTTTTACAATATACAAAAAATACTCTAATATAAAAATTAAAATAAATCCTCCTATTCATGATACTATAACAAGCAGATCTCATTTCAATTGTTTGAAAATTTCTTCTAAAATTGATTATAATATTCTTTTAAATAAAATAAGATTTTTCTTTTGGATAGGACCAATATATGATTTTTTAATTTTTATAATTTTATTTTGTATAGGAGTTACCTATATTAATTATTCTTATTTAGCATTAGTTTCTTTGATTCATCTATCTATAACTACCATTAACTTTTTTAATAGTGATGGTAAATATGCAATTGGTTCTAAAGAAGATGATAGAATAGCTTTTAATTTAATTAGAGATTTTACACTTTGCGGAAATAATAAGGTTTACTCCGAAAGTAAAAGAATTCTTACTGATATACACATGGAAATCTCACAGAATATACAATTAGAAAAATTCAATGTAAATGATTTATGGAACTTTTTAAATAATATATCCTTTTATACTAATTCTCTTTTAAGTTTTTTAAATAAAGATATTTTAACTCTTCATCCATCAACTTTAGATTTCTTTGAAAACTTAATAAGAGATTTTGATGATATTAAAAAATATGATTATAGACAAGTAGAAAAAACTTCTATTTCTATAATTTATTATTTAATCTATAAAAAGCTTAAAGATAAATACTTTTCTCCTGACGTAGAAATTATTGACAAAGTTTATATAGGCTGTAATTCAATTTATTTTAGAAATTTATTTGATTTATATTTTAAATATAAAACCCTAAATAAAGAGTATTTAATTAATGAAAATAATATGCCAATCTCTATTTCTCTTTGTGAAGGTTATACTAAATTACTATTAAATTTAGTATTTTTAAATAATTCCTCCAATTAATATAATAGGATATATCTAATTAGATTTTTATAAATATAATTTGATATATCCTATTATTTTTAAACCAACGGTTTATATTATATGACATTTAATTATTTTTTTCAAATAATAGTATTTCTTTATTTACACAGAAATATTATGTAAATTTGTAACAACTTATTAATTATGTTATAATATAATTAAATATATTATATGATTTGTGCTTAATGTCAGCTGTTTATTTAAGTTATTTTTGAACCATATAATATTTAAGTAAAATTAGTATATAAATAACTTATATAACTGGAGGTGTAAATATATGAATAAAAAATTTACAGCAATAATTATCTCGCTATTAATAGGTTTTTCCATGGTTTCTTGTCAGAATGGAGATAAAGACAATAATATATCGGAAAAAAATAATACTGGAAGTTTTTCTAATAATAATGATGATTCTAAAAACAATATTAATAATTCAAATAATGAATCTAGTGAAATAGTTTCTGATGATGCAAGAATTTATTATTATGATGTTGTTACTGATAAAATAGTTTATATTAATAAAACTATTGAAATAAAAGATAAAGCTACAGCTACAGCATTAATTAATGAATTAAAGAAATCTCCTAATAGTGATATTTCTCCTGCTATATCTAATGATATTTCACTAATATCAGCTAAAGTTAATGATGAAAATGATACTATAACATTAAATTTTTCTTCTAACTTTGTTGAAGCTCAGAATTTAGGATCTGGTGCTGAAACAAATACTTTAAAAGCTATATGTAATACTTTTGGAGATTATTTTAATGTTAGCAATGTTATAATAAATTTAGATGATAAGCCTTATACTTCTGGACATATCTTAATGAAAGATGGAGATTCATTTAAAGTTGATACAAACAACTCTATTGAGTTAAAGTAACACAAATCCTATCTTGCAGTAAAAATTAAGAATAAAAAAATTAATTTTGAAAACTTCCATAGTGATTTTCAAAATTAATTTTTTTTTATCTTTGTTATAGCCTTTTATTTATATTCTATACCTCTTGTATAGAATAAGTCATCAGAAATAGCTGCAATTCCCCTTATTTCACTTCCACTTTTTACTTTTCTTTCTTTTATAGGATCTAAAGGATATGCATTACCATTAAATTTTAATACTCTAAAATCTTCTTTTTCACTATCTAATACTTTTACTATTAAGTCTCTATACCCATTACTTTTATTTTCAGAAATTATTATTGGATTTACAATATTGCTTATTTTAGATATTAAATTATATTCATCATTTTTTCTTTTGAATATGGCTAAAGTTCCCCCTCTTTCAGTACAAAATCTAGGCCCCTCTAAATAAACTAATATGTGATAATTAGCATCATCATTCAAGTTCACTTTATTATATAAATAATTAACCTTATCCTCTCCATGATTTAAATTAAAAAACTTTTCTATTGCTCTTTCTATAGAACTATCTTTTACTAATTCCGATTCTATAAATTCAATTTTAGAAAAATTTATATAACTCTTATTGCTTATTTCCTTTGATCTTATTAAAGGATTTGGTAACTTTTCTCCTAATATACCTACAAATGAATCTTCTTTTTCAAAAGTTATGTTCCTAAAGCTTAAAGTACTATTCATTACAGCTAAAATATCACTTTCACTTCTTCCAATAATTTTTTGTATTAATAAAAGGTCTAATACATCTTCTCTTCTTATATCTATCGGACTTATTCCTGATACTGGAAGAACCTTCCCTATTATCTTTTTCTTTAATAATCCATTATCATTATATATTTCGCTTAAGTAAAGTTTATCTTTTCTACTTATATCTATTGAATAAACTGTATTTTTCTTAGTATCTACAACATCTACCACATAATTATCTTGATATATTACCTGATATGATTCGCTTTGATTATAGTAATTTGTATCAAAAATTTTGATAACTTTGTCTCCATCTAATGTAAAAACTTGTGCTGTTATATATGCATTGGTACCTATATCCTCCATAGAAAATAATATTTCATTATCTTTATCAGCCTTAAAATGCTGCAATGTTATTCTAGGCTTGTATCCTTCAATTCCTCTTAAGTCTATATTAACTATCTTACCGGTCTCCCCATCAGAAATTAATATTTCCATATTATAAAAGATGGTATTTTTCCCACTGCCTTTTCTATTTCCTACTAAATATACAATATCTAGGGCACTACTTCCTATTACGTCTCCAACCCTAGTTGAAATTACTTCTTTTTTATCTCCTATATTCATTTCAGTTCTTGGGATATGACTTATATATATTGACATAAAAATTTCCCTTTTAAATTACTATTACAGTATATACTATTACAATGCATTTAATTTTGTTATTCTAAATAAAGATAAGGTAAGAAAAAATCCTACCTTAATATAAATAATGCAACTAATTGCTAGACATATCTAGTTTATGATAAACCTAAAGTTTTCCCCCACCTTCACAAACAGGACATTTAAAACTCCCTTCACCACCACAAGTTAGGCAACGTTCATTTGGCGATTCTTCTGTACCACAATCGCATTTTATTCTTCCTGTTCCACTACAACTTATGCATTGAGACATATATTCATCTTTATCTATCATTTATATTCCTCCCTTACTATTTCTATCTATTAATTATTGTCTAATCTAACTATTTTATTCATTTTTCATTAATATTCTTACTAAAATAAATAAGTCATAAAGTATTATTTTTATAACACTTCATGACTTTTTAACTGCTTTATTATACCGAAATCTCTGTTTCTATTTTTAACGCCTCTTCATTTTCTTCAATAATTGGTCTTATGTAACTATCTATAAATTCCAAAACTTGACTTGGGGCTCTTCCCACAAATTTAGTTGGATCTATTATATTTAATATTTCCTCTTTATTTAACATAAAACTTCTATCATTCATTATTCTTTCTATAAGGTCATTTTCTAATCCTTCACCTTTTACTCTTTGAGCTGCTTCCATTGAGTGAACCCTAATTTTTTCATGAAGTTCTTGTCTGTCCCCACCTCTTTTAACTGCTTCCATCATAATATTTTCTGTAGCCATAAATGGTAACTCTTTATTAACGTGAGAACTTATAACTTTTTCATATACAACCATATTTTCTGCAATATTTATATAAAGATTTAATACTCCATCTAATGCTAAAAACGCTTCAGCCACTGCTATTCTTTTGTTAGCTGAATCATCTAATGTTCTCTCAAACCATTGTGTAGCTGCTGTTATAGCTGGATTTAATGAATTTACTATTACATATCTTGCTAGCGATCCCATTCTTTCGCTTCTCATAGGATTTCTCTTATATGCCATTGCTGATGATCCTATTTGATTTTTTTCAAACGGTTCTTCAATTTCCTTCATACTTTGTAAAAGTCTTAAATCATTGCTAAATTTATAAGCACTTTGTGCAACTTCTGATAACCTATTTAATACTATAGAATCCAGCTTTCTTGGATAAGTTTGACCTGTTACACCATAGCTCTTCTCAAATCCCATTTTTTCAGCTACAATATCATCTAATCTTTTTACTTTTTCTTCATCATTATTAAATAAAGCCATGAAACTTGCTTGTGTACCAGTAGTGCCTTTAACACCCCTTAATTTAAGTGTTGATAATAAAAAGTCTATATTTTCTATATCCAAAACTAAATCTTGCATCCACAAAGTAGCTCTTTTCCCAACCGTCGTTAATTGAGCTGGTTGAAAATGTGTAAAACCTAATGTTGGCATTTCCTTATATTTTAATGCAAAATTAGATAAATGATTTAATACTAATACAATCTTTTTCTTAATTAATAATAATGCATCTCTCATTATTATTACATCTGTATTATCTCCAACATAGCAGCTAGTCGCTCCTAAATGTATAATCCCCTTTGCACTAGGACATTGAAGTCCATAAGCATAGACATGGCTCATAACATCGTGCCTAACTTCTTTTTCTTTTTTATTTGCTTCTTCATAATTTATATTATATATATTGGATTTAAGTTCTTCTATTTGTTCTGCACTTATATTTAAACCTAGTTCTCTTTCTCCTTCTGCTAATGCAACCCATAGTTTTCTCCATGTTGAAAATTTCATATCATCTGAAAATATAAAACTCATTTCCTTTGATGCATATCTTGAATTTAATGGTGAATTATATAAATCTCTCATCTTTAGATAACCTCCGAATAAATTTTTAGTTTTTTTTATCATCATTCGTATTATAACATAATTATAATACTTTTAAATAGCTTTTATATTAATTTTCAGTTATATTTTTGTTTTTTTTTAATATATATATACTGTATTATTTATAAGGAGGTAAAATATGTGCAAAATATCTTTTTTTGATAAGATATCTTTTATATTAGTATTAATTGGTGCAATAAACTGGGGTCTTATAGGTTTATTAAGTATAAATATTGTAACTCTACTAGTTGGCGGATCTGTCATACTACAAAGAATAGTATATATCATAATATTTATTGCAGCTTTAGATATAATTGCCTTAGTTTTCAAGTGCAGATCCTTAAACCTCTTTAATTAACTACATACTAATAAAAGATTAATAAAAAAGTGCCAAAAGGCACTTTTTTATTAATCTTCTAAGCTAGCTATTAAGTTAACAATTTCTTCTGCTGCTAAAGCTTCGTCATCTCCGCTTGCTAAAACAGTTATTTTAGCTCCTTTAGTAACTCCTAAAGAAAGAACTCCAATTAAACTCTTAACGTTTGCTTTCTTTCCGTTAAATTCTATGCTTACATCTGATTTGAAAGATGAAGCCTTCTTTACTAATAAAGTTGCTGGTCTAGCATGTAAACCAGTTCCGTTGTTTACTACAACCTCTTTAGATATCATTAAACACACCTCTTTACATTAAATTTAAAATAGTTTTCTATTTAACTATTTCATTATATATGTAATTTTAAAAAATTTCAAGGCTTATAAAGGCTATTTTACTTAATATGAAAAGGAACTACCTAAATGTAGTCCTTTTCTTTATTTCCCCTAAATAGATTTTTTCCCCAATTTAAATATAAGACCTTACTATCTTGGTTGTACAATTAATTTTATTGCAGTTCTTTCTTCACCATCTATTTCAATATCAGTGAATGCTGGAACACAAACAATATCTTTTCCGCTAGGGGCAACGAAGCCTCTTGCTATAGCAATTGCTTTTACTGCTTGATTTATAGCACCTGCTCCTACTGCTTGGATTTCTACTATATTTTTTTCCTTAATTATGGCAGCTAATGCACCTGCCACCGAATTTGGATTTGATTTTGTTGAAACTTTTAATACTTCCACTTGTCTTTACCTCCTAGATAAAAATCGTTTACAATATGTTATAGAGCTTTTGCTCCTACATCATATATATTCTATAAGATACAGAAAAATCCTTCTTTATTTTAAAAATTTTTATACTTTTATTTTTAAAAATTTTTATAAATAAGAAATTTCTTTAAAATTAAAAAATAAAGTACATTTTGCAATGCAAAATGTACTTTATATTATTTAGCATAATCTACTGCTCTTGTTTCTCTTATAACATTAATTTTTATTTGACCTGGATATTCTAACTGTTCTTCTATACTCTTAGCCAAACTTCTAGCTAATTCTACAGATCCAGCGTCATCTAACTGATCTGGTTTAACCATAATTCTAATCTCTCTACCAGCTTGAATTGCATATGATTTTTCTACACCTTCGTAAGAATTCGCAATTTCCTCAAGTTTCTCTAGACGCTTAATATAAGCTTCAAGAGTTTCTCTTCTAGCTCCTGGTCTTGCTGCTGATATTGCATCAGCCGCTTGAACTAATACAGCTTCTAGTGTTAGCATCTCAACATCTCCATGATGTGCAGCTATAGCATTATATACAGCTTGTGATTCTCCATATTTTTTCGCTAAATCGCCACCTATTACAGCATGACGGCCTTCTTCTTCTTGTGTTGCTACTTTACCAATATCATGTAATAATCCTGCTCTCTTAGCTAGATTTACATCTAATCCTAATTCTGCAGCCATAACACCAGCTAAATATGAAACTTCAATGGAATGCTTTAACACATTTTGTCCATAACTAGTTCTATACTTTAGTCTACCAAGTAATTTAATTATTTCAGGATGAACACCATGAACACCAGTTTCTAATGTTGCTTGTTCTCCTTCTTCTTTGATGTCATTTTCAACATCTTTGGTAGCTCTTTCTACCATTTCCTCGATTCTAGCTGGATGAATTCTACCATCCACAATTAACTTTTCTAAAGCTATTTTTGCAATCTCTCTCCTTACAGGATCAAAACTTGATAAAATAACTGCTTCTGGAGTATCATCTATTATTAAATCTACTCCTGTTAATGTTTCAAGAGTTCTGATATTTCTACCTTCTCTACCTATAATTCTACCCTTCATTTCATCATTAGGAAGGGCAACAACATGTACTGTTGATTCTGATACATGATCAGCTGCACATCTTTGAATGGCAGTTGTTATAATTTCTCTAGCTTTTTTATCTGCTTCTTCTTTTGCTCTAGATTCTATTTCTTTGATCATAATAGCAGTTTCATGAGTAATTTCTCTTCTAACTTCTTCTAAAAGAATTTCTCTAGCCTCATCAGTAGATAGAGTTGCTATTCTTTCAAGCTCCTCTCTTCTTTTAGCAAATAGTTCCTGTACATTTGCTTCCATTTCATCGATTTCTTGTAATCTTTTACTTAATGCTTCTTCTTTCTTTTCCAGAAGATCACTCTTCTTATCCAGGGATTCCTCTCTTTGAATTATTCTTCTTTCAAGTCTTTGAATTTCATTTCTTCTTTCTCTTGAATCCCTTTCTAAATCATTCCTAAGTCTATGAACCTCTTCCTTTGCCTCTAAAATTGACTCTTTCTTAGTTGCCTCAGCTTCTCTTTTAGCATTTTCTAAAAGAGTTTCCGCTTCTTTTTCTAAGCCTTCTATCTTGTTTTTAGAAGCACTTTGTATAGCCTTATAAAGTAATAAGCCAAATATGACCAATACTATAATATCAACTATTATCCAAATAAGAACCTTATTCATATCCATAACAACACCTCCTCCATTCATATAAACTTATGTTTAAACGAAAATGTAGTAGGCATCACATTTAATCTTAACTGATATTTGAAATATGATAAAACCAGTATTTGTTATTATTTTATCTTAAAATTAAAATTATGTCAAGTTTAGTTATTTATTTGATAAACAAAATTTAATTGTTTACATTATTAATAATGTATTGATTTCTATCTTTTATTTTATAATTAATAAAAAAGCCGACAATAATAATATCTTAATATTATCACTATCGACTATTAGTATTAACATTTTTATCTAGTTATATTCAATATATTATTAAGGTTTATTTTTCTTTT
>VSSQ01000745.1_pt1 | contig 16816 bp, 16 predicted proteins | sample 4763081 | NCBI WGS metagenome assembly VSSQ01 (sample SAMN12137344, study PRJNA551015) | bioreactor metagenome | isolation source: SDC9 anaerobic chlorinated ethene degrading culture | place: USA: Knoxville, Tennesee | collected 2015-01-01
TGGTCCTCGGCCACCATCCGCTCGCCGGCGGCTCTTGAACGGGGCGCCGCGGCTCCCCATAGTGCGCGATTATGGAAAACCACATTTCGACCCTTCTCGACACCGCCTTCTGGCTGACCGCGGGCGCGATCGTCCTGCTTTTGCTGCTTTCCGCCTTCTTCTCGGGGTCGGAGACCGCGCTCACCGCCGCCAGCCGCGCCAAGCTGCGCTCGCGCGCCGACAAGGGCGACAAGGGCGCCGAGACGGCGCTCGAGATCACCGAGGACAATGAGCGGCTGATCGGTGCGCTGCTGCTGGGCAACAACGTCGTCAACATCCTCTCGGCCTCGCTCGCCACCGCGCTGCTGACGCGGCTCTTCGGCCAGGGCGGCGTGGCGCTGGCGACGCTGGCAATGACGATCCTCGTGCTGATCTTCTCGGAAGTTCTGCCGAAGACCTATGCCATCACCTATCCCGAGACCGTGGCCAGCCGCGTCGCCCGCATCGTGCGGCTGCTGATCCGGGTGCTGACGCCCGTCGTCACCGTGGTGCGGCTGGTGGTGCGCGGCATCCTGTGGGCCTTCGGGCTGCGCACCGACGCAAACCAGTCGATGTTCTCGGTCCATGATGAAATCGCCGGCGCCCTCGCCATCGGCACCTCGGAAGGCACAGTCGACAAGGCGGACCGCGACCGTCTGCTTGGCGCGCTCGACCTCGGCAGCCGCACGGTCGACGAGATCATGCTGCACCGCAGCCAGATCGAGATGCTCGACGCCGACAGCGACCCCGAGACGCTGCTGACCGCGGTGCTGAGCTCGCCGCACACCCGGCTGCCGCTCTACAAGGGCGAGCGCGAGAACGTGGTCGGCGTGATCCACGCCAAGGAGCTGCTGCGCGCGGTCGAGAAATTCCTGCGCACCGGCGACGGCAAGCTCGATTCCGTCTCGGATCTCGATGTGATGAAGGTGGCGATGAAGCCCTATTTCATCCCCGAGACCACGCCGCTTGACGAGCAGATGCGCGAATTTCTCAAGCGGCGCACGCATTTCGCCCTCGTCGTCGATGAATACGGCGATCTGAAGGGGCTGCTGACGCTCGAGGATATCCTCGAGGAGATCGTGGGCGACATCACCGACGAGCTCGACCCGAAGGCCGAGCGGCAGCTGAAGCCCACCGAGACCGGCGATTACCTCGTCGATGGCGCGATGACGATCCGCGACCTGAACCGCGAGACCGACTGGGCGCTGCCCGACGAGGAGGCAAACACCGTCGCCGGCCTCGTCATCCACGAGGCGCAGACGATCCCCGAGGAAGGTCAGGTGTTCTCCTTCCACGGCTTCCGCTTCGAGGTGGTGGCGCGCAAGGACAACCGCATCACCACGCTGAAGATCAAGCCGCTGCTGCCGATCGCCGGCTGATCAGCGGTAAAGCAGCGAACGGCCGCCGGCGAAGAGATGCACCTTCGCCGGATCGGCGGCGAGCGTCACCCTTTGCCGGCGCAGATCGGCGTGGATGCCCGGCAGTTTCGCGATCATATGCGGCGCGCCCATCTCCTCGCCGAAGTAAAGCAGCGTCACCTCGCCGAGCGCCTCGACGATCTCGACGGTGCCGGTGAACAGCCCCGCGCCCGTGCTCAGCACCAGATCCTCGGGCCGGACGCCGATGTTGACCTTCAGCCCGAGATCGGCCGCCGTGGTCGGCACATGGCTGACCGCGGTGCCGCCATCCACCAGCTTCACCGTTGTCTGCGGCCCGGTCGCCACCACCTCGCCCGGAAGCAGGTTCATCTGCGGCGAGCCGATGAACTGCGCCACGAACTCGTTTTGCGGCCGCTCGTAGAGCTCGAGCGGCGAGCCGACCTGCGCGATGCCCTTGTCGGCCAGCACCACGATCCGGCTGGCCAAGGTCATCGCCTCGACCTGATCGTGGGTGACATAGATCATCGTGCGGTCGGGCATCGCCTCCTTGAGCTGGGCAATCTCGATCCGCGTGGCGACGCGCAGCGCCGCATCGAGGTTCGAGAGCGGCTCGTCGAAGAGATAGACCTTGGGGTCGCGCACGATCGCCCGGCCGATCGCCACACGCTGCCGCTGCCCGCCCGAGAGCGCCTTTGGCAGGCGGTCGAGATAGGGCGTCAGCTGCAGGATGCGCGCGGCATTTTCCACGGCCCTGTCAATCTCTTCTCGGGACTTCTTCGCGATCTTCAGGGCGAATTCCATGTTCTGCCGCACGGTCATGTGCGGGTAGAGCGCATAGCTTTGGAACACCATCGCGATGCCGCGCTGCGCCGGCGGCATGTCGTTCACCCGCTGCCCGCCGATCACCAGATCGCCGCCCGAGATCTGCTCGAGCCCGGCGATCATCCGCAACAGCGTGGACTTGCCGCAGCCCGAGGGACCGACGAAGACGATCAGCTCCCCGGCCCGGATCTCGAGGTTGATGTCCTTCAGGATGTCGACGTCACCATAGGCTTTGGAAATCCCGGTGAGGGAGAGATCGGCCATGTCACGCTCCGCTGTTCAGACGCAGGATGCTCGACTGCCAGGAGCCGAGCTGAAGATGGTTGTCCGCGGTGGGCCGGATCGAGCCGAGTTCGCCCGCGAGCGTCACCCAGTCTCCGGGCGGCAGATCGGTGTCGACGGGCGCATCGGTCAGGTTGAAGACGCACAGGATGGTCTCGTCCTCCGCCACCCGGCGGAACCGCAGCACCCCGTCCCGGGCCTCGATCCCGGTCATCAGACCCGCGCGCAAGGCCTTGTGATTCTTGCGAAATGCGATGGCGCGGCGGTAATGGTGCAGCAGCGCAGCGGGATCGGCCTCGGCGGCATCGACGGCCAGCGCCGACTGCACCGAGGAGATCGGCAGCCAGGGCTTGGCACTCGAGAACCCGGCATAGACCGCATCCTTCTCCCAGACCATCGGGGTACGGCAGCCGTCGCGGCCCTTGAATTCGGGCCAGAACTCCTTGCCATAGGGGTCCTGCAGGTCCTCGAAGGCGATCTCGGCCTCGGGCAGGCCCAGTTCCTCGCCCTGATAGAGGCAGACCGAGCCCCGCAGACACATCAGAAGCGTCGCGTAAACCTTTGCAGCAGCAGCGGAAAGACTCCAGCGGCTGATGTGGCGCACGACGTCATGGTTGGAATAGGCCCAGCAGGCCCAGCCCCGCGGCGCGACCGCATCGACCTTGCGGAAGACCGCGGCGATATACTCGGCGCTCAGCGGTTCATGGCCCGAGAGCAGCTCGAAAGCATAGGACATCTGCACGCCGACGCCATCGGCGGTATATTCGCCAAGGATCTCGAGCCCGCGCTGGCTGTCGCCGATCTCGCCCACGGCGGCGGCCTTGTAGGGCTCCATCACCGCCCGAAGTTTCTTCAGGAATTCAATGTTCTTCGGGTGGTTCTTGTCGTAGATGTGGCGCTGGTGGTTGTAGGGGTTCACCTTCGGCGCGGTGCTGTCGTTGCGTTCCTCGACCGGCAGCGGCGGGTTGTCGCGCAGCTCTTCGTCATGCATGTAGAAGTTGATCGTGTCGAGGCGGAAGCCGTCGACGCCACGCTCGAGCCAGAACCGCGCCACGTCCAGCAGCGCCTCCTGCACCGCCGGGCAATGGAAGTTCAGGTCGGGCTGGCTGACGAGGAAGTTGTGCAGGTAATACTGCTCGCGCCGGGCGTCCCATTGCCAGGCCGGACCGCCGAAGATCGACAGCCAGTTGTTCGGCGCGGTGCCGTCGGGCTTCGGATCGGCCCAGACATACCAATCGGCACGCGGGTTGTCGCGGCTCGCCCGGCTCTCCTGGAACCAGGGGTGCAGGTCCGAGGTGTGGCTGAGCACGAGGTCGATCATCACCTTCAGCCCAAGCGCATGGGCCGTGGCGATGACCTGATCGAAATCGGCAAGGCTGCCGAACATCGGATCGACGTCGCAGTAATTGCTGACGTCATAGCCGAAATCCTTCATCGGCGAGGTGAAGAACGGCGAGATCCAGATCGCATCGGCGCCAAGCGAGGCCACATAGGGCAGCCGGCGCACGATGCCCAGCAGATCGCCCACCCCGTCGCCGTTCGTGTCCTGGAAACTGCGCGGATAGATCTGATAGATCACCGCGCCGCGCCACCAGTCGGCATCCTTTTTCATCATGGTCATTCAGCCACCTTTCACCGAGCCGGCCAGCAGGCCGCGCACGAGGTATTTCTGCATTGCAAAGAAGACGAGGAGCGGCACCGAAATCGACACGAAGGCGGAGGCCGCGAGAATTTCCCAGTCGCCCCCGCGCGAGCCCATCAGCTCGCGCAGGACGCCGGTCATCACTAGCTGGTCGTGGCGGTTGCCGAGGAAGACGGTGGCGACGAGAAGGTCGTTCCAGACCCAGAGGAACTGGAAGATCGCGAAGGAGGCGAGCGCCGGGAAGGACAGCGGCAGGATGATGCGGCGGAAGATCTGGAACTCGGTCGCGCCGTCGACGCGGGCGCTCTCGATGATCTCGCGTGGCAGGCCGACCATGTAGTTGCGCAGCAGGTAGATGGCGAGCGGCAGGCCGAAGCCCGTATGCGCGAGCCAGATCCCCATGTAGCCCTTGCCGATGCCGATGTCGTTGTGCAGCTTCAAAAGCGGGATGAGCGCGAGCTGCAGCGGCACGACCAGCAGCCCGACCACCGCGGCGATCAGCAGCGCGCGCCCCGGAAACTCCATCCAGGCCAGCGCATAGGCCGCGAAGGCAGCGATCAGGATCGGGATCACGGTGGCCGGAATCGTCACCGTCATCGTGTTGAGGAAGGCCTGCCCCAGCCCCTCGGCGCCGATCACCCGGGCATAGTTTTCCGTGGTGACGCGCGGCGGCACGGTGGTGGTGACGAAGATCCGCATCCCCCGCCCGTCGGCAAACGCGGTGGGCGAGCTCAGCCGATAGCTGCCGTCGGCGGCGACGGTCAGGCTTTGCCCGTCCTTCAGCGCAGCGGTCTCGCCCGGGCGATGGGCCTCGGGGGCGCGCGAGGTGATCCCCCAGGCATCGAGCCGCTGGCCCTGTTCAAGGACAGTGCCCGAGATCACCCAGAGGTCCCCCTCCTGCACCGCCGTGTCCGCCCCGCCCGCGCGCACGAAGGCCGAGGCGGAGGAGGGGAAAGCCGCCTTCCACCAGCCCGAGGCCGCGATCTGGTCGCGGTCGCGGAACGACGACACCAGCAGGCCGAAGGTCGGCACCGTCCACAGCAGCACCAGCAGAAGGGCTGCCAGGTTCACCGCCCAGACAAGACGCGCGCGGGTTCCGGCGATCTGGCTCATCACATCATCTCCCGGCGCGCGTTGCGGATGTTCCACACCATGATCGGGGTGACGAGCGCCATGATGACCAGCGCAATCGCCGAGCCGCGGCCGTAATCGGGGGTGCCGCGGAACATCCAGTCATACATCAGGTTCGCCAGCACCTGCGTGCCCCATTGCCCGTTCGTCATCACGAAGACGATGTCGAAGATCTTCAGCACGGTGATGGTGATCGTGGTCCAGACGACCGCGATCGTGCCCCAGATCTGCGGCACCTTGATGCGGAAGAACAGCTGCCACGGGTTGGCGCCATCGAGGATCGCGGCCTCGATCGTCTCCTCGGGGATGCCGCGCAATGCGGCCGACAGGATCACCATGGCAAAGCCGGTCTGGATCCAGATCAGCACCGCCATCAGGAAGAAATTGTTCCAGAACGGGATCGTCAGCCAGGTCTCGGGCGGATGGCCGAGCGCGGTCCAGAGCGCGTTCAGCAGGCCGATCTGCTCCTGCCCCTCGGCGCGGTAGTCGTAGATGAACTTCCAGATCACCCCGGCGCCGACGAAGGAGATCGCCATCGGCATGAAGATGAAGGACTTCGCGACATTGCCCCAGCGGATGCGATCGGTGAGCTGCGCGGCAAGCAAGCCGAAGAAGGTCGAGGCGGCGGGCACTACCAGCAGCCACAGCAGGTTGTTCAGGATCGACTCGCGGAACTTCGCGTCTGCCGCCAGCCAGCGGTAATTGCCGAGCCCGACCCAGGTCCGCCCGCCGGCGTCATGCAGGCTGCGCCAGATCGAGTCGAAGACCGGATAGACGAGATAGACCGCAAGGAACAGGATCGCCGGCCCGATGAAAAGCCAGGGCCGCACCATGTTCGCGCGCAGGATATTGCGGCCGGCATGCGGCCCGCGCGACGGCCAGACGAGGTCGAGGATCAGATTCGATCCCCAGAACCAGGCGACGCAGCCGAAGACGCCGGTGACGATCGTGCCCGCGGCATAGCTGAGCTGTTCCATCAATCCTCCCGACCCCGAAGGGCAAGACCCCGCCGGCACCGCGGCGGGGCCGACGTGCTTACTTCAGCGTGTTCCAGGTCGCCTGGATCGCACCCGCCACATCCGCGGCCGACTTGCCGCCGACATAGTCGACCATGCCGGTCCAGAACGCCCCCGCGCCGATCGCGCCAGGCATCAGGTCGGAGCCGTCGAAGCGGAAGGTGGTGGCGCCCAAGAGGATGTCGCCCATCTTCTTCAGTGTCGGATCGCCGTAAAGATCGGTGTTCACCCCCTTGTAGGGCGTGACGAAGCCGGTCTGCGCCATCCAGACCTCATGCGCGATCGGGCTTTCGAGGAAGGTGATGAAGGCGTCGCCCACCGGGTTGTCGCTGAGCTTGGCGAAGACCGTGCCCGCGCCCAGCACCGGCTGGCCCAGATCCTTGTCGGCATAGGCCGGGAAGTAGAAGAAGTCGGCGTCCTGGCCGATCACCGTGCCTTCGGGGAAGAAGGAGGGGATGAAGGACGCCATCTTGTGCATGTAGCACTGCGGCGGCGAGGTGAAGAGCCCCTTCGGGCTGTCGCGGAAGTCGGTCGAGGCGACGGCGCCGGTGCCGCCGGCGACGAAGCTGTCGGTCTTCGCGAACCAGCCGAAATCCTCGATCGCGGTCACCACCTTCGGATCGTCGAACTTCAGCTTGTTCGACACCCAGTCGTCATAGTCCTGCGGCGTGTTGAGGCGCAGCATCAGGTCCTCGACCCAGTCGGTCGCGGGCCAGCCGGTGGCGCCGCCCGAACCGATGCCGATGCACCAGGGCGTGCCGCCGTCCTTGACGATCTGCTCGGTCAGCGCCTTGAGCTCTTCCATCGTCTTCGGGATCTCGTAGCCCGCATCGGCGAAGTTCTCCGGCACGTACCAGACCAGCGATTTCACGTCGGCCTTGAAAGGGAAGGCATATTGGTGGTGCTGCCCATCCGGCCCGGCATAACTGCCATAGGCGGCCCAGCTGTCGCCCGCGGCGTAATTGTCCCGGATCCACTGCCCGGTGCCATCGGCCAGCGGCTTCAGATGGCCCTTCTTCGCCAGATCGGCGGCAAGGCCCGGCTGCGGGAAGATCGCGATGTCGGGCGGGCTGCCGGCCTCGGCGTCGATGACGATCTGCTGCTCGAAACTGTCGGAGCCCGAATATTCCACATCCGCCCCGGTCGCGGCGCGGAAATAGTCGATCACGCTTTCGAACAGGTCACGGTCGGGGCCGAGCCAGGGGCCGAGCACAGTCAGCTTCTTGCCCTTCAGGTCCATCTTCGCCAGCGCGTCATAGCTCGCCCAGTCGAAGCGGCTGTCCGAACCGGGGGCGAATTTCAGCTCCCCTGCACCGGCGGCCGAGGCGGCGAGCGCGATCAGCGCCACACCGAGATAAAGGCTTTTCCTCATGCATTCCTCCCGAAATCCGGGCTTCCGCCCCAGCCGAACAACGTGCCCCCTGCCCCGGTCTGACGACTCGACGCCAAAGCGCTTTGGATGCTGCAAACTCGGGTATCACGAAATGAAAGTCAACTGAATGAAATGCCGCAATTGCACTGTAATTCCAAGGATTATTGTGCACTTGCAGCATTGCGAGGTACGGCCGCGCATCCGATTGACGCGCCATTCTCTCGGCGCTAACGTGCCGGACATTCAAAGCGGTTTGGATGCCAACGCGCCACCGAGTCACACTTGTCACGGATGCCCGCAGATGAACCTCAAGCAACTCGCCTCGGAACTGGGCCTGTCGCCCACCACCGTCAGCCGCGCGCTGAATGGCTATCCCGAGGTTTCAGAGGCGACGCGGCTGCGCGTGACCGAGGCGGCGCGGCACTACAATTATCGCCCGAACACCCAGGCCAAGCGCCTGGCCACGGGCCGCGCGATGGCGATCGGCCACATCATCCCGCTCTCGACCCGGCACGAGATCGTCAACCCGGTCTTTGCCGATTTCATCGCCGGCGCCGGCGAGGTCTATGCGCGCGCGGGCTATGACATGGTGCTGACCATCGTGCCCGACAGCGACGAGGAACGCGCCTATCGCGAGGTCCACTCGAAGGGCAATGTCGACGGCATCATCGTGCACGGGCCGAAGGTGCATGACGCACGGTTGCCGCTGCTTGAGGAGCTCGGCCTGCCCTTCGTCGTGCACGGCCGCTCGCTCGGCGCCGACCCGGGCTATTCCTGGGTCGACGTCAACAACACCCGCGCCTTCGAACGCGCGACAAGCTTCCTGCTTGACCTCGGGCACCGCCACATCGCGCTGGTGAACGGCATCGAGACGATGGATTTCGCCGCCCGCCGCCGGCACGGGTTCGAGCGCGCGCTGGCCGCCCGCGGGCTCTCGGCCGATCCCGCGCTGATGGTCGCGGGCGAGATGACCGAGGCGCAGGGCCATGACGCGGCGCGCGGCATGCTCGATCTGCCCGACCCGCCGACCGCGTTCCTCACCGCCTCGTTCCTCTCGGCGATGGGGGTGCGGCGCGCGCTGTGGGAGCGCGACATGCGGATGGGCCGCGACGTCTCGATCGTCACCCATGACGACGAGCTCGGCTATCTGCGCAACGGCACCGACGAGCCGATCTTCACTGCCACCCGCTCCTCGGTGCGCGAGGCCGGGCGGCGCTGCGCGGCGATGCTGCTGCGCCGGATCGAGACCGGCACCAGCGCGCCCGAGACCGACCTCATGGAAGCGACGCTGGTCGTCGGCGCCTCGACCGGCCCGGCCCCGCGCCGCCCCGACCTGATCGACTGAAGGACATACGATGCTGCCAGGCCGCAAAGACTTCCCCGAGGGCTTCCTCTTCGGGGCCGCCACCTCCTCCTACCAGATCGAGGGACACCGTTTCGGCGGCGCGGGCCCGACCCATTGGGACAGCTTCGCCGCCACCCCGGGCAATGTCGCGCGCGCCGAAAACGGTGCCGTGGCCTGCGACCATTACCACCGCTGGGCCGAGGATCTCGACCTGGTGGCCGATGCCGGCTTCGACCTCTATCGTTTCTCGACCTCCTGGGCGCGGGTGATGCCCGAGGGGCGCGGCGCGGTGAATGTCGAGGGGCTTGATTTCTATGACCGTCTTGTCGACGGCATGCTCGAGCGCGGCATCAAGCCGGCTCTGACCCTCTATCACTGGGAGATGCCCTCGGCGCTTGCCGATCTGGGCGGCTGGCGCAACCGCGACGTCGCGCAGTGGTTTGCCGAGTTCACCCAGGTGATTGCACGCCGGCTCGGCGACCGGATCTGGTCCGCCGCGCCGATCAACGAGCCCTGGTGCGTGGGCTGGCTGAGCCATTTTCTGGGCGCCCATGCGCCCGGGCTGCGCGACATCCGCGCGACGGCGCGGGCGATGCACCACGTGCTGCTGGCGCATGGCCAGGCGATCTCGGTGATGCGGGCCGAGGGGATGGGCAATCTCGGCGCGGTGTGCAATTTCGAATATGCGCACCCGGCCGACGCCACCCCCGAGGCCGCAGCCGCCGCACGCCTCTACGACGCCTATTACAACCGTTTCTTCGTCGAAGGCATGATGCTCGGCCGCTATCCAGACGAGGTGCTCGACGGTTTTGCCCCCCATCTGCCCGAGGGCTGGCAGGACGATTTTGCCACGATCCGCGCGCCGCTCGACTGGTTCGGGCTGAACTACTATACCTGCAAGCGCATCGCCCCCTGCGACGGCCCCTGGCCGGCGCATCGCGAGGTGGAGGGACCGTTGCCGAAGACCGACATGGGCTGGGAGATCTATCCCGAGGGGCTGCACGCCTTCCTCACCCGTGTCGCGCGCGACTACACCGGCGCGCTGCCGCTTTACGTCACCGAGAACGGCATGGCCGCGCCCGATGCGCTGGCGGATGGCACCTGCTCCGACGCCGGCCGCATCGCCTATTACGCCGAGCACCTCGAGGCCTGCCGCCGCGCCATTGCCGAGGGCGTGCCCCTGGCGGGCTACATGAGCTGGTCGCTGCTCGACAATTACGAATGGGCGCTCGGCTATGACAAGCGCTTCGGCCTCGTCCATGTCGATTTCGAAACCCTGAAACGCAGCCCCAAGGCGTCGTGGCACGCCTGGGCGCGGGCGCTGGAGCACTGAGATGTCCCTGACCCTTCTGGCCGATATCGGCGGCACCAATACCCGCGTCGCCCTGGCGCGCGAGGGCCGGCTTCTGCCCGACACGATCCGCCGCTATCCGAACGACCATCACCCGGCCCTCGAGCCGATCCTTGCGGGCTATCTCGCCGAGGCCGGCGCGGGGCCGGTCACAGGCGCCTGTGTCGCCGCCGCGGGCCCGGTGCACGACGGGATCGCGGTGATGACCAATCTCGACTGGCGCATCACCCCCGAGACGGTCGCGACGGCCACCGGCGCCGCGCGGGTCGCCGTGCTGAACGACCTGCAGGCACAGGGCCATGCGCTTGGCACCCTTGCCCCCGGGGCGCTGCGCCAGATCCTGCCCGGCGCCCCCGCCGCAGCCGGCGCAAGCGCCCTGGTGATCGGCGTCGGCACCGGCTTCAACGCCGCGCCGGTGCACGAAACGCCCAGCGGACGCCTGGTCGCGGCTTCGGAATGCGGCCATGTCACCTTGCCCGTGCGCAACGACGAAGACCTGCGCCTGATGCAGTTTCTTGCGGCCGGTCACGGTTTCGCCTCGGTCGAGGACGCGCTGTCCGGGCGTGGCCTCGCGGCGATCCACGCCTTCCTGCGCACCGAGACCGGCCATGGCGCGCCGCGCGACGCGGCCTCGATCATGACCGCGGTGGCGACCGGCGACGCGCTGTCGCAGGCCACGCTGCGAATCTTCGTGCGGCTGCTTGCCGGTATCGTCGGCGATCTCGCGTTGATCCACCTGCCCTTCGCCGGCATCTACCTGTGCGGCGGTGTCGCGCGCGCCGTCGCGCCCCATCTTGCCGAGACCGGCTTTGCCGCGGCGCTGCACGACAAGGGGCGATTTTCCGACTTCCTCGCCGCCTTCCCGGTGGCGGTGATCGAGGACGACTATGCCGCGCTTGCCGGCTGCGCGGCCTATCTGCAGGCCCGGCGCGGCTGACCCCGCCACGCCGGGCGGCGTCAAGGCAATCTTAACCGCTCGGCGCTATGCCTCTTTCATGCTGGAATGAAAGGGGAACAGGTGAGCTGCCTTCTGACCATCTATTTCATGGGGGGCGCATGACCACGCTTGCGCTTGCCCCCCGGCTCGACCTGATGCATGCCGAACATGCCTGCACCGAGATCCGCGCCTGTGCCGGGCAGGATCTCGTGCTCGATGCCGGCCGGGTGACCCACCTCGGGGCTCTCGGACTGCAGATCCTGCTCGCCGCCGCCCGCAGCTGGCGCGACGCGGGGCTCGCCCTGACCATCTCCCCGCGTTCGACCGCCTTCGACGACGCCCTCGTCCTCTTCGGCCTGCCGCTCGCCGCACTTCAGTCGGAGGGCGTCGCATGACCCTGACCGTACTTGCCGTCGACGACAGCCGCACCATCCGCGACATGCTGCGCCTCGCGCTTGGCGAGGCCGGGATCACCCTGCACCTCGCCGAGGATGGGGTGCAGGGGCTCGAGGTGCTGAAGGACATCGAGCCCGACGCGATCATCTCGGACATCAACATGCCGCGCCTCGACGGCTTCGGCTTCATCGAGGCGGTGCGCCGCCAGGACCGCCATCGCGCCACGCCGATCCTGGTGCTGACGACGGAATCGGCGCCCGAGCTGAAGGCCCGCGCCCGCGCCGCCGGCGCCACCGGCTGGATCGTGAAACCCTTCGACCCGCCGAAGCTGGTCAAGGCGCTGCACATGGTCGCGGGCTGAGGGAGGGCGCGATGGCAACCGATCCGATGGCGGAGATCCGGGCAGGATTCTTCGTCGAATGCGAGGAACTGCTGGAAAGCCTGCAGGATTCGCTCGTTCTCCTGCAAGATGGCAGCACCGACAGCGAGACGGTGAACACCGTCTTTCGCGCCGTGCACTCGATCAAGGGCGGCGCCGGGGCCTTCGGCCTCGATGCACTCGTCGCCTTCGCGCATCGCTACGAGACCGTGCTCGACGCGCTGCGCTCGGGCCAGCTCGAGGTCACGTCCGAAGCGGTGCGCAGTTTCTTCCAGGCCGCCGATCTGCTGCAGGACCATGTCCGCGCCGCGCGCGACGGCGCGCCGCCGCCCGAGGGCGCGGAGGAGGTGCTGCTGGCGCTCGAGACGCTGATCGGCGGCGTCGGGGAGACCGCCGAGGCCCCCCCCGACTTCCAGCCGATCGCGCTCGACTTCCAGCCGCTTCCCCTCGCCTTCGAGCTGGACGACCCCGATGAGATCCCGGCGCCGGCGCGTTGGGTGATCCGTTTCCGCCCGACCGATGCGCTCTATGCCTCGGGCAACGAGCCGCTGCATCTGCTGCGGGCGCTCGCCGCGCTCGGCTCGGTGGAGGTCGCATGCGACACGGCCGCGGTGCCGCCGCTCGACGCGCTGTCCCCCGAGGCCGCCCTGCTCGCCTGGCGGATCACGCTTCCGGGCGAGATCGCCGAGGCGGAGATCCGCGAGGTCTTCGATTTTGTCGAGGATGTCTGCACGCTCGAGATCGCGCGCGAGACCGGGACGGGTGCGGAACCACCTGCGGCCGCACCGGCCGGTGTCCCCGTCTGCGCCGCCGAAGAGCCCGCAACGCCACAGGTGCCGCCCGCCCCCGTCGACGCCGCGATCGTTGACGCGGCCCCGCAGCCCGCCCCCCACGCCGGCCGCTGCGCCGCCGCGCGAGACGTCGGGGCGGCGCGCGCCGCCGGCAGAGGTCTCGGCCACGGTGCGGGTCGATCTCGACCGCATCGACCGGCTGGTGAACCTGGTGGGCGAGCTGGTGATCAATCAGGCGATGCTGGCGCAAAGCGTGGCCGAGGCCGGGCTGCCGCCGAATTCGGCGGTGATGACCGGGCTCGAGGCCTTCATGATGCTCACCCGCGACCTGCAGGACAGCGTGATGATGATCCGCGCGCAGCCGGTCAAGCCGCTGTTCCAGCGCATGGCGCGGATCGTGCGCGAGGCCTCGGCTGCCGTCGGCAAGGAGGTGCGCCTGCATACCGAGGGCGAGACGACCGAGGTCGACAAGACGGTGATCGAACGCCTGGCCGAGCCGCTCACCCACATGATCCGCAACGCCGTCGACCATGGGCTGGAGCCCCCCGAGCTGCGGCTTGCCGCCGGCAAGCCGGCCGAGGGGGTGATCTCGCTGACCGCGCAGCACCGCTCGGGCCGGATCGTGATCGAGGTCGCCGATGACGGCGCCGGCATCAACCGCCCAAAGGTGCGCGAGATCGCGCTCTCCCGCGGCCTGATCCCGGCCGATGCCGCACTGACCGATGCGGAGATTGACAACCTGTTGTTCCTGCCCGGGTTCTCGACGGCGAGCCAGGTCTCGGCGCTCTCCGGTCGCGGCGTCGGCATGGACGTGGTGCGGCAGGCGATCCAGTCGCTCGGCGGCCGCGTCACGATCCAGTCGGCGCCTGGCGCGGGCACCCGCTTCTCGATCTCGCTGCCGCTGACGCTTGCCGTGCTCGACGGGATGGTGGTCTCGGTCGCCGACGAGACGCTGGTGGTGCCGCTCTCCTCGATCCTCGAGACCGCGACGCTCGCCGCGGGCGACATCCGCGCGCTCGGGCCGCAGACCAACGTGATCCATCTGCGCGGCGCCTTCGTGCCGCTTTACGACCTCGGCGCCGAACTCGGCTACCGCGCACCGCTGCCGTCCTACGAGGGCGCCGTCGTGCTGCTCACCGCGCAGGAGGACGGCTCGCGCGCCGCGCTGATCGTCGATGCGATCCACGAGCAGCGGCAGGTGGTGATCAAGGGCTTGCAGCAGGCCTATGGCCGCATTCCGGGCGTCGCCGCGGCGACGATCCTCGGCAATGGCCGCATCGCCCTCATCCTCGACACCGCCGATCTTGTCCAGACCGCCTCCGGCCGCACCCGGATCAGCCAACTCGCCCCTGCAGGATGACCGCCATGTCCACCCCCGAAAGCCCCTCGGCCGAAGTCGAGCTTCTGTCCTTCCGCCTCGCCGACGAGGAATACAGCGTCGACATCATGTCGGTGCGCGAGATCCGCGGCTGGACCCGCGCGACGCCCTTGCCGCATGCCCCGCCGCATGTGCGCGGCGTGATCAACCTGCGCGGCACGGTGCTGCCGGTGGTCGATCTCTCGGTGCGGCTCGGCATGGCGCCGGTGCCGGGCGATTCACGCAACGTGATCATCGTCGTGCAGGTCGGCAGCCAGACCACCGGCCTGCTCGTCAATGCCGTCTCCGACATCCTGTCGGTGCCGCGCAGCGAGCTGCAGCCGCCGCCCGAACTCGTGGCCGACGGCGAGCAGAGCTTCATCGAGGCGCTGACCATCGTCGACGGCCGGATGATCCGGGTTCTCGATCTGCGTGCGGTGCTGCCCGATCAGTCGGCCGAGGCGGCCTGAGATGACCAGCTTCCGCCTGATCGCGCCGGATCTTCCGACCGAGACGGACCTGCACGCCATCGCCGACATCCTGCATCGCCGCGCCGGCATCGTGCTCGCGCCGGGCAAGGCGGCGATGGTGCAGTCGCGGCTTGGCAAGCGGTTGCGCCACCTCGGCATCAGCGACTATCGCAGCTATCTGGCGCTGGTCACCTCGGCCAGCGGCGCCGACGAGCTGAGCGCGATGATCTCGGCGCTGACCACCAACGTCACGCATTTCTTCCGCGAGAAGCACCATTTCGAGCTGCTGCGCAGCCACGCCCTGCCGCCGCTGATCGCGCGGGCGCGGGCCGGCGGGCGGGTCCGGATCTGGTCGGCCGGTTCCTCGAACGGCCAGGAAGCTTTCTCGATCGCGATGGTGCTGGCCGAGCTTGCCCCCGATTTCGGGGCGCTCGACATCCGCATCCTCGCGACCGACATCGACCCGCGGATGATCGCCTGCGGGCAGGAGGCGATCTATGACCGGCCCCTGCTCGACACCGTGCCGCCGGCGCTGCGCGAACGCTTCTTCCGCCCGGTGCCCGCGGGCTTTCAGGTGGTCGACAGCCTGCGCCGGATGGTCACCTTCCGCGAGCTGAACCTGCACGCCCCCTGGCCGATGAAGGGGCGCTTCAGCATCATCTTCTGCCGCAACGTGGTCATCTACTTCGATCCGCAGGCGCAGGCGCGGCTCTGGGCCCGGTTCGAGGACCTGCTCGAGCCCGGCGGCTGGATCTTCGTCGGCCATTCGGAACGGATCACCGGCGCCGAGAGCCGGCTCGAGACCGCGGGCCTTACAACCTACAGGCTGCCGGAAGGCCCGGCAGCGAACGGAGAAACGGAATGGCATTGAGAGACCAGCTGCGTGTCCTCGTGGTGGATGACATGTCGACGAGCCGCGGGCTGATCATGCAGGCGCTCGACGGCATGGGGATTCGCCAGGTCGGCCACGCGACCGACGGGCCGGGGGCGCTGCAGACGATCGAGACGGCGCCGGCGCATCTGGTGATCTCGGATTACAACATGCCCGGGATGGACGGGCTGCAGCTGTTGCAGGCGCTGCGGGCCAACGCCCGCACCAAGGGCGTCGGCTTCATCCTGATCACCGGCCGCGCCGACAGCACGGTGATCGACCTCGGCCGCAGATTCGGGATGAACAACTTCCTGAAGAAACCCTTCACGCCGGCCGAGCTGCGCGCCTGCATCGAGGCTGTGGTGGGAAGGCTGTGACCATGCTTCCGCCGGCGGATCCCGGATTTTCGGTCGCGGGTGCGCTTGCACTCGACGCCCTCGCTGCGCGCATCGCGGCAGAGCTCGACGGGCTCGCGCAGCTTTCGGGCGAGGTGCAGCTCGCCCTTTCGCTGTGCCATTTTGCCGAGCATACCGACCCGGCGGCGATCCGCGGCCTGCAACGGCTCGACCGGATCACCCAGGCTCTCGAGGATCTCGGGCGGCTGATGGCGGCCCTGGCGCGCGAGATCCCGCAGGAACTGCAGACCGACTCGCGGCCGCTGCTGTCGCAGCTCCGGCTGCAGGGGCTGATTCACGCTCTCGCCCTGCCCGGCCCGGCTGCCGCCGCGCCGGGCGCCGAACCCCCGGCCGCCCCCCCGATCGAGGACGGCGACGTGCAGTGGTTCTGAGCTGCACGACGCCCTCCGCCGCACAGCCGTGATCGGCACTCCGCGGCCCTGCGGGGTGGCCTTTCGGCGGTGATTTTCAAGAAAGGGAAATTTGGTGAACCGGGAGGGTTTCGAACCCTCGACCCGCTGATTAAGAGTCAGCTGCTCTACCACTGAGCTACCGGTCCGGCGCCTTAATCGTTCTTTCCGGGAGAGAACGCAACCCCAAGATTTCGGCCTCGCAATTGCGCCGGCAGGGACTCATCCGTGCGTGCGCCCTGCCCGACCACGCGAGCGGCGAAACGCACCGGCCCTCCGCGCGAGGATCACGCCATGCGCCGGTTTCATGCCGAACGCTTCCCGACAGGACAGCGAAACTTCGGCCCAAAACCGCGCGCGGTTCCGGCTTTCGGCGGTGATTTTCACGAAAGGGGAGTTTGGTGAACCGGGAGGGTTTCGAACCCTCGACCCGCTGATTAAGAGTCAGCTGC
>VSSQ01000746.1_pt1 | contig 16797 bp, 13 predicted proteins | sample 4763081 | NCBI WGS metagenome assembly VSSQ01 (sample SAMN12137344, study PRJNA551015) | bioreactor metagenome | isolation source: SDC9 anaerobic chlorinated ethene degrading culture | place: USA: Knoxville, Tennesee | collected 2015-01-01
AGTGTCTCTTTTTTATTTTTGGAAAAACAATGGAAGCATTTTTGCTCATTTATAGATATAACTTACATGACTCCCGCTTGCTTCATCCAAAAGATAGACATACTCACGACCACTGTCATCTTTAACTTTTCTATATATTGCTTGGTTAGCATCCCTTTCCGAGCAACGTTCACTACACCAAGAAAGCTTAACATCCCACTGCTGTATACCTTCTAAATGGACATTCTTCGGATTAACTATTCTTCTTCATCCAAAACAAGATCTATCTTTTCCTCTGTCAGAAACTCATACAGAAGTCTCGCTCCACCTCGATAAAAAGCCGTTTCAGCCTTCTCTTCCAGACTATTAAGAAATTCAAAAACCCAAGGCGACAAATGCTTACGGAAAAAGTTTACCTGCCAATTCCTGATAGCCGCTCCATCATCCGGTCCCTTAGCATTCGCACGTCTTTGACAAAGCTCAGACATAAAGAATAGCTCAACAGCTATATGATCCGGAATTAGATCCCAACCCTCAGCGAATTCAATCTCCCACTCCTTAAGAATTCGTTGCATATCCTGAGCCGGTTCCTGCCAGAGCCGGCCAAACGTTCCGTCGATATTCCGACAGATGTAGCACGATTCATAGGGAAAGGTCAGATTCGGTCCGGGTACGATAAACAATCGATCATAATCGAGTTGAAGCTCCTGATAATAGCCCAAATCCTTTCGAGCCCTTTCCAGGGCGCTTAAAACCTCTGTTTTCCCTTCGGAATCAGGAAGTCCGAACTGAAGTTGCTTTTGAAAATGAGGATTTAGCCAAGTATCATCTGTCTTACGAGCGAGAAGTGTGGCGAAGAGATTATAGAGGACTGCACGAGAAGTCTCCGCTTCTTTAATTCCCGGCAAAGATGTTTGCTCCGTATTTTCATGCTCCATACTGGGACCCTCCCCGATTTATATCTATAACGATAGTATCCCGCAATACCATTAATAACACAAAATCTCCCTTTTCCACTTAGATGCAATGATGGTGCAGAGCCCTCTCTGCACCATCTTAATTGACTTATTGGATCCCTTGCAAATAATGGGGTGCAATTTATGGGGTTTACTTATTTCGGTATCATTATCCTTTGACGTTGATTATACCTTTTCAACCTTAACTCGGGAATCATAGAAGGAACAGCTCCCGCCGATCTTATCTTCCAGGCAAACGTTCCCGATGGACTCATCAAGACGCATCGCGTAGTTGATATTAACTCCTTTACCACGAGTCTTATCGCCGGCTACCGTTTTGCCATCGATGATGGTATCCGCAGCGCCGTAATGCCAGTGACCAAATCCCACACAAGCGCTGATGACCCCTGGGCGAATTCCTGGGCGAAGGAGGACTTTGCCCAGGACTCCCTCTTTACTCGTTGGGCCGCTCACCTTCACCGTATCTCCATTGTTCAGTCCAAGTTTGGTGCCATCCTCGTCATTCATTTCAATGAAATTCTCAGGAAGAATTTCCATCAGCCAGGGAGCACTTACAGTACGACTTTGAGTATGGAAAGCAGTCTTGTACGTCGTAGCAATAAACGGATAGTCATCATCTTTAATCTCTTCATCTTTGGCATTCATGATCGGTTGATAAAGCGGTAGCCCATCAAAGTTTTGGCCCGTCATCGAATCTTTCGTTGTGGCAACTTTCTCTGCATAAAGGCTACAAAGATTTCCAATCTTGTTTTTCATCAGCGAACCGTCGTAGGCCCCATCTGGAGCAAATATTCCACCACGGTCCAGAATGTATTTAATTTGTTCGGCTTCACTTGCACCCGGAATCTTAGCGTAAGTGTTAGCAAGATTAGCCACTAATTTCAGATACCAGTCCTCTTCCTTATTGAGAGGCATTCCTGGGCCGAATCCGTTATCCCCAAAGTTGGAAAGACCCATGATTTTTCCAATATCGATCATCATGTTCTCTACTGATTTCGCGTTCGGGAAAACCTTGGTCAAAGGCTGACGAACCGAAGTCGATGTACCCAAGATTGTCGGAGCAGCCCCTGTAACACACCACTGTTCCAGATAGGTAACATCGGGCAGGACATAGTCTGCATACATCGTGGTATCGCCGATGACAATATCTGTCGAGATAAAGAGTGGAACTTTTTTCGTATCCTTGAGTGCCGGTGTCAAAGCTTCTTTAATGGCCGGTACAGTATAGAGCGGCGTACCCATATGCAGCCAAAGGATCTTACAGGGATAGGGATATCCATCCGCGATTCCTGCAATAACTTCTTGATAAACATTGCTCGTCAGGGGGAACCAAGGACGTTTAGCCGGGTAACCCTTAGCCTTGAATTCCGAGCTGTCTTCATACTTTGCCTGCTCCCGGGAGATGCGAATCCCTTTCGGTGCGACCGAACCAGGGTTAAGTTTAGAGATGGTATAAGGTCCTTTATCTCCGGCGTAACTTACGTTGCTTCCGCCAACCTGATACCCTCCTTTATGATCAATATTCCCTACAAGGAGATTGAGGATGCAAATTGCCCGACCATTCTGGAAGCCATTGGTATGCTGGACCGGTCCGCGATAATAGTCGGCCACAGCTAATTTTCCATAAGAACTAAATTCATCCGCAACTTGAATGAGCTGTTCTTTGGGAATTCCGCAGAGTTTAGCGTATTCTTCAAGGGATTTTTCCTTGGCACGTTCACTGAGTCTCTGGAAGACCGTTTTACAAGCGAGGCCATTGACAGCCACTTCACCAAGCAGGTCCCCAGCATCAGCCTTCCCCGCGAGTGTCGGTGTTCCGCCCACCAAAATGACATAATCCTCTTTCGTCCCGCCGAGGCCAGGCTCATCCCCGCGTAAGAACTTTCCATTATCTTCGCGGATCAGGTACGTCGCATCGGTCCAGCTGCTTTCACCTTTTTTGGCGGCGGCATCTTTAGAAGGTGCTTCCAAGAAGGGTTTATCATAGCGCTTGTTATCAATGATCCATTGAACCATACCTAGAGCTAAGGCCGCATCCGCGCCAGGAAGAATGGGCACCCAAACATCCGATTGGGATGCTGAGACAGAGAAACGAGGATCAACAGTGACCAGCTTTCCGCCTTTGGCACGAAAGTTAGCTAACTTTCGGCTAAGTCCGTTCATCGGGAAATTGGCTTCTCCGTAGTTGGCACCGAAGTTTACAATATATTTTGCGTTTTCGAAGTCCGGTTTTAAGTTATTTTTCCCGGCAAAGGTTTGAGCAGATGAAATATGATGACTCTGTTCACACGCAGTGGTGTGATCAAACCAGTTTATCGAACCAAGACCATTATTGACAAATCGTTTGGAAAAATCAGCCCTTGCATTTTCAATCCGACCCGCTAAGAAAATAAATTGGTTTGCCTTCGGCCCAAGTTCAGGGGCTGCCGGGTCAATGGGAGTTTCCAAATCGCGAACCGCTTTTAACCCTTCAACGTTCCCTTCACCAAAAAGGTCTCCGCCCTCAATGATCTCTTTGTAGGCTTGTTCCCAACTGATGGCTTGCCATTTGTTTTCGCCGCGTTTACCAACTCTTTTAAGGGGTTGTTGAACTCGTAAAGGATCATATAAAAGCTGTAAACCCGCTTGACCTCTGGAGCATAGCTTACCGGCAGCTTTACGAGCTTCTTGAGGATCGGCAGCATAGGGCAATGGATTATCCAGGGTCATCTGGCTATAGGGATTACCATCAAGCTTTAAGAGGACACCGTCTTTAATCTTAGCGCGAAGACTACAGTCGCTGCGGCAGCCTAAACACGTAGAATAGACTAATTGAACACCGGAATCGGTATCTAACGTATCACTTACTGGGGAACCTTGTTTCCAACTGGGAATATCCGAATCCGACTTGGCAAAGGCCAATGGAGCAACGGCTAAGGAGGTACCTAAAGCAGCAGCTCCCTGTAAGAACTTACGGCGTGTAACAATCATTGAGAAACAACCCCCTTCTTGGTATTCGAGATGGTCGATTGCTTATTTGCGACGAAGGTTTTAAGAAGTATACCCATCGCGCCAAGTCCCACAATTGCCAAAACAATCGCAATAATAAGGTGGCTGGACTTAAGGGAGTATTCCATCAGCGAATTGCCCGTCATGGGGAGTGTTTGACCTCCGACGACAAAGGTAATTCTCATAACCAAAGCACTTAAAATGACTAAAACGGCCGATACATTGACAAAGGACTTTTTTGAAGAACCAAGTGAGAGAAGAACAAACGGTAAAAGTAGACCGATCCCGTTTTCTAAGCCAATAAATGTAAGACCTTCTTGGTGAAGGAGATAGTATGCATTGGCATATTGAGCATCGTTTCCGTTAAGAAGAACAATGACAAGGATAACCATCAGTAAAAAGTCTGCAAGAGTAAACCACTTGAAAAATTGGGCTAAGGTTTGTCGTTCATTCGCCAAGGAACTTCCTGACGTTTTTTCATAGAAATTCAGAACAATAAGAACCATTGCTGTCCCTGAAGCGAGAGCAGAGAAAAGAAAGATCACAGGCATTAATGCGGTATTCCAAAGGGCGTGAGCCTGGACGTTACCAATGAGGAAACCGGTGTACGCTTCTAAGCCTAAAGCTAATACGAAAGAAGCCATACCAAAGGTTTTGATATTCTTTTCATTCCCTTGCTTCAAGTTCAAAAGATAGAAGAGTAACGCGATTCCATAAAGAAGGAGAATAAAGACTCCGTAGGACATAGGCGAAGTCGCATGGAAATTAAACAAGAGACTAATAAAACGTTGCGGCTGCTCCAAGTCGAAGATCAAATGAATCGGAGCAATGATGAGTAAGGAGAGTCCAATGATGGCACCGACTTGAGCCGTTTTCTTGAGCTCCTTGACCCCAAAGACAGGTCCTAAACTCGTAACTAGTACCGCACCGGCACTAATTCCCGTGTAGAAAAGGTACATGGCGATCAGTAAGCCCCAAGGCATCTCATGGGTTATCTGGAACAAATGAATAGTAGGCATTATCTCTTACCTCCCACTATCTCAGTATAGTTAGGACGAATCGCTTTTTCATCGGCCCCAATGTAATAGGTCTGAGGAGCGTTGTTGGTTTCCGGTTTTAAGACTTTCACCGGCTGGGTAGCGACTAATTTGGCAACCTCACTGGTTGGGTCATTTAAGTCACCGAAAACACGAGCCCCACCGATGCACGTATTGACACAGGCAGGAAGCAACCCTGCTTCTACCCGGGCATAGCAGTAGTCACATTTTTCAGCTGTTTTTCTCTCAGGATTGATAAACCTTGCATCATAAGGGCAGGCTGCGATACAGTATTTGCACCCGATGCAACGACTGTAGTCAATAACCACCGTTCCGTCCTCTTTTTGTGTTGTGGCATTCACCGGACAAACCTTCACACAGGACGGGTTCTCACAGTGGTTACAGAGGCGGGGCAGACGATGGCGGGAGACATTGGGGAATTTGCCGGTCTCAAGCTCATCAACCCAGTTACGGAAGACGCCAAGGGGTACATTATTCTCGCTCTTACAAGCCACTTGGCAGGCGTGACAGCCTACGCATCTGCGTAGGTCAATCACCATAGCATACCGTTTTCCCATTTTCTCAACTCCTTATGTTTTTTCGCCACCTTCGCCAAATACGGGCAGGCACAAAACCTTGATTTTGCACCCTATCGGTTCATTTCTACATGTCGTTGAAATGAACTCGGAGGCTGATGAATGTTCTCATCAACCCTTATTCTAAATTCTTCTGCAGAGTTATGTAGCAGGTAAACTCCTATAAAAAGTTCCCCTTCTCCCGATAAAAAAAAGCGCTTAATGTCAGGTATTTCCCTGATATTAAGCGCTTTTTCCTGACTCGAACAAGACATTGCACTTATTCGATAATTCCATGATCTATCGCATAGCGTACCAAATCAGCACGCTTGCGCATTTCAAGCTTTTCCATAAGACGGGCTTTATACGTTTCGACCGTTTTAACACTCACATGAAGCAAGTCGGCGATTTCCTGATTGGTATGCCCCAAAGCTAGATACCGCAAAACCTCTTCCTCCCGTTCACTCAGCTGCTTGAGCTTCTTATCTTTCCTTTTCGGTTCAGCCGGGCCGACTAGCTGGCGATACATAATAGCGGCTGCCATCGTAGGGTAAATAAACATCTCGCCACGAGCGACGGTACGAATGGCGGATAGAAGTTCGACATCTGCGGCCTTTTTTAAGACATACCCTTTTGCCCCAACTCTGAGCACCGCCTTAAGGTATTCTTCATCGTCGTGCATCGTGAGTACTAAAATCTTCAGATCCGGATGTTTCTTAACAAGTGTTTCAATGCACTCCACTCCGTTTAACTTCGGCATCGTCAAATCCAGAAGCAGCAGGTCCGGTCGCAGTGCCTCCACTTGGGCGATTGCTTCCTCTCCGTCAGCCGCTTCTCCAATCACTTGAAAATCCGGCTCGGCATTGAGAAGAACCTTTAAGCCAGCCCGAAGCACCGCATGATCATCTGCTAAAAGGATTCTCAATTTTTTATCCATTCTCATACCCCCTTTCCGCTACTCAGCAAGGTCGGCCTTGACAGGGATCTTGATAAAAACCGTGGTTCCTGTGCCGGGCTGCGATTCTATTTTTAGAGAGCCTCCTAATAAGGACGCTCGTTCTTGCATGCCGAAAAGCCCTAATCCATGACTGGGACTCGATGTCACATTTCCCGGATCAAACCCAACCCCATCATCTTCGATAATGGCCGTAACCCAGTTTTCTCTCCAGTTTAAGAGGACGGAAATCGATTGAGCCTTCGCGTATTTGGCTGCATTGGTTAGAGCTTCTTGAATCATCCGGTAGAGAGCGACCTCAGCAGGGCCTGAAACTCTCTGCCCCTCAAAACCGGTTGTATGGAAATCCACCTCAGTCCCGTACTTCTGGGCATAATCCCGGATATAGCGTTCAAGTGCCGGAACAAGACCCATATCATCTAAAATACTCGGTCGAAGCTCACGGGCCAGATGATGAACCTCCTCCAGCGTCTGAGAAACCACTTGCCGCATCTCTTGAAGCCGCTCACCTACTGACCGCAAAGTAGCCTCGGATTCAAGCACTTTTAAACTGACCATTAACGATGTCAGTGCCTGACTCGTTTCATCGTGAAGTTCACGGGAGATTCGCTTTCGCTCTTCTTCCTGTGCTGTCATCACTTTTTCCAGAAGTTGAACCCGCATCTCCTCTTTTTCTCTAAGCTGTTGGAGAAGTTCCTCACGTTCTTGGTCGTTTTCACTTAAGCTTGTCGTCATCTGATTAAAGGCTTTCGTCAAAACGCCGATTTCATCTACCGAATGCACAATACCTTGAACCTTTAAATCGCCCTGGGCAACCTTTTGAGTGAGAGAAACCAAGTTATGAATTGGATGGGTTAAAACCCGTGTTAAAATAACCGCTGCCATAATACCTACAGCCGACACAAATAAAGCAATGGCCAGGAAACTCCAAACCATCGATAAAACGGCCTTGCGCAGCCCAGCCTCTTCCATCCCCACCCGGGCTATCCCTAACTTTCCGTTAAGAATAGGAACCGCGACATCCCGAATAACCCCTACTTCTGTCTGAAAAGCCGTTAGGTGATATCTCTCTTGTAAATCCACGGGGTTGGCTTTCAGTAGTTCTGCCGGAAAAGCCTCCCCAAAAGTATGGGCCAGAACATTTCCCTGAGGATCAACAATAAAAATATACTGAACGTCCTGATTGTTTTTAACAGTTTCTTTAATCATCTCATAGACCGAATACGTATTATTAATGAGCAAATCGTTGGTCGCCCGGGCAGCTACATCACTCCCAATTGAAACGGCCCGTTTATCCAGTTGATCCCGCAGATTCGTCGTTAAAACATTTCCCATTTGCCAAACCATCATAGTTGTTAAAAGCACAACAACCCCAACCACTAAACCAAGGATTTTATATTGAATTTTTATTTTCATCAAAAATTGAATTACTCGTTGAGTCATTCGTTGTTTCATAAATCAACTTATCCTTTCGGCTCCTGTTGAGCAAGGGCAGGAATGGCATTAACCATTGTTTCAATCGGCTCATAAGCCTTAGGGTTGGGGAGAACGAACCGATCATATAGCAGTGCTTTTAAAGCCTTCCGCCCGATTGGATCACTATCCATCTGGAGTAAGGCTTCCTGTAAGGCTGTTTTAAGATTGGGGTCAATTTGATGATTCACGACAACAGGAGGACTCCCCACTTCCGGTGACTCAACGATAATCCTCAATTTGTTCTTAAGCGTTGGATCCTTGCTCACGGCATACTGATAGACTAAGGAATCCACCCCTGCCGCGCTTACGACATTATCTAAAACGGCTTTAATCGAATTATCATGACTGTAGGTATAAACAACCCGGCCAAAAAAATCCTTAGGCGTTGTTTTAAGCTGAGTAACCATATAAGTGGGTGCAATGGTCCCGGAAAATGAAATCGGATCAGTAAAACCAAAAACTTGACCTTTTAAATCCATAATTTGCTGGATCGAGCTGTTGGCATTCACAATAATATACGATTGATAGGTCGATTTACCGTTTACTTCCGGGACTGCGAGCAACTCCAGATTATCCTTTTCCCCGACAACATAAGCACCCGAACAAATGAAAGCAACATCTACCTCTTGGTTCTTGACTAATTCATTAATTTCTTGATACGTCTGACGCTGCACCAGTTGAACCGTACGTCCAATCTTCTTTTGGAGATAATCCGCAAAGGGTTGATAATTTTCAACCGTTTCTCTCGGCGAGAGGACGGAGGATATCCCCACCTTCAAGACATCCTTATTCTCAAGCGGTTGTGGATTCGTTTGGGAATGATCCGACGGCTTGATACTCACTTGGGGTAAATTCGCCGTTCCTTGACAACCGGATAGAATCAGCATCGAAAAGACGAGTAGAATAACGAGCTTGACATAGAAACCGGATCTGCATTTATTCACCGGTACCAACCTTCTTTCTAGAACAGGCTTTAGCCAAGTCTTTATAAAGATATTTTCCTTCTTCATAATAACTTTCACAACAAGTATATCATTCTTTTTAGGCCTTAACTATTTGTAATGATAGGATACCAAACAGGGTCACAATTATCTCCGTGTAGTAAAGAACCCGAACCCAGTAGTTAGCTACGAGGCTCGGGCCGATCATCCTGTTTTTCAGCTCGCTACATTGTCATTTTGATCTTGCAGCTTATCTTTCATTTCATTTTTCACAGCATTTTCCCCATTCGGTTCAGCTTTGAACTCCTTAATTCCCCATCCTAAGGCCTTTCCAACATCGAAAAGCTTTCCGGGTCCGAAAAGGTTCTTTCTTTGTTTCGTGCCAATATCACAAGGGTATTTTAACGGACTTTTCTTCATTTAACAATCAGGGAAAAACCTGTCATGTCAGGATATTCCCTAATTCAATAAGGGCGATTTTTGATCAGTCTTAGTAATAAAAATAGCAGCCCTAGTGATGACACAAACCTCTACTTTGCGTTTCCTATTATCTTGACAATATCTTTAGGTTTTAAACCTTCCTATACGATACAACTTTTTCATCAATGCCGAGAGCATATTGTGCATACTGATTGCTCTGCTCCGCTGATACGGTCAGCCAAGCGACAGCCACTTCCGTATCGGTTATAAATTTCTATTTATTCTTCATTGCTTCATAGAATTTTTTCAAGTTATCTGGAAGAGAGTACTCCTTCACTACTTCTTGCTCCTTGCTGTCTCCTCCATACACTTCTTTTAATATTGCTTCAATGATCATTGCTTTTGGTGGAACCGTATAGTTCTTTCCTTGATATACCCAAACCCGGCAGTCAACTTCTTCGCCGCATAAATCGCCGCAAGATTCGCATAAACTCTCTTTGACCTCCATTTGAATATCATGACCGTTCACTCGAATGGTAGGGGAACTGACGAACTTATATTGTTTAGCGAGCTCTTCAGTAATTACATTGATTTTATTTACAACCACTTCAACAGCCGTTGCCTTGAGAACCGCTGATACTTCTGAAAGAGCTTCATCAAGGCTTGTATCTGTTTCCTGGCAGCGTGTACAGACACTTACATCAAGAAACAAAAAATCTATTATGATGCGTCTTTTTCCCATTTTGACATCTTTTGAGGCATCACAGCAACTAGGGCCACAGTCGCAGCTTGTTGAACCATTACTCCTTAACACCATGAACCAACTCCTTGTATTATTTATTTTTATATAACGACGCAGCAAAATTAAACAGGGCGCAAGTAATTTCTATTTTCCAAAACCTTCAATTATTGCAATTTCTCTCATAGTCGATTATTTATAATTGGTTCCGATAAATTTCACATCACATCTATTTTTATCGATATGTTATAGTATATGCTTCATATCGATCTTCGTCAATATGCTTTCTGCTTGTGTATTGACTTAGATTATTTTAATAAAAAACAATCCCCACTCTATTGCCTTTACCAACGTATGCAGAGTGACCTTTGTATTCCTGATTTCGATATGATTGGGGTGTGTAATCAGGCAGAAAAAGAGGAGAGCATCTCCATCCATCTAAATATTACAGAGGTGGCCTCCATTAGGGAAAAAGCTAATCTCTAATAATCTACCTTTTATTATTCTTTTTCTGCTGATAAAATATCGTAAAGTGAGCGGTTCACCTTCACGGTTCACCGTGAACCCTTCCTTAGTTCACTTACAAGTCAGACCTTCCCCTTGACGGGAAGGTCTGTATTTTATACCCGCCTACCCGGAATCTGGCCGCTTCACATAGTACATATTACTGCTCTTTCCACCGTTTTCGCGCCACCGCTGCTCCTTTCGAAGATATCCGTTCTTCTCCAGGTCAGCAATGGCGCGCTTGACGGTGCTCCGGGACAGCTTCAGCTCCCTGGCGATGGTACCAATCGCCGGATAGCATTTGCCTTCCTTATCGGAGCGGTCGGAAAGATACATATAGACGGACCTTGCGCGGTGCGGCAGTTCGGAGGAATAAAGGGAGGTAAAGTACCCCATAGCGTCACCTCCTTGTGGACTCCTGCTTTTGAACAAACGGATCAAGATTGATTGCTGGTCCCGGCGTATGAAGCATTCCACCTGATCCGGACTCGGGAGCTTTTGGCTCTTTCGGCACGTCAACACAGGCGGCGTGGCGCCGGATGATTTCTTCCTCCAGGGTGAACCGGTCGGCGTACTCCACTCTTCTGGCGGATTGCTCCGCAATCTCATAGGGCTTGCCGAAGACGATCCCCCATGTAAGGAAGAGCTTTAGCCGTGTCCGCATTGGATAGGCCCCGGTTTTAGTCACGATAAAATGGCCCTTGGGCATGGATTTCAGCTCGTCGGGGGTCATCAGTGGCCGTTCGATCATCTGCAGGGATTGGCTGGGATCGTTCTTCCCGCGGCTGACAGAGCCGCTCATAACCGTCTTACTGCCGAGGGCCTTCGACAATATTTGTGCCGATTCACTGTTGGGTGCAAAGCCGCCGAACACTGTATCCTGGCAGTTGTCGATGATGATTGCGGAACCCTCGCGTCCGTAGTTTTTCTCTAACTGTGCAAAGCTCTGGATGATGGCAACGATGGACATACGTCTTGAGCGGCTGGCGGAAAACATCATTTCAGCGGATTCAATCTTAGGAATGGTGCCGATTTCATCAAGGAACATCATCACCCGGTTGGGGAGCCTGCCGCCATACTCGTCGGCCACCGAGAGGATTTCCCTGTAGAGCTGCTGAACGATCAGACTGATGATGAAATACTTCGTGTTATCTTCTTCCGGCATAACTAAAAAAATAGCGCTTTTTTCTGTGCAAAACCTTTCAGCGTCGATAGCCGTATCAAAACACAGCACCTGCTCCAGTTCGGAGTCCAGAAAGGCGTTGAGCCTTGAAAGGGCGGTAGAGAGGACGCTCTGCATGGCCTGTTCCGCGGAATTGAGAGCCGCGCCTGCAAACCATTTGGTTTTGTGTTCGTCCGGCAGGTGAGCCAGAAGGAGCTGGAACAGGGTGCGTCCCTTAACGCCGCTGGGTGCCAGCAGATCCTGAATGAGCTTGAACGCAGACACAATGTGCCGCTGCTTTGGTTCGCAGTATTCAGCAATCAAAAGGATGACAGAGGTCAGAAGCCCCTCTGCCGCATCGTAGAAGAAGGCGTTTTGCCCTGCAGACGCCACATCAAAGCCTCCGGAGTTGATGATGGTTTTGGCGGTGATCTTGGCGTATTTTTCTGCTCCGGCTTTGTACGCCAGATTCTGAGGATTGGCAAGATACAAATCCATGTACCGGTTGACGAGATGGAGAAGGTTATTGCCGTCCGAGCGGGTGGGGTTTCTCAGGTCAATGACGGCTACCTGGTAGCCATAGAACTCCTTGGCGATGCTACCGTAATTGCGGTAGAGATCACCTTTGGTATCCGTCGTGATAAAACTCATACCGCAGGCGCAGGTATATTCCAGGTTGGGGTAGAGAAAATTGGCAGTCTTGCCGACGCCAGCCGCGCCGATCATCAGACAATGGATGTCATCGTCATCCACCAGGGCATAGCCATGGGGCGCTGTGTGATCGAACAGTGAGGCCCTTCGCCAGCCAACAACCAGACCCTGGGCAGTAGGGAGATTCTCTCCCTTACGCCATTTTTCCGGTTCGAACCGGACTTCCGTATAGGTGGTTTTGATTTCTCCCTTTGATGCCCAGCGAGCTGTTCCGTGTTGCCCGTCACCTACGGTTTTGGACTTTATACCGTTGAGTGTGTAATAGTGGGCCAGCAAGGATAAAAAGCCGATCACGCCGAACATGGTCAGCGCCACGGCGACCAGCGTAATGATTTGGGATGCCTGCACGGTGCTCCCTCCTTACATTGTCATGGTCAAATTTCGGGTTTGGTCTTGTTTCGGCAGCATAACCTGTGGCCCCAGTTCAATGAACATCCTCGTCCTAACACAGTCCAAAGCAAGGCGAAGATAGGAACTGCCAAGGTACCTCTGGTCTTCCACCCCCCGGATTCCGGGCTTATGTGTGATACGGTCTATATCTGTTAGATCCCGTCGTATATCCTCCATCCGGGTGCGCAGCCAACCCCTGTCCACATGGGGGCGGTAGCTGGATTGCAGTTTTTGAACGAGCTGTTCTGCAGTCACAGGACGCCCCATCTGCCGGCATAACTCCTTAGCCAAAAACAGCGAACCTGCCGCCATGCACTCCAGACATTCTTTAACGGTGTCAGTGTTCTCCGGTGCGGTTTTTCGAGAATTTACGAGAGACTCCAATCTCTGAAAGCAATCGATCAGGAATGTGCGGATATCCCTGTGCGTTCCAAGGGCCGAGCACAAATCGGGCAAAACGGCGCACACCTGCGGAAGGAGTATCAGCTTAGGATGTTCTTCGGCAGGAATCGGCTCCATACCGTGTTTGGCTTTTAAGTCCTCGTTCCAGTCCTTATAGATGGATTGCCTGACCGCCGTGTTTGTGTACCCATCCTCCGCAAGCATGTCCTTCAGCCTTCCGTTGGCTTCGATTCCCGCCTCATCATGGTCCAGGCAGAGAATAACGTCCTTTAAGTGGGAATTTTGCCGGAGCTGCTGAAGCATAGCATGTTCTGATACCCCGTCCAGCGTGACATAGCTGTGTTCTTTCCAGCCCGGCCGGTGGAGCGTGATGAAAGACAGCATATCCACAGGGGCCTCAAAAACATACAGCTTACTGCTCCTGCCGATCCAGTGAAAGCTGTACCTCGGATCACTGCCCTCCACATTGCCCTTGTAAGCTTCGCCTTGGGTATAGGTACCGCGTTTATGGGCATGCCGGGCGGTACCATTTTCATCCAAGCCTACGAATACAGCGTTGTGGTATTCCTTGTCCTCATAGATGAGTTTCTCATGAGCGAAATGCGCAATCACGTCTCGGTCAATGAACCGCTGCTTGATAAGATAGGCAAAGACCCGGCGCATATCAGAATAGGCCTCCGGCAGCGCGAATTCCTTTTTAGGCCCCGGTGAGCTTTTGGAGGTCTGGTTCCATTCCACACCGGCGTCACCACCGAGTAACCATTGTACTGCTTCAGGAAAACTCAAATTATAAAACCCCTGAACAAAATCAATAGCCCGGCCGCCTTCCTTCCGGCTGTGGCGGAACCACTCGCTACCGCGGATGGTCACGCTATCATGGCGCTTCCAGCGCCACTCAGGGCCGGAGCGGGTGAGCTGCTCCCCCTGGCGTTCAAGAAAATCCACTAGGTCGACGGAGTTGGCGCGCTGTTTTTCTTCGTCGGTAAAGTGAACATATGCCATTCCTTGGCACCCCTTTCATCAATGCCTGCGTTTTCCACAACGGCGAAAAAAAGCCACCCGCTGTCTGGCAGGTGGTGTAAATGTAAGGCGATTGGTTTTTTCATCAGGCGGCATTTTCCTTTTCTGCCTGATAGGATATTTTTTCTTCATGGGAGCCCTCCTTTGCTTTAATAAGTGGTGATCTTCTGTTCGTGATCGTCCGGAGCATGACCTTGGGCAATCTTTTTCTCCCTGATCTTCCGCCGCAGCTTGCTCTCAACTTGTATACCCGGTCCACCAGGAAGCCTACGTTCTTCTTCATGGAAGATCCGGCCTAAATGACGGAGAAGCCTTGTAGCCGCAAGAAAAAGGGAAGGATCACGGAATGAGTCCAGATGATCAAGAAAAAACTGCGCATAGATATTGCCTTGCTCGGCGGAGTGCGTAAGCCAGTGGACTGCAGTTTCCCGATCACGGGGAACATCCTTGCCCAACAGGTAAAGCTTGCCTAGCTGGTATTGTGCGTATTGATTGTCTTGCTCTGCGGAGGAGGTTAGCCATTTAATGGCGGCCTTCGCATCCTTGAGAACATGTTCACCCTTCAGGTAGAGCCAGCCCAGCTGATATTGGGCGTACTGATTGCCTTGCTCCGCCGATTTTAGGAACAGCTCCAATACTTTGGGGATGTCTCTTACTACATCCTCACCGGCAAGGTACAGCTTCGCCAGCGTATATTGAGCAAATTGGTTTCCAAGCTCAGCGGACAGCGTCAGCCATTTGATAGCGGAGTCGATGTCCTTGGGAACCCCGACTCCGCTAAGATACAGCTTACCAAGGGCATATGCCGCGTAGGAATTGTCCTGTTCAGCTGAAAGGGTAAACAGAGAAATGGCTTTCTGTATATCCTTTTCTACATGATTTCCGTCCCGGTATAGCTTGCCGAGGGCGTATTGCGCCAGATCATTGCCATTTTCCGCGGTTTTTGTCAGCCACAGGATAGCCTGCAGGACGTTTTCATGACCGCTGTCTGCGTCGAGATAAATCCTTCCGAGCATGTACTGTGCATGAACATTGCCGAGGCGGGCCGATTTTTCAAAATAGCCGATGGCTGCTTGCACATCCTTCTCCGTCCCGGTACCGGTGTGGAGCATCTGTCCCAGGCGGTATTGGAGCTTATCGTCGTGGTTTTTTTCTTCCAGCTTCTTAAATCCGTAAAAGGCTTCTTCAAAATGCTGCTCCGCTTCCTCGGCATTCCTTTCGGTACCAACCCCATCCTGGTACATTTTCGCCAGCTCGTAATCGGCATAAGGTACCCGCTGCCTTGCGGCTCGGCGGTACAGCTCGAAGGCGGTGTAAAAATCCTGCGCAACACCCTGCCCCCGGTAGTAAAGTCCGGCAAGCGAATACTGCGCATATTTGTGATTTTGTAAAACAGCCGTATTAAACCAGCCGGCCGCTTCCTCATAGTCCTGTGCAGTGCCAAGTCCAGCCGCATACATTTTGCCGATGCGGTATTCTATGTACCGGTTTTCTTTTTCTGTTTCGATATCCATAAAGGCCGATAGAGTTTTTTCATACCAGCAAGAGGCTGCATCTGTATCCATCTCCACACCCAACCCGTCCATATACATCCGGCCAAGGTCGTGCATGGCGAGAGCATTGCCGTCCTCGGCTTCCTCCGAAAACAGCTGTAGGGCTTGCTCGAAGTTCGGCTCCATATCATCGTTGCCATAGAGAAGTGTTCGGGCCTCTTTATATCGGTCGTTCCAAGCAATATGCAGTTTGCCAGGTTCTTCGTCACCAGAATCCGATGCGGGTGTAGGGCTTGGGGTATCATAAAAGTTGTAATCCTGATCTTCCACCACCTCATGCAGTACAACTTCCGGCTCTGCCATGGGCGGACCCGGTGTGTCATCTCCGCCGGCGGTTTCTTCCTCATGGGTTGGCTCGGCATTTTCATCCCCTTCAAAAGTGAGACGATGATTGCCGAGGTCTATTGCCTCGGCAATCACGATGTTTTTGATTTGCTTGAATTCCTTCTGCTGTGAGAGCGGGATCGGCCCTGGCAACTTGTCCTTGTAGGTGCGGAGAACTTCATTTCGCAGCTCATACCACTTAGCATAAGCTGCCGCGACTCGCTCATCCTTTGCCAGCTCATCCACAATCTTATTGACCAGCTCTTTCAGCGGGATCTGCAGGTAGCCATATTGCTTTTTTCCTGTGGTATGCTTCAGTTTCTCCGCTAGCCTGGACATCAGATCCTCAATCACCGTGTTCCTATAGGTTCCTGTACGCATCTGCTCCAAATGCTCCCGCAGGGTATTCCGGCTCTGCTCTGTCAGCGTGTTGCGCTGGATCGTCTGCTCTGAGTAAATTTGAAGTAAGTCCTGCCGAAAAATTTCCCGTGCCAGACTGCTCCGCATGTTTTCAATCGCGGACTTTGTAACGTATCCCTTGCGGGGATCGGTCGAGTAAATGATCATATGGCAGTGCGGGTGATGGCTCTATGACGATAGGTAATCCTTTGATGTTATCTTCAGATTTTCCCCCGTCCCAAACC
>VSSQ01000747.1_pt1 | contig 16757 bp, 10 predicted proteins | sample 4763081 | NCBI WGS metagenome assembly VSSQ01 (sample SAMN12137344, study PRJNA551015) | bioreactor metagenome | isolation source: SDC9 anaerobic chlorinated ethene degrading culture | place: USA: Knoxville, Tennesee | collected 2015-01-01
GCAATTTGTCCATAATTTTACATTTTTAGTTAGTGTACATTTATAAAACATGACCAGAATAAAAATTGTTTATTGCATTTTTGACGGATTATTTGCCCGGTAATAACTTGGAGTTACATGAGTAATACGTTTAAAAACCTTATTAAAATGGGAAATAGAATTAAAACCACAAGTAAAGCTAATCTGAAATATGTCTTGCGTTGTATTATTTAGTAATTCACAGGCATATGCGATACGCATTTCAATGATGTATTGAATCAAAGTCTTACCTGTTTTATCTTTAAAAAATCTACAAAAAGAGCTATTGTTCATTGCACCGATTTCTGCCACTTCTTCCAGACTTATCTCCTCAAGATAGTGCTGTTCAAGGTAAGTAAGAATTTTTTTTAACCGGTTGTTGTCAGCCGATTGTTCACGGGTATTATACAATACGCTTCCAATCGTACGGAAATTCCGGGACTGGCTCATCATAAAAAGCAATTGTAAAAGGTTTATCAGTCTTAAAAAGCCCTGGCTCGATGTTGTTTTATCAATTTGATTAACAAGCTTTTGACAATCAAGAGGAAAGCAAATACCTTGAGAAGATTGCTCTAAAAGTTTTTTTGTAGATCTAAACTCTGGGTAATTATTAATAGCATGGCTCATAAACTCTTTCTCAAACTGAATAATACTGCCACGCAGTCTGTAATTGGGATTATTCTGATAATATTGCGAAGAAGATTTGGAGTAGTGCGGAATACCGCTTCCAAATAAAATAATTGTGCCCGGGGCAAAATCAGTTGCCCCATCTGCGACAAAGGTTGTACCTGTTCCCTCTTTAACGTAAAGAATTTCGAATTCATCATGGTAATGCCATGGAAAAAAGAAATGATCGTAATCGAAATTGCGCGCAATAACAGGACTCTGCGAACTGAGTGCAATTGGCTCAAACATAAGTTTGTCTTTCATTATGTGTGAATTTTAGATAGTATAGAATTTATGGTCTAAATTGGTTTGCAAATATAGTGTTATAATTGGGAAAAAAAGTATCATTTTACTATTATGAATACCTCTAAGTTTGCAAAGCCTATTTAAAGTGTGTGCGAATACATTCACTTGTTAACATTAATACTATTAAAATAAACAATTACTCTGTGATCGACTATCAATTAATCTTATGAGAACCATTTTAGTTTTTATATATCAAATAAGATCGATGTTTTTTAAAATGTGTCCGCACACAGACTAAGAGAAAATCTATATAATACCATAATTATTATGAATGCAAATTTATTTTAACCTTTATATTATCCTGTTATTTATGAGAAATTATTATTTGTTTTTAGTCATGACCATTTTGTTGCTTCCTGCATGGCATTCGACACTGCAAGCTCAACAACAAGTTATGATTACAGGTGTCGCCAAAGACAAGGCGGGACTTCCCATGATTGGGGTGAATGTTGTGGAAAAGGGTACTACCAACGGAAGTATCACTGATCTGGACGGACGTTTTTCTGTGCAAGTGAATAAAGCAAATACAGTGCTGACATTCTCTTTCATAGGATACTTATCTCAGGAAATAAACACCGGAGGTAAACGTGTGATTAATGTAATTATGGAAGAAGACACCAAGACACTAGACGAAGTGGTTGTGGTTGGTTACGGAACCGCTCGTAAAAGAGATCTTACTGGGGCAATTTCCTCTGTAAAAGCTGAAAAATTAGAAGCAGAGGCTCCTCGTTCCGTTCAAGATTTGTTGAGAGCAAATACAGCCGGTCTTTCCATCTCATTTGCCGGAGATGCTAAGGGAAGCGCAGATTTGCAGGTACGCGGAAAGAATACATTGAAGGCAGGATCTTCACCGCTTATCGTTTTGGATGGTGTTATTTTTGAAGGTACATTAGCTGATATCAATCCGTTTGATGTCCTTTCTATTGATGTTTTGAAAGACGCCAGCTCAGCTGCTGTATATGGAGCCAAAGCAGCCAACGGGGTAGTCGTAGTTACATCTAAAAAAGGAAACGTGGGTAAACCAGTAGTTTCTTTTAATGCCAATGTAGGCTTTGTTACCTCTGCCAACGAACGAGAATTACTAAGTCCCGAAGGCTTTGTTGCATATCGTCAGGATTATGAGGTTGGAAAAAACAGTGCCGAATATCTGGCAAAATATCCGCAAATATTCTCAGATCCACGAAAACTGGATGGAGTAAGCCAGCTTGATTGGTATAACTATGACCAGAAAACACCGGTAGCATCTGTAACTGAAGAGCAGCTTATGCGTTCTTGGTTAGGTAGACTTGACTTCAAGGCTCCTGAAATTGAAAACTACATGGCAAACCGTATTACTGATTGGTCTGAACTTGTTTTTCAGACTGGGTTACAACAAGATTATACAGCAAGCGTTTCCAATCGGAACGACAACGGATCTTACTACTGGTCACTCGGTTATGCCGATCGTGAGGGAATTAAGACCGGCGAGCGGTTCACTACATTCAGAACGCGTTTGAATTTGGAATCGAAAATCAACAGCTTCCTAACCATTGGGATGACTTCATCATTCGCAGCACGAAATGAAGGCTATCTGACTTGCGACTGGGAACAGATGACACGTATTTCTCCTTATGGAGCTAATGAAATCGGAAATCCGGATAGTCCATATCAAAGACTTCCAACAGGAGATGTAACTCCAGTGAATCCTTTCTACGACAATCTGTACAGAGACCGTGTAGATCGTTATAATACATTGAACGCAAACCTCTATGCACAAGTTAAGCTACCATTTAACGTCGAATATCAGATAAATTTCACGCCCTATTATGAATGGCACGAATATTACAATCATGATTCATCCCAAAACACAGAATGGAAAGCCAAAGGAGGTTCCTCAACACGCGAGACTTCTAAAAAATACAATTGGCAAGTGGATAACATATTACGTTGGAAGCAAATGTTTAACAGAATCCATAATGTTGAGGTAACTTTACTTGCCAACGCAGAAAAGGGACAGTATTGGTCTCAAAAGATGACTTCCACAAACTTTTCTCCCAGCGATGTTCTAGGATACCATCGTATTCAGGCCGGAACAGTACCCTTGAATGAAAGCAATGATACATATAAGACAGGTGATGCCCTGATGGCAAGGGTTTTCTATTCGTTGAAAGACAGGTACATGATTACAGCATCAGTACGGCGTGACGGTTATTCGGCTTTTGGACAAAGAAATCCACGCGCTACCTTCCCGGCTGTTGCACTGGGATGGACCTTCACCTCCGAAAAATTTGCAGAACCAGTATCAAACTGGTTGAATTATGGTAAATTACGTCTGTCGTGGGGCGAAAACGGAAACAGAGACATTGGTCAATACGAAGCCTTATCAGACATGACATCTGGATTGCACCCGTATATAGATCAAAACGGGAATATATATATCAGTTCACAATTATACGTGAATCGAATGGCTAATGCCAATCTTAAATGGGAGCGTACGGCATCCTATAATCTGGGGATAGATTTCTCGCTGTTTAATGATGTTTTAAGCGGTTCTTTGGAAGGATATATGGCAACTACAAACGACCTGTTAGTAGACCGGGCACTACCCGAAATTATAGGATACAGTAGTGTTGCAGCCAATTTAGGTCAACTCAGCAATAAAGGATTTGAAGTTACGCTAAACGCCAATATCATTAAAAAAGAAAATTTCACATGGAATACTTCGGCCAACTTTTCGTTAAACCGACGTAAAATTAAAAAGTTGTATGGTGATATGGTCGATGTAAAAGATGCGGAAGGGAATGTTATCGGACAGAAGGAAGCAGACGACATAAAAAACAAATGGTTTATTGGTCAGGATCCGGATCGTATCTGGGATTATGAATATGTTGGGGTATGGCAGGAGGAAGAAGCTGCCGAAGCCAAAAAATATGGATTACAACCTGGCGATTTCAAATATAAAGACCAGAATGCAGATGGAGTGATGACAGATCAGGACCGTATTTTCCAGAAATACACGACACCCAGGTTCCGTTGGACATTACGTAATGAATTTACATTCTATAAAAACTTTGCCTTATCGTTTATGATGTATTCATACTGGGGACAATACAATACGTTTAATCGGGCAGCCAACAGTGCTAATTTTCCGGATCGTTGTACAGAATATGTGCAACCCCACTGGACTCCTGAAAACAGAATTAATGACTTTGCACGTATTGGTTCGAAAAACATCGGTAATTATTATCTGGATAAATCGTTTATTCGTTTAGATAATGTAACGTTATCGTATAATGTACCAGCTGCTTTCAGTAAAAAATTCTCTGTTCAGAACATGCGTTTTGCTATTACAGCAAGGAATGTAGGGGTACTTACAACAGACTGGAAATATTGGGATCCGGAACAAGGCGGACCGGCACCGAGATCGTTTAATCTGAGTATTAACTTTACACTTTAATCCATTTAATTTAGAATTATGAAAAAAATAAATAATTATATCGGAGGGCTCGCTCTGTCTATGTTGACAGTTACAGCTTTTACGGGGTGCAGTGAAGACTGGTTGGAGCCAAAGCCTCTTTCGTTTTATACACCCGAAAATTCCTATGTAGATGCAGCTGGTTTTTACTCTGCACTTACTACATGCGAACGTAACATGCGTCATGAGTTTTTCGGAGACGGGTCGCCTATTCTTACTGAGATGATTCAATCTGATATAGCCGTCGAAGGGATAACAGATAAAGCGGGACCTCAGATGGATATGGACGTATCCCTACTTCCCGATGCAAATCTCAATAGTACCGACCGGACTAAAGTTGGTTGGTACTGGTATGAAGGATACAAAGGAATCAAGTATGCCAACGTAGTGATAGCACGTATCGACAATGCAACATTTAAAGATGAAGCCGAAAGAAATGCCGTACTCGGTGTAGCTTATTTTCAACGTGCATACCGGTACAACAAACTAGTACATCAGTTTGGCAATGTACCCTATCTGGATTGGGAAATCAATGAACCTAAATACGATTTTTATACTTACGACCGGTGGACCATTCTGGAAAAGATGGTTCCCGACCTTGAATTTGCCTATAAATGGGTACCCGAAAAGGTGGACAGAGGCCGTACATCAAAAGCCGCTTGCGGTGTTTTACTTATGAAGGTATGCATGGCTTTAGGAAAATTTGACAGAGCCATCGAAGTAGGAAAAGAAATCGCAGCCAAGCATCCGTTGATGACAACACGTTTTACAGCTAACAAATCGAAGCCCAATACAAACCTTATGCATGATCTTCACAGTATTGAGGCCAAGATGGATATGAGTAATACCGAAGGATTGATGTATGTGGTTGCTTATCCCGAAATTGACGGATCGGATCGAATTCAGACAATGCGTAATGGAGTTCCTTTCTGGAATTCGGGTTCGGTAAAGACTCCAGACGGAGCAACCGGAACCAGTGTAGCCATTGCTGCCGACGAAAAAAATCCGTTGATGGATATAAATAAAACCTATGGAAGAGGTGTTGGAAGATTACGTCCAACCTGGTACTATTCAAATTCAATCTGGACTGAAAAGGAAAAAAATGACTTGCGTGGCAGATACAACCGCGACAGTTGGAAAAGTCCGGAAGATCTACTTTACAACAGTCCGGCACTAAAATCAAAGAACAATCCCTGGTACGGCAAAAACTTCGTAAAGTCACCATCCATGTCTGTAGAAGATACAATCCGCTGTTGGTTTTCATGGCCACACTATAAGTTATTTGTTCCAGATCCCTTGCAAACCCAATGGGCCGGAGGTGAAACACCCTGGTATGTTTACAGATCTGCCGAAGTATATCTGATGATGGCCGAATGCTATTACTGGAAAGACCAACCTCAATTGGCCGCCGAAGCATTGAATGTAGTAAGAAGACGTGCCGGAGCAGACCCGTTAACAGCCTCGGATATCAACATCGGAGCAATATTAGACGAACGTGCCCGCGAGTTGTATTACGAAGAAAACCGGAAATCAGAATTAACACGTATTGCTTTCACCTACGCTAAAACAGGTAAACCCTGCGAAGTATTTGGTGGCAGAGTATATAAACTGGAAGGTTTCTCCGGACCTGGCGGTATAAATTCGAATGTAAAGCAGGAAGGTATAAACTTCTGGTACGACTGGGTGGTTGCAAAGTCAAACTTCTACAACAAGGGGGTAAAACACAAATGGGCCGAATATAAAATAAGTGTACATCACGTATTATGGCCTATACCAGCCAACGCAATTAATACAAACATTAAAGGCGTAATAAACCAAAATATAGGTTATCCGGGTGCCGAAAATAATATTGAACCTCTTAAAGTACCAGCAGAAGGAACTGTATTAGGACCTCAATAACTTTTAATAATCATTTGAGGCTCTTTTACCAGTGCCTCTAAAGTATTAAATCGTAAAAAACAACATTAAAAAATAATGAATAACACCAGAAGAAAATTTTTCAAACAAGGATTAGCCGGCGCACTTTTAGTGGGCACAGCCTCCTTTGCAAGAGCTGGAATAACCGACCCGGTTAAACCCAAAGCACCCAAAGCCACCAACCTATTCCGGTTGGGAATGGCTGGGTATACCTTTGTAAACTTTGATATCGACAAAACATTGGATATCATGGAAAAGCTGGATGTACATTACCTTTGCATAAAAGATTTCCATTTACCGTTTACAAGTACAGACGAACAGATAGCCGCCTTCCATGCCAAACTCGCTGCCAAAAAGGTAACGGGCTATGCCGTTGGCCCCATCTACATGAAAAGTGAAGCAGAAATAGACAACGCCTTTGCCTATGCTAAAAGAGTAGGTGTTAAAACAATTGTAGGCGTTCCTAACTACGAGCTGCTCCCCTATGTAGACAAGAAGGTTAAGGAATACAACTTTAATTATGCAATCCACCTGCATGGGCCAGACATCGCCACCTATCCCGACGCTACAGACGTATGGAATCACACCCATATGCTCGATCCTCGTATCGGCATGTGCCTGGATGTGGGTCACGATCTGCGCAACGGTTGCGATCCCGTGGCCGACCTCAAGAAATACCATACCCGCGTATTCGATGTACACATCAAAGATGTAACAGAAGCATCCAAAGCAGGTAAAGGAATTGAGATAGGACGAGGCAAAATTGATTTTCCGGCATTGATACGTATGCTGCGCGAAGTAAACTATACCGGTGTATGTAGTCTGGAATACGAAAAAGACATGAAAGATCCCTTCCTCGGCATTGCCGAATCAATCGGATATTTCAAAGCCGTAAGCGATATAGCCTGACGAATAAAGAATTCCATTTGGCATCCAATAAAAAAGAGAACCCAAATTACAGGGTTCTCTTTTTTATGAAAACGCAACTACATACAATTGAGTTAATGTCTTTAATCTTTAAATAAATCCTTTATATTGACAAATTTCAGTCTATAATACGTAATATTTATGCCATTAGGAAAAGGGTAATCAAAAGAACTATTACAATCCAGACCTATAGTGTTACAACTAATCACTGTACTAATTGGCATCGTACTAAAACCAGTTTTAGATCTACTATATTTAACTCAAAATTATCCAGAAGTGTTTAATAGTTTTTGGGATTAATACCTATTATTAACTGCTTAAAAGTAAAGCATCGAATAAATTCAGATGAAGGTGTTTGTCTATGTCCTGCATGTAATTCAAGAGCTTCTCTTGTTGTTTGTATTCTGGCTGAATCGTGTGCATTGTTTATTGTTAAGAAATCACTATTAAAACTTCTGCCAGCTGCTAATAAATTTTTTGAGTATAATCCTCCGTTTTCTGTATCAAGGGCACTTTCCCCAATTGAACAAGCATACAGCGAAGCCTGCTGTTCTTCAGCTGACAAGATTCTAGCATCATATCGGGCTCTTATATTTAAAATTGCACCTCCTAATGAGTAGGCACTTATAGAACGTGATTCTGTAAGTGGTTGCTGAATAATGTTCCTGCAACAATCAAATACTGAAATTTGGCGAGAAGCAATATTCTTTAATTCTGATTCGTATATGAATTCTTCTTCATTATTAATTTCTAATATTGTTTCTTTTTGATAGGCTCCGTGGCCGCTGAAAACAACAAAAGCAAAATCATAACTAAGCATCTTTAATTCCCTTATTTTTATAATTAAATCATGTCTAGTAGGGCTAGACATTACAATTATTTCACTATCGTACCAAGATCCACCAAAGTCACTTTTCAAAAAAGCAATGTAATTTTTAAGATCAACTGTAACACCAGATAACCCATTTGTATTTCCTACCAATAAAGCAATTCTTTTCATAATTACTAATTTATATACGAGTTAATAAATATTCTAAACTTTTCATCATATCCATCAATATTTTCATGAGGATCTATTGGATTTCTCCAATTTTGTTCATGTAAACGAACCCAACTCTTAATATCAACATAACTTTCAATTTTTGATTTATCGCCATTAAAATGTTGATATACTTTGTGTATATAGTTGAATACAAGATTGCAGAACATGTCATATCTCAAGTATCGCTCATCATCTGTATCTTTTAATTCATTCCAGCGAATAGTAAAACGTTTACTTTCAAGATATGGATATTCTATTCCAATTTTTAAAATATCATCCAAATTTTTTTCTAGATCATTAAGCTCTGATCTTTTAGCAATAGAATACGTTAGCCATGCACTAATTGCAGCAGCTATAGCACTTATGGTTGCTACTCCAATTGAAATTAAAACAATTTGAGATTCTTGCATTGTATCTTGTTTTATTTGTATTTTGCTTTAGAAATAAGAACTTCCACGTCTTCATAGCCGGAGACAAGGAGGCGGTGCTCGAGCTCTAACTTCAGTTCTTCTTTATTAGCGGCTTTTGGTCCAATAATAATTTTAGTTCCTTTTTGAAACAGAAAATACGAAGTTGGGACATATAATTTGGGCATTTCTGAATCTGATATTAGAATTTCATTATCTCCAGGAGGATTGTAGGAAAGTATTCTGAATTCCTTTTCAACTTCATAATTAGGACTTTTAAACAAATGCTTAAGTTCATCAAAAATAAATGAAAAGAAAGAAAAGATAATAACCTTTATTTCTTTTTTATTTTTCCTTTTATTTAGTGACATTGATTTTTCAATAGCAGCAAACCATTTTTCTATTTTTTTATATAATTCTTCAACAGTCTCTTTTGAGTAATTTACTTTATATAATGACGGTTTTAAATTGTTTTTCTCTGTATTTCGTGTAATTGATTGCAGAACGTTATTACATTTAAAATATTTAATCGGAATGCTAATACATATTCCTTTTGCATCATTTCCGTACAATCTCCACATATTTAATTCGTCATAATCACATCCTGAAAAACAAGATAAAAATGTATGATATGTTTTATTATCTTTTGTTTTAATATCCTTAATCCATTTATCTGTGTAAGGTATTGAAACACTATCAATTGAATTATATAAATATTTTCCTTCTTCAGGGTCATTCATATACTCCGTATGAAACATCCATAGATGATTTTTAGATTGGCATTTCTCGTCTTTTTTGATCATATTTTGTAAAGCTGCAACATTTGTATAATGGTTTACCGCTATCGGTATTTCAGCTTCAGTTATTTTGTAAGGTTCTGCATAATGTGTATCTATGTATAATTGATTGAGAAAATAATATAATAGAGCTTTCGCTTTTACGTCGGTTATATAATTTTCTTTTAATAGTTCGTAAGCGTACGTTAAATGATAGTTTTCAGTTGTTTTGTCAGGCAAGATAAATCGCTCATACATGTTTACGGCTTCCTGATAGTTTTTATCTTGAAAAATTGAAATTGCAGTGTATTCAGTAACACCCTTTAAACTACCTTGATTCCCCGATTTCTTTAAAAGACGATAATATTCTGTGTCGATAATATTAGTACCCATTTTTTTTGCTAAAATAAATGAAGCTTCTCCATCTCCGTTCCCTGAAGCCATTTCCAGATATATGAGTTCTTTATTACTTTCTTTCTTATTGCGATAGTAATTATATAATGCTTGTTGGGCAGTTAATAAGCCTGCCTCAGCCGCCTTAGTCATCCATTTAATAAATTGCTTTTCGTTTTTTTCGCAACCTTCTCCATGGAAATAGCAAGCGGCCAAATCATGCATCGCCGATGGATCAATGCTATCGGAGACTAGGCCCTTTAGAATTTTGAATCCAAGAGAAGGATCTGCGGGGCATCCAATTCCTGAAAGATAGAAATGAGCAAGATTCTGTTTTGCATCTGTATCTCCTAAGGCAGCTGCCCTTCTTGCGAGTTCAAAAGCCTTTTTTGAGTCTGGTTTAATATTTATAGATTCATATTTACCCATCCAAAAGACTTTGGCAAGATCACTCATTGCATCAGGATAATCTTTATCTGCAGCTTTTTGAAGGCAACTAAGGCTATATTTTAAATTTATATTAGTGCCAATTCCTAATTTGTAAACAGCAGACAAATCGTACAATGCTTCGGGAAGACCTAGCTCTGCAGCTTGGTGCAACAGCATAATGGTTTTAGCAATATTTACATCACATCCTACTCCTTGGTTATAAGATTGTGCTAATTGATATACAGCCTGTGCTAATTCATTGTCTATCTCAACGGCAAGTTTTAGCCATTCAAATGATTCAATAATTTTATCCGGATCGTCAGCATTAATTGCTCCAATTATATTGGAGCAATTAAACATTGATATTGCGTCACCACTCTCGGCTGCTTTTCTATACCAGTATAAAGCTTTTTCAATATTTTTTATTGCACCACATTTTCCATCTTGGTAAAAGGAAGCAACTTTCTTCATAGCGTCAATATCACCTTGATTTGCCCTTTTCTCAAATGTCTTTAAAACTTTTTGTGTTGGAACCATAATAGTTTTATTACTATTTTTATCTCTTAATTTTAAACTTTGCTGTTCTTGTGAAAAGTACTTATACACCCATTCGGTTCAATATGAATTGTGTAATAATCACCTTCAAAGTATAAGCTTTCTTCTCCATATTTGCTGAATCTTGTATTTGGATTCGTTTCGAAATGAGCTTGAATTTCGTCATTAATTCTATTAATGATGCTACCCATTACAAAAGAAATATTATCTTCAACCCACTGAAAATTATCTTTATTTTTAAACTGATCATTTATTTTCATCTCTTTTACATGCCTCATATACACATGTAAATATCTGTCCAGGTTTAGGTATATGGGTATTTTGCCGTCACTATTTAATCTTGTTTCTTGGAATTGAACAATCTTGTCGAAAATCACAGCCGCTTGGTCTGGATTAGTTGATAGTATTTTTTTTATACTGCTCCCGGATTGTATTAAAAAGTGATTGAAAACGCCGTGTAAATGTTTTTTCCTTTTGTGTTCTAGAGTAATATATCTTTCAAATCCTTTTTTATCAATATTTTTCTTATAATATTTTATTCTAAGATGTTTATATTCAATACTTTCTTTGAGTATACCATCGTTTAATATATATTCATTTTCTTCTTTGGATAAGGAATCTGGTTCATAGAACAATTTTAACGCTAGGTAAAAATCGTATTCCTCAGGGCTAAAACCAATTCCTTGGGATATTAATGATTTATTAAAACCATAAATCCAGTCGTAATCACCTCCATTTGGTTCTTTATCCATTTGAATATTAATCGGATTTACTACTCTTGTAACTTGAGAATGGAAAGTATTTGTTTTTTTATCTCTAGTACAGTATATACTTGATATTTCAGTAGAATTTACGCCTTCGTTTCGTAATTCGTCTACTAATTGTTGAGATAATTCATTCCCTATGTATTCCACTTTTATTACTCCAAAGCTTTTTTGTTTATTCTTTATTTTTTTATCTAAAGCCTCTCTCTCTCTTTGTGTATATACAAATACACCTATTATATAGCTCCCATATTTTTTATATGCATCACTTTCTCGTTTGAAATTAATACATACTACTTTGTCATAGATCCCAACATGAGAATATATATCCTCTATGGAGTAATCTAGTTGCTTATATTCTACGGCCTTTCTTCGTTTTTTTCTAGGTCGACTTTTGCCGTAAGATTTATTGAAAATCTTACCTTTTTTTGTTTTTATATCACCTTTCCCCATAAATTGTGTTTAATATTTTAATCAAGCAATATTTCTTTTTCTAATTCCTTATATATTGCCGTATCTGGGGTTATTAGGGGAGTTATTGTATCTCGTAAAAAGCTTTCTAGATTATTGCCACATTGTTTTAGCTCAAGAATCTTTTTCAGCCCAATATATATTTCTCCACCAGCTGATTTAATATCATCTGAAGGGTTTTTACGTGCAACACTTTCCTGAATTTTAGTTTCTTTTAATGTAAGACAATCGTCAATCTTATCTCCTTTAGAAAGCTTTTCACAGAGACAAATGATAATCTCATCATCTAACAGATAACTTTCAATATGCCTTTTGTTTAGGACACGAATATATTTCCGCTTGCACTCTTCAATTTCTTCTCCACTTTTATCATCCCTGTCAACTACTTTTATTATTTTACTTGAGTGCGCAATTTTGCTTATAATTCCAAAAGCGGGATTGTCATTTTCTATGTCATTACATGATCCTACAGAAACAAAAGAAACGTCAGGATAGGTATTGGAAAATATTTTATCATAAATTTGTGCATCAAAATCCTTATATTTTCTTCCTCTTGGCGTTCCTTCACAAAATATAATTGTTCTTGGAGTAAGCAGTTTTGAAAAATCATCAAATGCTAAATCTAAGAATCTATTCCAAATTGTTTTATCTATTCTACTTGGTTCTATTACTGCTTTAGCATCAAAGTCAATGTTATCAAAATTTAAAAAAACAACACTACCCGGATGTCTTTCATTTAAATCTTTTGCCTTATTTAGCATCCCTATTGAATGAGTACTTATCCAAAGTTGACTATTAGAAGGAATGAGTTCATACAACTCATCAAGTAGTTTTGATTGCAGTCTTGTATGCATATGAATTTCAGGTTCGTCTATGCATAATACAGCATCTGGGTAATATTCAGATTTTATTATTAAATCTAAAAGAAGATCAAATGCAGCTTTCTCTCCTGCAGATAAATTTTTATAATGATAATCTTTTGATATTCCTTTTTCAAAATAGAAGCTCCCATTAGTTAACGGATCTCCAATAGAGCTTAGCTGTAAATCAGGAAATACACTTGAAATTGACCTTTTTATTTTACCTACTAGCTCTTCTCTGTATGCTTCTACTGTTTTTCCATTATTAGATGAGTCATATACTCCAGATAATGTTTTTGAAATCAACCGTTGATAGTTTGTTGATACAGATTGATCATTCCGCATTAGATTATCAAAACGGATTTGATTAGTCGGATTATCTTGGCGCGATAAATTCGTTGTAGTGAAATCTGGTTCATTCCGATAAGCAGTTCTAAAATAGAAATTACTTTTAATTTTATTAGAATTTACAGTGATATTCTCATGTGTAATTAATTTAATATTATCTTCCCAATTAAATGGTTTCTCTTTATCCATTCCTACTTTTTCATAAAACGTTAGGTCTCCGACATTTCCAAATCCATATCTTTTATACCAGGAATTGATCCCTTCAAAAACTGAAGTTTTACCACTTCCGTTAGGTCCAACTAAAACAACTAATTTTGCTGTCGAAGGAATGTTTGTAATGGTTAGATCTGTAAATCGTTTAAACTGATAGAATTTAAGTTCTTTGATTTTCATAATAGTATAGTTTTAAGTTAATAGTACATCTTTCTCTTCTATATTTCATACATTGATTTAATTTTTTCAAACCAACCCTTAACCTCTTCAGCCACAACTAGTTCTGTTAATAAAACCATATTCATTTGTTTTGAAAGTTTGGAATTCGCAATTTGTTTTACAATACTTTCTGCTTTCTTATTTTTTTCCACAAACCGGGCACACTTATCTCTTACATATATAGGCACATCAGATTCATGCCATTTCTCTTTTATTGTAGAACAATCAATCCCAAATTCACTTTCATACAGGCTAAAATGAATATAATTCTCCATTTGGTTTAGGAGTGTAAGCTGTCCGAATGATTTATTTTCTTTTTCATTAACACTTTCAATAACTTCTTTATATTTTTCATCACTATCTCTATCGTATAGATGATATTCAATAACATTGGAGTCTTTAAGATATTCCCTCTCTACCCAAGTCTTTAGGTTAGAGCCTTGCATTGGAATAATGCTTATCTGTTCAGATTTTAAGTCTATAATTTCTTTTAGCTCAGGAATATTTTGATTTATTTCATATAAGAAATTTCTATCATTCTCTCCTTCAACACATATAACTAATTTGCTTAAATATGGAACTATACCCAAAGTATTTACAATCTGCTTTAATTTAAAATCACCTTGAGCTAATTCATTTTTTCCTTCCACTTTTGTTATTAGTAATAGATTTTCGTCTTTACATACTTTTGCAACTTCTGGAGAATGTGTTGTTATAATTACTTGTGTTTTCTCTTTATTGGCTATTTCACACAAGGCTTCTATTAATAGATGTTGATGGTTTGGATGTTGAGATGTTTCAGGCTCTTCAATAGCATATATAATATTTCTTCCATTCTTATTTTGTCTTTCGGCTTCAGCTCTGAAGTAATTTAGAAGAATAAGTCTTCTTACGCCGCTACCTCTTTTATTCATTGGAATATTATCATCTCCAATAAATGAAAACGAAAATAAAGAATCCCATGCTTTATTTGATACATCAGGACGCAATACCCTTGCCAATTCTGGATTCATTTCAGCCAGTTTATTGATTGTCTCTTTTCCAATTTTAGTAGCACTTGTTTCAATTAATTTCTTGACTTTTTCCAAATCATCAATAACTTCATCAATTGCAGTTTTTGTTATCGCTCTTAAAGGATCCTGAACATCTTTGTCGGTATCCTTATTTGCCCGGTCAGATTGGAACAAGAAAAACATTGGATAGTCTATACTCATACTACTCCACACATCTTTCCCGTCAATTTTATCAATCGGAATTAGTATCTCTTTAAATTCTTCACAATTAGACACTTTGTAAATGGCTTGTCTCATTTCAGAATTAGTCGTCTCTCGAACTTCTATCCCCGCAGATTCTACAGCATCTTTGTAGTCTTTATATATTTTTTTTATTTCAGAATTCTTTAAACAAATAAGTGGATTATCTTTAAAGGTAACCGGGTAATAAGATTTAATATATTGTTTTAAGCTACTTACCGTTATTTTATCTTTTGAGCAATCCCATATTTTATGAATTTCAAGTAATCCATCTTTATTTAATAAATGTTCATCTTCAATGGATGTTGGAATCGTGTCGAAGGTGTATTTTTTACCTTCTTCTACTTCAAAAACTAAGATTATTGATATTTCAGGCTTTGTATTATTAACACATAAGTCTTCTATATCAATTTTAATCTTTTCACTGTTAAAGAAGATTTCAAGAGCTTCTAACAGCGTAGATTTACCAATATCATTTTTCCCAATAATCACATTCAGATTGTTATCAAAATCTATTTTAAAATCTTGATAGCTTCTGAAGTTTTTAAGAATTAAACTTTTAAGAATCATATTATTAAATTTAGGTTAAATTATATATTTGGAAGTGTTCAATATTTGGCTATTCTCCTGATTTAACCGACTGACAAGCCATATTATTAAAATGCATTTTATTGATTTATTAAACATTACCCCAATTAAAGGATATCAGTTGAAGTATCTAACAAATAGAACTTAAAAACTAAACATCCTAAACGGGTTATTTACGGAGCAACGAAATAGCTGAATTCAGTCTGATTATCAATCGACTAATCTCAAATTAATTATTCGTTACCTGTTAAAGCGCAAGATCTGAATATTGGATGATTGATCCGGACTTGCAGTAAGAACTACTAAAGAAACAGTAGAGTTTCTAAGCTCAAATAAAGTGAAACTAACATGCTAATCTTCTTTGCAAAAATGCTCAAACTATTTGTATTCATAACCATTCAACAGATATTTTAAGACATGAGCAGAGTATTGAACACTTACGTTTTATCTTACAGATATATTAATATTATGGTTTTGCTCATCCACAACAAAGCCTCGTCAGTCCCAAAACCAAACCCTTTTACACGGGCTTTTTCTTTGTTGACTAACTATTTTTTTTTGCAAAATAGATTACAAGTCTTGCATTGTCTTTGTTGGCGAACAGGTGAATGTTTGTCTATGATTTTATACAAAATGAGGCAAAGTTTTTAACCGGATGGAGTGAAGTGGATCCTTTAATTCATGGTTAATATATAGTGCTCAAAGTGGTATTTTCGCTTATTCAAACATTGATCTTTTTATTAATTAAGTCGTCCCAAATATAATGAATATTTCAATATTGCAACATAAGTCATCTAATTAATTTATAATTATTTTTTGCGTGTTTAATAAATAAAAAATGAAGGATGCCGGAGGGTGGAAAGAACGTAATGGATTTTAAACTATTAGCATACTGTGTAGTAGTTCGAATCCCGTAGTATTCTATTATTTTGACTACGAAGAAGTATTCGTTTGACAATTGTGTACTTTGCGTTTGACAATTGTTGAACGCAAGGCATCCATATGTTGACTTTGCGTTTGACAATTGTTGAACGCAAGGCATCCATATGTTGACTTTGCGTTCAACAATTGTCAAACGAATAAATGCTTTAAGTGTTCAGGGTAGACGCATTATAAAAAGAAGCTAAATTAGTATTGTACATGAGGTAATT
>VSSQ01000748.1_pt1 | contig 16731 bp, 17 predicted proteins | sample 4763081 | NCBI WGS metagenome assembly VSSQ01 (sample SAMN12137344, study PRJNA551015) | bioreactor metagenome | isolation source: SDC9 anaerobic chlorinated ethene degrading culture | place: USA: Knoxville, Tennesee | collected 2015-01-01
ACTGTGAACTGTGAACTGTGCGCTGTGAACTATATAAATTGCTTCGCAATTTATATCATAACCTATTACATGTTCCCTTATCAAAAAACTGTGAACTGTGAATTGTGCACTATCTAACTATCTTTTTAAGTTAATTATATCTTGAAGTATTTCATCTCCAGTTGTTATCATCTTCCCTGATGCTTGGAAAGCTCTACTTGAAACTATCATATCTGTAAATTGTTCTGCTAAGTCAACATTCGACATTTCAAGCATACCTTGAAGTGAATCACCATATCCCTTTGAATTATCATCGTTTAATGTTCCTACACCACTCTTTATAATTGCATCTCCTGAGTTAACTGATGAGCTATAAAGATTTCCTCCAAGTTTTGTTAAACCTTCTGGATTTTTAAAGCTTGCCATAGCTATTTGTCCAAGTGCTGCTACTCTACCATCTTCAAGGACTCCATTTATTACGCCATTCTTATCTATTGTATAAGTTTTTACTCTAAGCTCTATATCTGATCCTGGTATTCTAACCTTATCAGGAATTTTAAGAGTCTTTAATTCTCCATCATAAGATTTAAGATCTTTTGTTCCATCTACAAAGTTAATACTTCCGTCCCCATTCATACTTTCTATTGGAGTTCCTCCATTTGTTTCTTCTGATTCAACTCCACCAATTTCCATAGGCTTGTTTGAAACTGTTATACCTTGATTTATTCCTTTATCTTCTAAAGCTCTAGTTAAAGCATCTTGTATATTTTTTGCTGTAATAGCATTTGCAGTAACAAAATCTCCATTTATTGTTATTGTTTTATTTTTTGCATCAATAGCTGCTGATGTTTTTGTTCCTGCTGTTATAGTACCTACTTGGAATTTATATCCATTTAATGCTGCACCTGCATCTAAAAGTATTTCTACTCCTCCAACTGTTACTTTTCCTGGTGCCTTATCAACTTCTCCTCCATCTACATTATCAGAGGTTAAGCCTGTATATGGTTTAGAAGTCCCTGATACTTTAACCTTTGGAGATTCTGACGGATATTGTGCTGCTAAAGCTGCATTTATTTTATCTTCTAAGTCCTTTGCTGCTACCTTCTTGGTAAAGTCTCCTTTAATAACTAACTTGTGAGCATTTCCATTTGCTGCTGGTTCATATTCTACTGATAATCCTGATTCATTTATATCTGTAATTTCAAATTGTAATTCATTTAATAAAGTTCCTGCTGGAAGATCTACATTTAATCCTGCTATATTTAAAGATTTAGGAGCATTTGCTGTAACCCCTTCACTTATTTTAGCCTTATTTGAGATATCACTGCTATTTATACTTCCTGTTACAGTTAATTGAGTTTTTAATCCATTTGATTTTAATGCACTATTTAACTTTGTTTCTAATTCACTGCTAGTAAACTTACCTGCTGTATTAAAATCACCATTTATAATTATATTTCCATTTTCAACAACTACTGTAAGTGGAGTCCCTATTGCACTTTCTCCTATAGAAATAGTATAGTCATTTAGTTCTCCATTAGTAAATCCTTCGAATTTAAACCCGCCTACAGTTGTTGCATTTCCTGAACTATTAGAATAAGTTATTTCTGCTGGAGAATCTACCTTACCTGAAGCATCTGATGCTCCACTGATATTTCCTAAAGTTGCTGGAGTTCCAGTAATTTTTGCTTCTTGTGTAATTCCTGCTGCTTTAAGCTTATTATTTAATTCATCTTGTAAGTCTGACGCATTAAATGATTTATTTAAGAAATCTGCATTTATAACTACTTTTTTTCTTCCACTTTCTACATTTACTTGTAGTGGATCACTTGATATTTCACCAATTTCAAAGCTATAGCCATTTAAAGCGCTGCCTTCACTAAGTTGTATATTAAATCCAGCTATTGTAACTGACTTAGGTGCCAGCGCATCTGTTCCACCTGTAACTGCTGATGAGCCTAACCCCTCAAAGCTTATAGGTTTTCCTGAAACATATACTTGTTGAGATATTCCAGATGATGATAATCCCTTACTTATTGCAGATTCAACTTGAGCTGTTGTTAGTGCTCCTGTTGAAGAAAAATCTCCGTTTATTACTATTAATTTTTCAGCTTTATTGATATCCGCTGAAGTAACAGTTCCTGGTCCTATGGCTCCTAATATAACCTTAAATCCATTTAATTGTGAACCTGGTCCGAATCTAAAGTCCAATCCTGCTGTACTAACTGAGTTTGGAGATAGTCCTGTTGCTTGTTGTGAACTATCATCATTAGTTAAGGAGTATCCCATAACTCTAAACCCATCACCAGTTAATAAATTTCCTTGTTCATCTAATATAAATGAACCATCTCTACTATACATTATTTCACTTCCAGAGTTACTTAAGGATTGTGCTGTTATATTATGTGCACCTGCTCTATGATTTACTTCCAGGGATCCATCATAAATTGCTGGTCCTTTACTTACCATAAAGAATCCATCTCCATCTATTGCAACATCTAAAGCTCTACCTGTTGGCTGCATCATACCTTGAGTCATAACTGAATCTATACTTGCAAGTTGAACTCCAAGTCCTACTTGACTTGCATTTACTCCCCCTTGATTATTAGATGGAGCCATAGCATCTGATACATTTTGACTTAACATATCGCTAAATCTTGCTCTTGATGCCTTAAATGAAGTTGTTCCTACATTTGATATATTATTTCCTATAACATCTAATTTAGTTTGATTAACTTTCATACCGCTAATACCGGAATACATTGATCTTAACATAATTGACCTCCAAAATATTATTTTTTCTTGCATCTGTCGTTCAGCAAGAATTAAGCTTCCTAAAATAGGTCCAGCTTATAAAATTACTACACTATCTACATTAGTAAATACATTTTCCTTGGATCTTTCTTTTTCTACTGCTGTAATTACAGTTTTATTTTCTATACTTGCAATTAAAGCTACATCTTTATAAAGCATTACTGAATTTTTAGATCCTTTATTTTCTGCCATTTTAAATCCTTTTGCTATTTGCTCCATATCTGCATCTGTAAAATTAATTTCCTTTAATCTATCAGCTGCATGTTTTGATAAGGTATATTCTTCACTATTTTTATTTATAGTTTCATTTAAAATATCACTAAAATTACTTTTATTATAATTATCATCTTCATTCACCTTATCATTTGGTATTTGAAAATTTCCTACTGGATAAGCTTTTCCGTTTATAACCCTAAAACTCAAAAAAATCACCTACTTAAATAACTTACTTATCCCTTTACTCCTCACTACCCTTTATTTCATCTTTATTATTTGAAGCTTTTACTATCTTATCATAAGTAAATTCTTTTATTTCATCTGAATCATGTAGCTTAACTCTTACCTTTACAACTCCATTATCCTTAAGTACACCAAGAACTTCTCCCGTATATTTATTTCCCTCTTCATCACTTTCACTTAATTCAACATGCTTTCCAATAAATGAAGATGCAACTAAAAATGACATATTTCCATTAATATTATTAATTGATGGTATTGAGTAATCTGGAACATCTAAAACAGTAAGCACATCTGATATATCAAAATCCTTGTACACATTTGACCCATCTTCGTTAACCTCAACTGAAATAGTTGTTTTAGATGATGTTGAAGTTACAGATTTTACAACTCCTGTATAAGGCACTCCCTTAGAATCTACACTCTTTAATGTTACACCTTTTCCAACCATTGAGTTATTTGCATAACTAGACATTGTATTATTTAAATTAGTCATTTGCTCCATAGAAGCAAATTGTGCCATTTGAGTAACATATTGAGTAGAATCATTATTACCCATTGGATCCATATTAGATAATTCTGCAGATAATATGGTTAAAAAAGCATTTTTATCCATATCTTGTCCTGGTTTAACTACTTTAGTTCCTCTATCAGTCGCTCTTGCTCCTGTATAATTATTTATAACATTAGACACCGTACTTTCCCCCTATGCTAATAAATTTACATTACTTTGATTAAGTAAATCTTCTGTGCTATTTTCATCTTCATTAAGTATAGATTGAGATTTATTAATATTTTCTTTACTTTGGTTATTGTTAAAACCCTCAAATGAATTCTCTTCACCACTAAAGAATGTTGTATCTTCATTGTATATTCCTATATTTACTTCCTGAATCTTTATATTTTGATCTATTAAAGTCTTCTTTATATCCTGTAGATTAGAATTTAATAAATTATATGTTTCTTTGGACATAGCCTTTATTTCTGCTTTCATTATGCCTTCTTCTGAAAGAATCTTTATAGTCATTTCTCCAAGCTCCTTAGGATATATCTTCACCTTCAATTCTTGTACAGCATTTCTCATCATAAACTTAACATTTTTTATTATATCTAAGTCTATACTTTGCTTATTAACAACTACAGGTTCTTTCACTATATCTACATTATTTTTATTATATCTATCATAAGAATTTAGAATTTTATAAAAAGAACTTTTATCATCTCCATCTATAATTTTAGATAATATTCTATCTTCATCAGTATTTTCATCAATACTATATTTACTTGAAGATTCATTATCTTTTAAATTCTTATCTGTAGATGTTTCATAATTTAATGTATTATCTTCTTTTAAAATATTTGATTCATCTAAAATTACACGTGATTCATAATTCTTAGATTTCTCTAAACTATTCAAACTATTATTGATTTTTTCTTGTAATACTACACTTAAAATTTTAACCTTTTCTTCATCTCCTAGACTAGAAGAAATTTTTTCTATACTTTCCTTTGGTAAAGTCTCTAATAAAGCAAAAATTTTGTTACCTAATTCATTCTCATAGCTCTCCGTAGAAACATTACTTGAAGTTTCTGATTTAATATTACTTAAAATATTGTCAGTTAAATCTTTCATATCTTTCAATAAACTTTTTATATCTTCAGAGTTTAAATTATTTTCTTCTAAACCATTTAAATTTAATAAAGAATCACTTAAATTTACATCTTCTGTATTGCTAAACAATGATAAAAACAAATTACTTATATCATTTTTGTTTAAATTTTCTACATCTATGTTGCTTAAACCTAAATTTTCTAAATAGCCATCCTTAGAAATAACTTTGTTTAAATCTCCATTATCTAACTTATTAGTTAAAAGACTTATTAGTATATTCAGAATTTGGCTTAAGTCTTCTACATCAGATTCATTTCCTAGGAAATCTTCCTTATTTATAATCTTATCTAATTTGCTAGAAACATCACTTACTATAGATTCTGTATTCTTAGTTTCCTTAGATGAATCTGCATCAATCTTTAAAGAATTATAACCTTGCTTATCTGTAGACTCTTTAGTTGAGCTACTTGAATCATTATTATTAACTTCTTTTTTCAGATAAGCTTTAAATTTATCATTAATCTTATTGTCTTTATTAGAAACACTATTACTAGCATTGTTATTTAGGCTTTTTAACTTATTATCTAAATCAACTATCATCTTAGTACTTATCATTAATTACTCACCTCCTTTCATTGTTTTCTCATATATGCATATAAGGCAAGCTCATCATTAAATATTTGTTCTTTTCTTTCTTGTTCTTTATAAAATTCTGAAGTTTTTCTTTCCTTTAATATATCTACAGTCTTTCTTTCTATTTGCTTTTTTAGCAAATCTTCTCTTCTTATGTCAAGTTCTTTCATTTTTATATGCAAGTCTTTTTGAGTCTGTACTATCCCCTTATCTAAAGCAAATAAATAATTTCTTTTTATTTTTTGATAAGCTAAAGTTTCACCTTTATTTATTCCACTATACTTTTCATAATTGTTCTTAAGAACATTTAATCTCTCTTCTGTATTTTGCTTTTCTCGTTGTGTCTTAGTGAATAATCTTTTACTTTCATCTTCTTTTTCTATTCTTATTTCAAGGAGTTTTTCTAAGCTAAATTTAAATTTTTCTGACATAATCACCTCTCCTTTTAATTCCTAAACATTGAAAGGAGTTGCTCTAAGGAAGTGTTAAAATCTGATTTTTCCTCTATTTTTTGTTTTAAATAGCCCTTTAATCTATCATTATATTGAATTGATAAATCTATCTTCTTATTACTTCCCTTAACATAAGCTCCTAAATTTATTAAATCCTCCGCATCCTTATATGTTGCAAGTAAATCTCTTCCTATTGATGCTGCTTCTTTATGAGAATCAGTTGCTATATTCGGCATAAGTCTACTAACACTATTTAATATATCTATTGCTGGATAATGGTTTTTGTGTGCTAATGTTCTAGATAAGACTATATGTCCATCTAATATACCTCTTACAGCATCTGCAATTGGCTCATTAAAATCATCGCCATCAACTAAAACTGTATAAAAAGCTGTTATAGAACCTTTATCTGATGTTCCCGGTCTTTCCATAAGCTTAGGTAATTTAGCAAACACTGATGGAGTATATCCCTTTTGAGCTGGCGGCTCTCCTATAGCTAGTCCCACTTCCCTTTGTGCCATTGCAAATCTTGTTACTGAATCCATCATCAAGATTACTTTTTTACCTTTATCTCTAAAGTATTCAGCTATAGCTGTAGCAGTTAATGCCCCTTTAATTCTTATTAAAGCTGGCTTATCTGAAGTTGCACATACAACAACCGATTTTTTCATTCCTTCAGGACCTAAATCTTTTTCAATAAATTCTAGTACTTCTCTACCTCTTTCTCCAATCAGAGAAATTACATTTATATCAGCTTCTGCTTCTCTTGCAATCATCCCTAGAGTTGTACTTTTACCCACACCTGAGCCTGCAAAAATCCCTATTCTTTGTCCTTCTCCAACGGTTAAAAAGCCATCTATTGCTCTTACTCCTGTTGGAAGAATTTCTGTTATTCTTTTTCGTTTTAATGGATCTGGAGGTTGATTTTCCAAAGGATATTCTTCCCCTAGGAAAATACTTTCCCCCTCAAGTGGATTTCCTAGACCGTCGAGTATTTTCCCTAATAAATCATCAGAACACTTCACTTCTAGTGGCCTTCTTTCAGGTACTACTCTACATCCTGGTGATATTCCTATAAGTTCTCCAAGAGGCATTAATAATACAGCATCTTCTCTAAAACCTACAACTTCACATTTAATTGGAATATTATCCTGATTATATATAGTACAAAGTTCTCCTACGAAAGCCTTAACTCCTTGAACTTCAACAGTAAGTCCTATTATTTGCTTAACTGTACCCTCTAAATAATAAGTGTTAACTTCTTTAACTTTTTTATTTAACAAATCAAAATCTATATTTATCATATCTTCACCTAATCATTACTTAAATAATGCTTCTTCAAGTTTTTCTAAAGCAATATCTAATCCAACTATAGCTCTTCCAGTATCTTTTTCTATAATTGCATTTCCACTTTCCATCAAAGGATCCTCAAGTATAAATATTTCACCTTTTATAGCGTAAGCTTTCTTATAGTAATCTCTTTTTTCTTCAATTGCCTTAATATGATCTTGATTACATCTTATTATTATGTTTTCTTCTCCTTTAGCATCTTTTAAGACATCTTCAATTAAAGATGTAATGCCATCAGATTCTTGCAATTCTTTTTTGGCTATTATTCTAGCCATTTCATATGCAAGTTTAATAATATCTTTCTCTTTGTTTAGTAAATAGTCTTTATATTCAATATTTGCATACTTCAATATTTTTTCTGACTTTTCTATATTTTCTTTTACCATTAATTCTGTTTCTATCTTTATTTTTTCTAAGCCTTCTTTATATCCATCCTCAAAGCCATTTTCTTTTCCTTGGTTATAACCTTCTTCATAAGCCTTCTTTTCAATTTCTATAATATTCTTTCTAGTCTGCATAAGAAGTTCTTCCGCTTCAGTCTTAGCTTTTTTTAAAATATTAGCTCCTAAATTCTCATAGCTTTTTCTTATTTCATCCTCAATTGACTTTCTCTCTAACTGACTTTCTTCTTCTAAAACTTCAACTTTAGTTACATAATTAGTTTCTATTTTCTTTTTTGATGTTTCCTTAGTAGATTCATTTTTTATAAGATTATAATATAATTGCATCTTCTCCACCTCTTGAAATTATTATTTCTTGGGCTTCATCTAACCTTCTAATTATAGAAACAATTTTTTGCTGTGCTTTTTCTACATCCATAAGTCTTACCGGGCCTAAGAATTCCATATCTTCCTTTAAAGCAGCTGCTGCTCTCTTAGATTGGTTTCTATAAACAGTGTTTGCAACTTCATCAGAACATCCTTTAAGAGCAAGTGCAAGTTCTTTTCCATCAACTTCTCTAAGAATTCTTTGAATTGATACATCATCAAGAGTGATAATATCTTCAAATACAAACATTGAGCTTTTAATTATATCTGCAAGTTCTGCATCTTCTCTTTCTAAGCTTTCAGTAATATTCTTTTCTGTTGTTCTATCAACTTGATTTAAAATATCAACTAAAGTTTCAACTCCTCCAAGAGCTGTCATTTCACTTCTAACAACAGTACTTAATTTACTTTCTAGAACCTTTTCTATTTCTTTTATTACCATTGGTGAAGTATTGCTCATAGTTGCAATTCTATATGCAACTTCACTTTGTATATCCTCAGGTAATTCAGCTAAAACTTGCGCTGCCTTATCTGGTTGAAGGTAGCAAAGAATTAAAGCTATTGTTTGTGGATGCTCATAACTTATAACATTCAAAAGTTGATGAGCATCAGCTTTTCTTGCTATAGAAAATGGTCTATATTGCTGTGTAGCTTCCGTAACTTTACCTAATATCTCATTTGCCCTTTGAGTTCCTAAAGCTTTTGATAATAGGGTTCTTGCATATTCAATTCCACCTTCTATTATATAATCTCTAGCCTTATTCATTTCTAAAAATTCATCTAATATAGTTTGTCTTTGCTCTGATGTAACTGAAGATATGTTAGCTATTTCATATGTTATTTTTTGTATCTCTGGTTCAGGAAGTTTTTTTAAAATGGCTGATGACGCCTCAGGGCCTAAAGTTATAAATAATATAGCCGCCTTTTGTACTCCATTTAATTTTGATGAATCTCTTGCCATTTTATCACCTCTCATTATCTGCTAGCCAAGATTTTACTATATCTACAACTTGATCTGGTTTATCTGTTGCATATTTCTTTATTTCATTTTCAATATGTGCCTTTGGATTTATACTTTCAAAGTTAATTGGATCAAACTTTTCAGTATTTTCTCTTGAAACTCTATCATCTATAACAACATCTAACAGACTCTCTTTTTCCTCTTTTTTACTTTTAGATTTTCTTCTAATTAAAATTAAGCTTATTATAACCAAAATAAGTGCTAATACTCCTAAACTTGAGTATAATATTATTTTATTTCTTTTTTCTTTTGCTAATAATTCATTTATTGCATCAAATTCTTGTTGTGCTTCTTCCTTTGTTACAGGATCAAAAGTCATTCCAACTACTGATACATTATCTCCTCTTTCTGTACTTATGCCAATAGCGTTTGATACAGATTCTTCAATAGCTGCTTGTACATTTGCATCTAAGTTTCCATCTATAAATACAGATGCTGTAAGTCTTTTTACTTCTCCTGGAGCACTAATAGTTTTAGTTTCTGTTTTTCCAACTTCATAATTAGTTTTAACTTCTTCTCTTGATGATGTCCCTCCAGTTGCTCCATCATCTATTGTGTTCTGCATATTATTGTCTATAGGAGCTCCGCTATTCTCTCCTGAACCTGTTGTATTATTTTCTTTAATGGTTTCTTGGCTAATTATAACCTTATTAGGGTCTATTATAGTTTCTGTCTTTTGCTTTGAATCAAAATCCAGCTCGACATTAACAGAGCTTTTAACCTTATTTTTTCCAACAACTGGCTCTAAAAGCTCAACAATAGATTTTTGTATATCTTCTTCATATCTTTTTTCTAAACTAAATTGTTTTTCTACGGAATCTGAACTCACTTCTGAACTTTCTGTATTATTCAAATCCTTAGTTAGAAGATTCATATCACTATCCATTACTTCAATATTCTCTTTTGGTACATTTTCAGTACTTCCTGAAACAAGTGCAACTACTGATTCTACTTGTTCTCTACTTAATTTATTACCTGGAACTAATTTTATATACACTGCAGCTTTTCCCGGTTCCTTATCTTCTACAAAAACAGAATCTTTTGATGGAGTTATATGTACTCTTACAGTTTCTACTTGTGAAAAGCTTTTTATAGTTTTCTCAAGTTCTCCTTGTTGCATTCTCAATTTCTTTAATTTAAATTCTTCGTCTGTCATTCCAAAAGAATTTCCACTATCCATTAATTCATATCCAGTGCTTCCCCCTGAAAGTTCTGGAGCAAGTTCTAACCTTAATTCATCAACCATATCTTTTGGAACCAATATAGTTTCTCCTTCTATTTTCATGTCCACTTTTTGCTCGTTTAATTTACTTGTTACAAGTTGTGCATCACTTGCTTCTAAGTTAGAAAATAAAACTTTATATTTAGTAGCTGAGTTATAAAAGAACAAAGATCCTATTGCAATAATTACTGTGATTAATGTAGCTATTATTGCTATCTTTATTCCTTTACTAAAGGATTTGAATTTCTCCCTCAGTTTACCAAAGCCTTCCTTTAGCTTATCCATTAATAGCACTCCTTACTTATTACAATTGCATTCTTGTTAATTCTTGTACAGCTTCAACAACTTTATTTCTTACTTGTATTGCTAATTGAAGTGACATTTTAGCTTCCTCCATGCCAAGAATCATTTCATGAAGATCAACTTCTTCTCCTGAAATAAACTCACTTGTCATATTATCTGCTTCAACTTGTTTTTCATTTAGCTTATCTAGACTATCTTTTAATATACTCTGAAAGCTGCCTTCTATAGAGCTTGTTTTATTACTACTATTGGAATTTATGCTATTCTCAAATATTTTTTCAGTTGGAACAAAATTATTAATTATCATATATCATCCTACCTTCCTAGTTCTAGTGTTTTAGTAAACATACTTTTTGAAGCATTCAATGTATCAACATTAGCTTCATAAGCTCTTGAAGCTGCTATCATATCTGCCATTTCATTAAGTAAATTAACATTAGGCATTAAAACATAGCCCTCTTCATCAGCATCTGGATGTGTAGGATCATATACACTCTTAAGTGGTGATTCATCATTTACTATTCCAACAGCCTTAACACCATTAAGCTTCTTGGCTTCATCTAAATTTTCTTGAAATACTGCAATCTTTCTTACATAAGGTTTTCCATCTTCACCTCTTGTAGTTGTTGCATTAGTTATATTTGATGTTATTGTATCCATTCTTAATCTTTCTGCCGAAAGTCCACTTGCACTTATTCTCATAGTATTAAAAAGTCCCATGCTTAATTTCCACCTCCTGATATAACGCTTTTAGTCATACTTAGTTTGGAATTTGCTTGAGTTATTAAAGCATTATACATTAAAGTATTAGCAGCTTGGTTTACCTTTTCTAAATCCATATCTACATTATTCCCATCACTTCTCATGCTTGTACTATTATCTTCTTTAACACTAATTAAAGAATCATCTGAACTTCCACTTAAATGTTGGCTTTTAGTTCTTTTTAGTGAAAGTTCACCCGTTGCCTTATTTAAATTTTCTTCAAAAGAAACATATGACTTTTTAAAATCTTTAGTATTAATATTTGCCATATTATTTGCTATAACCTTTTCTCTTAATGCTGATGCATCTAAACCATACTTTATAAATCCCATTGTACCATCATTATATATATTCATAATACCTCTCCTAAAACTACAATTTTTTCATTTTATTTCTATATAATACCATAAAACAATTTTATTTTTTATGCTTCTTTATATATTTAATTAAAATTCTACATACTAGTATTATAGTTTAATATAAATTATTTTTCTATAATAATTTATCAAAAAATCCTTCGCAAAATTTTACATTAATTATATGTAAACACTCAAAATGCCTATTTTATATATTTTATTACATATTTATACATTATTTTTGTTAACGTAATCTATTTTTTTTATATATTTATAAAAAGCAAAAAAAACAGAGGATTTTTTACAATCCTCTGTCGATAAATTATTTTAAATTTTCAAGAATTCTTAATACATCTTGTGGAAATTTGTTAGTTTGTTGCATTAATGCTATTGAACTTTCATGCAATATAGAAGTTTTTGCATATTCAGCCATTTCAAAAGCTATATCAGTATCTCGTATTCGACTTTCTGCAGTTTCTAAATTAAGAGAGCTTCCACTTAAATTTTCTGCCGATGTCTCTAATCTATTTTGAATTGCTCCATACTTACTTCTTACCGAACTTAAAGTGCTTATTGCAGAATCTATAATATTTAAATTGTTATTTAAGCTTCCTCTGTTCGTTACATCCATATTCTTTAATGAATTACCTTGTGAATCAATAAGCATTTCAGTAGTTACATTAAATATTGGTATATTGACTTCATCTTTTACATTTGCCCCAACAACATGATTTAAATACTTAGGAAAATTATTATTAGTAACATTTTCTGAGTTTAATAATTTTACACCATTAAAGCTAAAACTATTTACAGTATCATCAATATGCTCCTTTAGCTGATTAATTTCTTCTTGAATTATTTCTAAATCACTAGCATTTTGTACTCCACCAGATTGAACCGTTAATTCTTTTATTCTAGCTAAAGTTTCATTAACAGTTGATAGGGTCCCATCCGTTGCTTGAATCATAGAAACACCATCTTGAATATTTTTTTCAGCCATTTGAAGACTCCTTATTTGCATTCTAAGTCCTTCACTTACCCCTAGCTTATTAGGATTATCCTTAGCTGAATTAATCTTACTTCCCGTACTTATTTTATTTAAAGTTGCCGCCTGCACTGTTAAATTCTTTTTATAATTTCTATATACATTTAAAGATTCCATATTTTGATTTAATCTCATAATATTAACTCCTAAACTTACATCATTTATTAACCATACTTTTCACTTAATTAAATTATCGATAGGAAGATTTAATTCTTAATAGGGAAAATAAACTTAATTTACTTTATTAGCAAAGAAAAATAACTAGTGCTTGTTATAAAGAAGATTGTTATAATTAATAATAAAATTATAGTTAACTTCAAAATCATATAAAAAATTTAAAGAAAGCAGGTAAATAATAAATTATGAATGAAATTATAGGAAAATTAGAACATGTGACAAAAAAGTTTCCACATAAAGAACTAAAAGAAGCAATTAAACGAAAAGAAGAAGTAACCCCTATATTGCTAAATACTTTAGATAAAATTATTCAAAATTCAGAAGAAGTTGATTTTGATTATATGTTACATATGTATGCTCTATATTTATTAGCTCAATTTAGAGAAAAAAGAGCATTTCCTAAAATTATAGACTTAATTTCATTAGATCCTGAATATGTAGAAGAATTACTTGGTGATACTCTGACAGGTGGACTTTCATCAATTATATATAGTACATATGATGGTCAGATTTCAGTCCTAAAAAATATTATTGAAAATCAATCAATTAATAAATATGCTCGTTCAGCAGTTTTAGATGTTTATGCACAATTATATTCTGATAAGACAATTAATAGAGAAGAACTTATAAACTACTTAAAAATTTTAATTTATGATATTGATTATGATGAATATACAGATTTAGCAACTGATGTGCAGGGAGTTGTTGTTGATAATCATATTTTTGAAATGATTGATGATATACAGTTTTTGTATGATGAAAATCGTATAGATATTTTTATGCTTGGAGAATATGATGATTTTATAGATTTCATTTATCTTTATAAAGACAAAATTAATCCAGTAAGATATATTGATGATACCATTAAAGAAATGGAATGGTGGGCATGTTTTGAACAATCCAATAACTCAAAAGAAAAACTAAACTTTAAGAAATTAGAAAAACAAATAATGAAAGATATAAGCCAAAAATATTCCAAGCCAAAGAAAGAAAAAATAAGTAGAAATGACCCGTGTCCATGTGGCAGCGGAAAGAAATACAAAAACTGCTGTATTAATAAGAGTTCTAGTGAGAAAGAAATTTATATTAATACTGGTGAGAATATAGAAGGATTACTACAGGATTATCCTATTGAAGAAGGAGTAAAAGAAGAAAGTCAAGTATTAATAACTGATATTTTTGATGAAGAATCAATAAATATAGATAAATTAGTGTACTTAGCTTTGCATTATCGTGCTATTCCAATGTGGATTGAAAGAAATATAGATGAAGAAAATAAAAATAAAATAATATATTTAACTAAAGCTAGTGAAGAATTCTTATTTAAGTGTGAAAAAGAAGGTATAACTTCCTTTGAAGAATATGATAAAAAGTATAAGATTCATTATAGAAGCAAAGATTGGTTTAAAGCATTTGAAAACTTAATAAAAGAAAGTAACAATAAAGCAGCATATAAGAATACTTTAAAAAACATAAAAAAAATTATATCAGATTTTTCATAGGAAAACTTCTTTATAGAGGCAAATTAGTTCCTATTCTTACCCCTATGAGTCTTTAAGGGGGCATACTGTGCCCCTCTTACTACTCTTCATATATTTCTGCTGAAATCTCCATTATTGTATTATAATTTAACTTATGATATTATTAAGCTATAAACTTTCAGAAAGTGTTGACTTTTTACTATTAAAAGAGTATCAAGCAGAAAAAGAAAACTTGAAGTTATTGGATAAAAACTAAGCATTGCTTAGTTTATTTTTTATAGAAATTTTCTACAAAATGCCAGGAGATAACTAGATACTGTACCTCTACTAATCTTTTAAACTATAAAAAGCAGATGTCAATATCTTAAGCATGATTCAATATAATGTGTTACCTTATCCTTTTCTATCACTTCATTAAGAATTTTTTGGAATTTTATTCTACCCTGGTTTATTTGGGAGGACAGGCTTTGCTGGACTCACTTGCTAAAAGTATATGAAATTTCCTTCGTTAATCACCTAGGATGTTATCAAAGGAAAAATCACTGAGCTTAATATTCTACTCTAGATCCTTGTGATTACTAATGTGTTTTTGCTGATAAATTTAACGTTGTATTTTAATTAAAATTAGCATATAATAATATCAATATTAACTTGGAGGTATAAGTATGCCAAATATAAAACCAATTTCAGATTTACGTAATTATAATGAAATTTTGAAAGATTGCCAAAACGGTGAACCTGTTTTCTTAACTAAAAATGGCAGAGGAAAATATGTACTTTTAGATATAGAAGATTATGAGAAACAACAAACTATTTTGAAGCTATTATTACAATTAAATGAAGCTGAAGAAGCCATTAAAACAGGAGATGAATGGCAAAACTTAGATGATTTAAAACGTAACCTTGGAGTTTGATATGAACGCAAAAATTAGAATAAACCCTATAGCAGCTACCGATTTGCAAGAAATAAAAAATTTTATTTCTGAAGATAATGTAAATTCTGCTACAAAAGTAGTTAGTGGAATTATAAAAAAAATTGAAAGCTTATCTAGCTTTCCTAATATCAGCAAAATGTTACTGTATAAAATAAAACTAAAAAGTAAATACAGATATATTATCTATGATCAATACATCATCTTTTATATTTATGAAGATAATATAGTTTCAGTTCAGCGTATTTTACATGGAAAGAGAGATTATTTGACACTACTTAAGGACTCGGAAAATAATAATTAAAAATCGCTTGAGTATATCCACTTTCCCCAAAATTGCATCCCTAGGTTCCTTACGAGGGAGATAACCGACTGAGCTTGCTATTGAAAAATAAAATATAATCAATTTGCCTATATCTAAAAAGTATAATAAAAAGAGTTAAAAACTCATTTTATTATACTTTTCTTTATTTTTTAATAAATTACAGCCTTAGATAATGACTGAGTTTAAATTTTTAATAAGAAATAGAATTTTTAATCTTACATAACTTTCACTTGGAAATTTATTCTACCCTGGGTCGCTTATTATAGAATATCTAGAGATTTAAAATCAATTTTTAAGTTTTTAAATATATTTACTTTTATTTCATCATTAAATGAATACACTGAAGGTGCTCCATATCCCATTTTTTCTAATGTATATACTAAAATATTTTTTTGCATAGGATTAACAATCCAATATTCCTTAACTTTATATTCTTCGTATAAATTTAATTTTTTAATATAGTCATTTCTGGGATTGAAAGGAGATACAACCTCAACAATCATATCTGGAGAACCAACGCACCCTTTATCAGTTAATTTACTTTTATCGCAAATAACAGATATATCAGGCTGAACAATATTTTTTGAATGTTTTAATTCTTCATCATCATTTTTAAGAACTACATCAAAAGGAGCAGGGTAAATTTCACATGATCCATTATTAGATTTTATATAACTTCTTATTTCTGTTAAAACCTCTGTTACTATTTTTTGATGTATTCTACTAGGTGCTGGTGACATTGCAAAAATTCTTCCATCTATGATTTCAATCACTTCATCTTCTATAAATTTTAAATAATCATCATAAGTATAAATTTTATTTTCTACTGCATTAATAGTCATTGAATCACATCCTCTCAACCTTGTTAACTTTTATAAATATTCTTAAATCCCTTAATTCTAGAAATTTATTTATAAATCCATCTCTTTCTTTATATTATATCCTAACTTTGTAACCTTTTAAACTATAAAAAGCAGATGATTTCGATCATCTGCTTAATATTTTCCAGAACTTACACCCCTCTACTGATATTTGACTAGCTAT
>VSSQ01000749.1_pt1 | contig 16642 bp, 10 predicted proteins | sample 4763081 | NCBI WGS metagenome assembly VSSQ01 (sample SAMN12137344, study PRJNA551015) | bioreactor metagenome | isolation source: SDC9 anaerobic chlorinated ethene degrading culture | place: USA: Knoxville, Tennesee | collected 2015-01-01
TTCCGACGACATGCACCCCTGCTCTATGGATAGCATCAAGAATATTCTGTCTTTTGCAAACCAAGGTAACATCGATTCCGTTTTTTGCCATATATGCAGCGGTAACACCACCGATCGCACCCGCTCCGATAACGACAATTCTCATTTCCCGCCTCCTACGCAAACAAGTTGAGCAGCCAGCCGATGCCGATGCCGATATAGTTGCTGACCGCCAAACCCAGTATCCCGCAAAGTATGCACGGCAGAATGATTTCGTCGTTGTTCAAGGCTTTTGCTACCGGCATGATGAAAGCCGGGCCGAAGATACCGGCAGTCGAAGTGATCATCATAGTGTGATAATCAATCTTGCCGATTCTTGCAAAGATCAGATGTACGATGACTGTACCGAATTGAACGAACATCAGCATAGCAAAAAGCGCCAATGCGCCGGTGATCGCAGAAAAGTCGAAACACAGCCCCATTGCCACGGAGAACATCAAAATAAAATATTGTCCGGTGCTGTATGATCCCGGCGCATTTCTGATCTTCTTTACAAAAGACAGGGCAATCCCCAACGTGGTCACGACGATCATGATCACCGCCGTGAATTCACCGATCTTTGCCAATCCTGTGTTGCCGTAAGCACTTGGAATCAAAAGACAGATCCCCATTGCGACGGCAACGCATCCTATTGAGATCAAGACAAGCCCAAGGCGGCTTAAAAATGCTTTGAACGGTTTGATGTTTTGTTTTCTCCCGCTGAATTCGTCGGCATAATGCTGTGTTTCTTCTTTATCGCTGACAATGCCAACCCATCGATATTCGGGCAGGATCTTTTTCAACAGACGCGGCATAAAGGAGATCAACATAAAGAAATACAGACCGCCTACGATAATATCAGTTGTCTCCAGTAATATAATCTGATTTGAGGTAGATCCCAGCGCTTTGCCGATCGCAAAGATGTTTGGCGTGCCGCCGATATAATCACCGACCAGCATCGCGCTGACATTCTGCGAAACAGGGACAACACCTCTAAAAATGAAGTAAGCCGCGACGACCAGGATAAGCACCGCAATCCCATTCAGCCCATAGGAGATCAGCATTGGTTTTGCGAGTTTCTTCAATGCCGGGAGATTTGCCGAAAAGAGGATCAACGGCATGGAGATACAGACCAGTATCGATGATATATCGGCTGCGAGCGAAATATCAGCGCCTGCATTGTTAAACAGGAAGCTTAAAAGCAATCCTGCCAAATAGCACAAAAACACTGCGCCTAGAGTATTAAATATTGGTACCTTATTCGTTGCAAGCACCATCAAACGAGGCAGGAAAATAATTGTCAGGATCATGATAATTGTTATGAACATTTCACTAATCCCCTAACTTGGCAATTTGTTCATTCTATCATATCTGTCTAGCATATCCATAAAATTGTTGTAAATTAATTAAAATGGTTATCCACAAGTATATAAATAATCTTACATGACTGAAATTATTATCTGGAATATTTGTTTTCCCAATCGCTCATATGATTAAAACAAATCAGATTCTAGCTTGCCAGCCATTGCCTTGGATTTCAGAAACCAAAACGTTCTTGGACTCTACGAGTATTGTTGAGATGAGTCATTAGCACCTGCTTATTGTATGTCCAAGTATTTCTATTCGTGTATGATTGTCAGCCTAATCAACCTTAGCATTCCTCTTTGAATTTCAAATGGCAGTTTGGCTAGCAAGAAAAAAGTAGTGCCTACGTGCTTATAGGTTATTCCATCCGAAAATTTATCTTGTTTTGTAAGTCCGAACTGTAAATCAGCAGCGATCTCAAAATGCTCGGATATCCGTATCAATGACGGTATGTTCGGCACGCACCGTCCGTTTCCCAGGTGGCAACTGAATCTTGCACGATGCCAACTGCGATGATTAAGCTGTTGCCGTGTTTCTCTCTCGCTTCGACGTATCTCTCATCTAATCCTAGGTCCAACATTGGTGTGCTTACATATGAGTACGATGAGCTCGTTTATCATCACTATAGACAATACTTGAGTGTCATAATACGCAAGCAACTGCTAACGGGTAACACCCCTTTACATCAGAACGCGCCCGAGTCTTATCTAATCAACAGCATCACAGGCGCGTTTGTAGGCATGACACAGTGGTGGATTTCATGTATTCTCGAGCAGACACCTGAAGAGTTAACTGGGATTTTGTTCGCGTAAGTCGGTAAGTATTCGACGTAAATGTTTGATGAAAGAATGTATGTGCTGAGATTCTTTTGATAAGTCGAATATGTTATACTGACCGGCTCTACTTCCTTTGATAATAGGATGTTATCCTGTAGAACACGCACAACAATGCTATTTAGTCGCCAAAGGCAAGTCTACATATTAACTCCCTCGTCAGACTAATAATAATGTGAAAGTCAATTACTAGAGCAAGTTCAGCAAAGAAAGATTAGCAAACCCAAATCAATGTATAACATTGAAAGCAAACCTTACTTACATGGGCTAGTAACTAAGGGGTAAAAGTATTACGAGAAAGTTGCAACATACGCGGGGTGTACCACCCATGTCTCCCTATTAAAAAATACTAGACGCAAATGCGATTCTAGAGTTTGTAGAAAAAAGCTACGATGGATGCTATACTAGATTCACAAGTATAGTGGAGGATAATTCATGCTCCGGGGAATAGAACGTAGGTCTATCATCAAACCATTTGGTGAAAGTAATTCGCAAGTCGAAATGGTAAGTGTCCCCAATGATGAAGCAATGTATGTACGGAAAATTGTCCGTAACATGGATTCAAGTCTTCAACTTGCAATGTTCGATAAGGAATGTTGGGCATTAACTAAACTTGAAGGCTGTGAAAACGTCGTTCGTTTCATTGACTGCCAGCGAGGATATGTTCGCTCGCGGAAGTCATATGAAGGCTGGATAATTATGGAGTATATCCCTGGTAGAACTCTGCGGGAGGAGTCTACAAAAAGCTTTTCTATCCCCGAGAAATATAGGATAATTAAACAGTTGCTCACAGCCGTTGAAGCGATTCATAACGCTAGTATAATACATAGAGACCTAAATCCTAATAATGTGATGATAACAGGCCAGAAGTTGAAGATTATTGACTTTGGCATATGCAAAATATTGGGAAGAATTAGTACTGAAACCACTCGCCAATTCGCAACAAACAATTATTCGGCTCCAGAAGTTCAGTATCATAGTGAGAATTCCTCTGTACAAAGTGACATATATTCACTAGGCGCAACGATATATTTCCTATTTACTAAGAAAGAGCCACCACTACCATTAGATTTCTGCTCCGTAATTGAAGCGACTGCAGGAATTGATCCGCTCTTAAAGTCTATCTTGTTAAAAATGGTCGCATTCAAACCATCAGACAGATATGCTGATGTATATGAGATTACTCGTGATGTGTTGCCATTGTATGATCGTTATCTAAAATCCGACGAATTCTATCGCATTCAACTAGCCCCTGGTCTCATTGAAAAGTTGATTTCTCTTAACTTGGTTCAATCCACAAAATCGCACAACCGAATAATTATCGAAGACATAGGGGCGAACTTCGCTTCGACATTTGCGTACGTTAAGGATACAGATGGACAAGAAGTCCTTGTTTTCGATGGCCATAATTATTCTTTCACATGTGTGTACATAGCTGATCAACGTTTACTATATGCGAGAATGGTCGAGAACATTCCTGACTATATGCTCGATAGACATTCGCAAAAATACTTAGAAGTTTCTGGAACTTTTATTTTTTCTGAAACAACAGCATTTTCAGTATTGCAAAATGATACGTTCGCACTTATAAATCGCATTCATGATTATTCGAGAAATATCGCCTCTGAAAAAAATATAGACTGTACGTTTCGTTCGAAATATGGGTTTTGGAAAACCTATTTAAAAGCAATGATTTTTTCTGTAAAACAAGAGTCTCCTAGATTCCGATATGACAGCTGTAGCCTGAAAGGTAACCATTGTTGCTTCTGTCTTTCTGAAGGACAAGCGAATCCGACTGATAGCTTTTCTGTCGGTGATAAAATAATCTTCGAATTTAGCACTGGATTATCCGAAAATGAAAGACCTCAATATATTGGTTTGTATGTTGGCTATAATGCATCAGATAGAGTATTCATTGTAGATATAAACGGAAGAAAATTGAAAAAAAAGCCGCCTCACACAGGCGAAATTGCAAAAGACTATACTTCCGATTCTATTCAATATGACAGACAATTGCGAGCACTCGAAGAATTTGAGCGTCAGGAAACACCCAGTATCGGAAATATGAAAGGAATTTTTTCCGGGATCATTGCGCCGTTCTTCTTTTCAGCAAGTACGGTAAGCCACTTCTATAACGATAGACTAGATGAATCGCAGCAATTAGCCGTGAACAAAGCACTTGCCGCTCGAGATGTGTTTCTTATTCAAGGCCCCCCAGGGACGGGAAAAACCAGCGTTATAGTGGAAATTGTACAGCAAATGCTCAATTACCATCAAAACGTTAGTTCCAGCTATCGCAGAATACTAATTGTATCTCAAGCGCACGCCGCAGTTGATAAACTTTTAGCCGATTTGGACAGAAGTATTTCGGGGTTATCTGCTATAAGAATTGGTGATCCCGATAATCTGTCACCTTTAGCAAATGAGAAATACGGCCTTTCAACCAAGAAAAAACAGTGGATCGAAGAATCCGTTACAAAAGCCATTGAAATGCGAAAAGAAGTTCTCAGCATTCTTGGTGTCACAAATGAAGAATTTGAGTTGTTTGTATCTGCAATAGAGTGCCTCCGTCTTACGAATTCAGCAAGTGCAGAACGGGCGCAAGCAAAAGTAGTAATAGAAAGTTTTTATGATCTGTATAAGCTTGATCCCTCTGCTGCAGAAATTGAGCAGTTGCTTATCCAAGACGAATGGATAAAGCAAATTAGTGAAAAGGAAGACATCATCGAGTACTTTGTGAAGGATGCATCGATAATTATTGGTACATGTACTGGCTTTTTAGGTAGTAATTTGAGGGCTTATTTTGAAAGCACGGCTTTTGAGTGCGTGATAATTGATGAAGCAGCAAAAGCAACATTACCCGAGCTAATGCTATCTGTTGTTCATTCAAAAAGAGTAATTCTAGTTGGGGATCATTATCAGTTGCCTCCAATATTCGATGAAAAGCGACTTGTATTTGATAAAACACTTGATATCCAGCAACTTAAGGATGGTGGATTTAAAAAGATTTACGATAATATTCCAGAAGAATCGCACCAATTTCTTTCAACTCAATACAGGATGCATTCTACAATAGGGTCAATGATCAGTCATATATTCTATGACGATACTATACAAAACGGCCCGAACACACTAGAGTTGAAAACTGATTTGTTTAGTGGGGCAACTATTGTTTGGATCTCAACTTCATCAATAGAAACTTCTATCCGTTACGAGCAAGTATGTGTTCTGGAAACATTAAAACGCAATAGTTTAAGAAACTCTGCTGAAGCCAGCATAATTTCTGAGTATCTCTCGCTTATAGATAAAGCGTTGTGCGGGAAAGACTATTCTGTTGGGATCATTGCCGCATACCGAGGTCAAGTTGAATTGCTCCGGCGTGATCTTGCCGCAATACCCTTAAGTAATATACACCTTGATATAAATAATGATATCGATACCGTTGATGCCTTTCAGGGTAGTCAGAAAGATATTATTATCTACTCAACTGTTCGTAGTTCAGAAAGCTCACAAATTGGTTTTCTCCGTGAGAAACCCCGCCTCAACGTGGCATTCTCGCGTGCAAGATGCCTATTGCTTATTGTTGGTGACATCGAGTGCTTGTCGAAATCAAGTTCCGACGAATTTCGGATGGTTATAGAATTCATACGAATGAATAATGCCGATTGTCAAATTGTCGAGTATGGGAGGAGTGTAAAATGAACCAAGGTCAAGAACGCTTCTGCCGACATATTGAACAGTATAATGAAGGGTATACCTATGTTGGAGAAACCTTGATTCTCTGTCCTGTTTATGAGATAGGCATCAATGTGCTAGAACGCACAGAGTCAAAATTACCATACATTTATGAAATTGTGCTGAAGCTTGTAAACACCGGTATAAATAAAGTAACGGATTTATGTCATTGGCTTGGTTTGGAAGAAGGTATTTTATCCGAGATAATTTCAGACATGGCCGCAACATTGATGTTGGTTGATGTTAGCCAAGCCTGCATAACACTTACGCCCAAAGGCAAGCAAGCACTTGGATCATTAAAGTTAATCGAAATGCAAAAATCGCAACTGAACGAGATCTATGTTAATGTGATATCTGGGTTTGTGATGGAAGATCCCCCAGCAAGGCTAATGCCCTCGCCGCCTCCCAAGCCTTACATGTTTCTTGACAGGCAACATAACCTAAATCTGTCCTTTCTTAATGATCATTTTGAAACTCTTGCCAATATACATCAAGGCAAAAAACGCAGCGATTTAGAATATTATAGTAAAACGTTGTTCCGTTTGCTTAGCATTACATACCAGGAATTGCATTATGAAGCTATGTCAGCTCAAATTTATGTTCATAATGGTACAAAAAACATCATTGTTCATTTTCCATATAATCGTGATTTCGATTACCCTTCTGTCGTATATCAACAAATCCAAGCAAAGACGAATGGAGCGGCTTGGCTTTTTGAACGTGATACTAATAACAAGAGATTGCTACCTGCACCAATATGGCAAACAGGGAGTTTTGCGCAAAGTCTTGCAAATCTAGTAGAACAATATCATAGTTTTCAATCGGGCGAGGCAACAGAAATGATGTATGTCTCCGCATATTGTTCTAATCGCATGCTTCTTTCTGGTGAAATCGATGATTTGCTATTTAGTCTTGACACATATAAAACAAAATTGCTAATAATTATGTCTTCCCATATCTTAAGATATTTAACTGACGATACTTTGATTGACAACTGGATACCTATTCTAGGCAATCTACGTATATGTATTTATTACTCTCAGCCTGAAAATGAAAGAGAAAAAGGCCAGTTGGATACTGCAACTGAAAATCTATTCAGAAAGATACCGGAAAGCAAGAAAAACTTCATTAGTATTCGTGAAGTAGATGATCGTTTTGACAGAACCGTAATAATTGCCAACCCTGGATTTGTAATTGGTTCAAGGTTCGAGTATATTCCATGCTTTACCGGTGATTTTTTACTTAAAGAAGTCTCATGTATATCCTTTGATCCATCTTATATCAGCAAGTGGAGTGATTTGATATCAAAATATATTGAGTAGCTTTGAATTTCTACGAAAGAACTTTTACATGAATCATTCTTGTCTGCATCCATATCATATGTCTATGATATGTTACTAGTTCACCATTGTTTCGTTTTTTTGTCTACCCATTGAGTAAATCCTTCATTTGTAGGTATCTCAAAATCCTCTAAAAACAGATGCTGGTTCCGTTTACAGACTTTTCTAAAAGCTGATATATAGCTCTTAAGGGTTGCTTCCTTGAAGCCTCTTCTCCTAAACAATTCTAGTAGCTCGTAAATATGTTCCGTTTTTATATGCTTTGTATTTTTAATGCCGTATTCCCACTCCATGTAGACGGCAAGCCGTGCAAATTGGCTCTCGCTCCCTCCCTCTACACGATGTTCGTAAAAATCAAGCATAAGTGCATTACCTATACCACCTGTAGTATAGACTTCATCGAGTACATCGAAAAAATCTTTGTGCATTTCTTCTTCACCTTTCAAATATTTTATCGTTTCGTAAGTAACTGTACGTTTACCATATCCTTTCGTTGGAACAGGCCATTTCATCGAATATAGTGTAAGCCTGCTTCTACTCATCGATACATTCTGTGGTTTAGGGGAAATGACCTGAATTTACGACCAACGGACGATGAAATTGTTCAAACTGAACCCCTTCTCCATATAATATCTTTTTATCTACTCCTGTGGGTCTAGTTTGAGACACCACTGAAGTTTAATCTCCGAAACTTCAATAATCATGTTTCTAGATAATCATATACCTACTCCCAAACTATGCCAATGCACCCACCAGATTAATTCTGCGCGCAGCGATACTATCAAGCACCTAGTAAAGTCCACTTGCACCCACCTCAATCGAATCGCGCGATTGTATCACTTCGTGAGGTGAACGACGGAAGATATCTGAACCCCACTGTTCAATATTTCGTTTTCATGTGCAAAGCTAGAGTTCATATCGTTTTTATATCCATACTTTTTCCTTGTTTCGTTTTGATTGTTCAAAACCTTAAAAAGTCTTCTATCAAAACCTCAATAATGCCACTTTCGAACTCGTCTTGTTTAAATGCATCACTTAAGAACGCTTCATATAGTAAACAGGCATAGTAAAAGATTGTAAACTCCTATGCTTGAACCACTTTGCATTTTGCACCCACCTGCACCCACCCTCAAGTAATCGCGCGATTGTATCACTTCGTGAAGGTTTATTCAGCTAAGTACTCACGAAATGATACAATTCGTGGGTACTTTTTCTATGCGAAAAGCCCAGACTTTCTGGGCTTTTTCGGCATTCGGAGTTTTGATTGGTCGTTGAGGAATTGGATAATCATGGCTCTCGACATAAACAGCAGGAAGATTTGCACCCACCCCCGAGGAAACGCGCAGGAGTATCGAGGAAACGCGCGAGAGTACGATCTTAATCAAATGTAGATAACCACGAAAAAGCCTATGCTTCATGCCAATTGTCTAATAACCTTCTTGACTTCTTCCCAATCTTTCACTCTGATTACATTGCATGGGTATCTGTAACTTCGGTTATAACGGTGATCAATTAGCAAAACATACCTGCAAACCTTTGCTAATTTGCACGCCTTAATAGGTTCGTCCTCAATAAAAAACTCAATCTTTCTTCTTGCCGAAATATAAAAACGATTGTAGTATAATGCTAAATTTGCACTGATTGGCGAATCATAATTTCCCTTTTCAAACCATATCCTATTATATTTAATTTTTTTGTCTGATAACCATTTCTTTGTGATTTTTTGAATGTTATGTTTTCGATGATCGTCACTTTCGACACGCCAGTCTCGTTTGGTAAAAATGAATATTTTATAACCCATTGTATTTATAAGAAACTCTTTGATTATTCGAGATGCATTCGGGGTTTCCGGCATCGTTTCCCAATATGTCAGGGTCTCAAAAACTTTACGTTCTCGCATCTCTGGAATTTTCGCAGGATCATGCTCATGAACAGGTATCGAAACAATATCAGCAAGATCGATTTCATCTTGTGGAAACAGGTTATTGTAAACTCGAACAAATTGTGATTCATGATCATTCATAACCCCATCGATATCTATCCCAATTGTATGTTTAAAAAATCTAAAATTCGCCTCGCTCTGCCTTGTTAATAATGCATAACCTAAAATATGAAGAGCAAGCGTGAGTGCTCCAGCAATTGCTACCCAGAATATTTGACAGGTTATAATACTAACAGCGTACGCAATATACGCTGAATTGATTGTAGATAATGCAAGCAACGCAAATATGAATTGCTCTCCATCCCAATATTTGGGCTTTTTCTTTTGGATAAGCAAAACGCCCTCATTGTCTAAATCAATATAATTCTGAAATGCGCTATAATACGATTTTCGCAAATTGTTAATACAGCGAGCATACATCAAAACTTCTGTTCTAAGTTGCGCAAGATACATTGTGATCAAAAATCCGACTATACTGATAAGTAAGCAAAATGCAATAACGAACGCGTCGCTAAACTGTTCAATAGTGTTTAAATTTATGCCAATGAGAGTAAGAGGAGCCGCTAAGATAACAAGTGCATATTGAAAAAAGGAGGTGATTTGTTTGCCTGATTCAAAATGTGCTTGAGATAACGTGTTATATTCATTTTGATAAAAAGCTCTTAACGCTGGATCTTCAGTTTTACTATGATCATTAGGGCTCATTGGATTCGAGGTTCCCCCCTCTTCCATTTTACTGTGATTATCCGGGCTCATTGGATTTGAGGTTCCCCCCTCTTCCATAGGTGAGTCTTCCTTGCGTTTTTCCATTGTGCGCTTACCTCATTTCAATAATAATGTATAGTACTGAAGTTACGCGTCTTGATAAGAAGTGCTACATGTCAGGTCGAGGAGATACCTAAATTCTATTTGGTAACATAATTTTCATTCATTTCGCATAAATAAAAAATGTAACATAAAATAACCTGATGTGTTTTAAAGTTGTCTACCTTATTCTGTTTTAATGCAGATTGTCTACAATTGCGATTGCGCCTCAACGTTTAGTGTAGTATATTTACAACGTTGATGTTAATCAAGATACTATATTATAAATGGTAGATAAAAACAATTATATAATCTTGGAGTAACGCTATTATGAGTTCTTTACAAGATTTGTTTGGAAAAATAAACATCCCGTTATATCAGAATGAAACACTAGACCTGGATCACTTTTATCTTGAACCGTATCAAGATAATGATGTTGGTTCGGATGATTCTTATGATATGTCCGAACCTTATGAAACCAATAAATCCAAAAAGAAGCGCTCTCTATCTTTTGAACCTACACATATTTCACACTTTATGTATTTCATGGATGGTTCAAGACGTACATATAAAATCGGTGATATCGTACTAGAAAATAAAAAAATCTATCCGGTCGTCGTTGCCCAAGTACGTGCTGGTTGCGTACAGAGAAGTACTAACGGTAAAATACATTGTCAATATATAGAAAAGGGAAACCTGCTTTTAATCAGCAGTGTTATTAATAATGAAGACTTCTCTGACCTAAGAACTCGTATACGTAAAAGCCCTCTAGCCAGAGAATTATCTCTTGATGTAATAACTTATCGTTATGATCGCATGAAAGATCTTGCTCCTACGAACGCTGCTATTGCAAAAGCAAATAGCGTCATGCATGATATGGAAATAAAAATTCTTGAACGAATGGTAAAATCGGGACTATTGAGTACAGGGCAGATGCTAATCGTCGATGGACCAATTCAATTTGTCGCGCAGGACAGACATGATAGAAACTTTTCTGATTTGTTTTACAATGTCATAGGGGTATCAAAGAGCTTTGATCCTATGTTGCCTATGTCTGAGAAAACTCGTGGCAGTGCTCAAGTCGGCTCTCAACTTTTAAAGCTTGAATATGGTGAAAGAACACCTGTTTTTCTCAATAATAGAAACAACCAGCATCGTCGATATGGGTGTTGGTATTTACGAATACGTCCCAAATCCCACGTCCTTAGTCCACTCGATGGAATAATTAAGATTGAGAAGTTAGCTACTGACGATGATTATGAAAACGGACTCGATTCCGACGTAGTAGACAATCTATCGCGGTCTCTACTCGAAGAATGTGCGCCAACATGCCATGGCAGCGACGATCGCTGGGCGAATCACCTCTATCCAGTGTTTTTAGCGGAGACTATGGTAAAAGCAACATTTCTTGGTGATTTATCCTTTATGAGCCAGTTTAAGCGGAATTTCTAGGGGGATTACAAATGAACAAGATTATTGGTAAAATATCTGCAACTGAAAAAAGCCCTTCAACATGTGACGACTTCCAATTCTGGCTTACTGATGAGACAATTTTAAGTCCTTTTGATATAGTACGGATACATAACGAAGCTGACGACTCAGATACATTTGGCGTTATTCAAGATATCCTTTTTATTACTGATAGCCCCAGTCATATTAGTAATTATGTTTCTTCTGATTTTGGCAATGCGCATACAACTCCTATGACAAAGCGTCTAGCACTTTCATATGCAAAATGTACAGTCATCCACAATACAAAAGAAAATTATATGCCTTTATCAGAGGGTGCTCCGGTTTTTATAGCTGACGCCGATGATATACGTATAGCACTCGGATTGGATACAATCCCCGAAAGCTCTGCAATTCCTGCAGGATTAATGAAAGCTTCAAATAATGTTACAGTCCCAATTAAGTACAATGGAGACTTTCTTATTGGACCTGAAGGTGCGCATATTAATGTATCCGGAATTTCAGGTCTTGCTACAAAAACCAGCTATATTATGTTCCTTTTGCGTGCAATACAACACAAATTAGGTGATGACGTCGCAATAATAATCATGAATGTCAAGGGCGATGACCTTCTACACATTGACCGCCCAAATCTCCAAATATCGCAAGCACAAGAAGCTGAATGGGATGCCTTAGGTATTCCCTGCGAGCCTTTTCATAACGTTCATTATTATTATCCTTATTCTCACAGAGCTGACCATTATTATTCCAACTCAGCTATTCCCCTTGATGCCCTCGAGGCGCAATTCGATGATGGTTTAGCGGACACTTTTGTATTTACGTTCGAGCATGATATCAGTAAGGTTCAAATGCTTTTTTCTAACGTAGATGACCCAAATTGGACCATAGAGTCAATCCTTAATTACATTGAAACAAACCCTGATTTCAGGAATATTGAAAACTGGGATGATTTTAAAGCAAAACTCCAGGATTTTGTCAATAACAGGGGCTCATCGACAAAGGAAATCCCTGTTCAATCTTGGCGTAGATTTAGCCGACTAATAAACAACTCAATTAATGACAATGTCTTTGCAAATACAAAATCATCTCAAAAAAGCAGGCATCAAGCATTCTTGTCTGATGCTGTTGTTAACATTGAGGGCGGACAAGTAATGGTTGTAGACATTGCTGCACTAAGCGAGGAACTTCAGTGTTTGGTTTTCGGAGACGTGATTCAATCGGTATATGGATTAAAACACGGCGACTTTGATGCTAATATACGCATAGCAAAAAAAGCAATCCCGAGTCGGATTATAGTTTTCGTTGACGAGCTGAATAAATATGCCCCATCCTCGTCAACAAAGGGTTCTCCTTTATTATCGAACTTATTGGACATCACCGAGCGGGGCCGCTCAGAAGGTGTTATCCTTTTCTCCGCAGAACAGTTTAGAAGTGCTATCCACGATCGGATCAAGGGGAATTGCGGAACAAATGTGTATGGAAGAACAAATGCTATTGAGGTTTCACGTCCAGATTATAAATTTGTACCTGCTGTTTATGCAAATATGATGACTCGTTTACGAAAGGGCGATCTGATTATTCATCATCCAGTGTTCAAGACACTACTAAAAGTCACCTTTCCATTCCCTTCGTATGATCAAGGGGGTAAAAAGTAGTGGACAACATTACCATTGGAAAATTCACTTTAGAATCGCTCTCAACAGGTATGTATTCAGACCCACGCTCTATATATCGGGAGTATATACAAAACGCCACTGACTCTATTGATCGGGCAATAGCCAATCATATTGTATTGGAAAAAGAAGCGTCAATCCATGTCTACCTGGACAAGGTTAGTCGACAAATTCGGATTTATGATAATGGAGCTGGTATATCTGCAGCGCACGCAATAAGTAGGCTATCCGATGTAGGTAATTCGGATAAAGAGTATACAATAGATCGTGGCTTCCGCGGCATCGGTCGATTGGGTGGATTGGCATATGCCAAGACTCTTTACTTCATCACTTCTGCAAAAGGTGAACCAATTAAAACAGTTATGACGTGGGATTGTCAGCGCATGCGGCAATTATTATCTCCAAGTAATAAAGAAATTGAAGATATTGTTGGCGTCATCAAAGAAATTAGCAAAACCGAGTTTTTGCCAGAGGAAGCAGAAAGTCACTATTTCGAGGTAAGATTGGAAGGGGTTTTACCTTGTGGTGAGATGTTACTGGATGAAAGTCAAATCCAACAGTATCTTTCAGAAGTTGCGCCAGTTGACTATAATGAGCAACGATTTAAACAAGGTCGAGAAATAAATGAACACTTCATCCAACATGGGTATCGAATCCCTTGTTACAATATATACATTGGGTCACGGCGGTTACCAGTTTTTAAAGCTTATTCGCAGAGTCTCGGCGCTTCTATTGGCAGAAGCCGAAAAAAGGAGAATGATTTTGTTCGAAGAATTGAATTCACATATGCTGAAACTCCCGAAGGTTTGCCGCTATATATTGGATGGCTTGCAATAACAGATTTTTCCGGGCAAATCAGCGACGAAAACGTACGAGGTATTCGATTGAGAAAAAGCAATATCCTTGTCGGAAGCAGCAAGACTTTTGAGAGATTTTTCCCTTCCGAAGGGTATACTGCAAATAAAATGTTCGCAGGCGAAATTCACATATTGCATGCTGAGATTATTCCGAATTCCCAAAGAGATGACTTTGAGCCAAATGAAACTCTAGATATTATGACTAAACAGCTGTCATCATGGGCAGCGATGCTAAACCGAAAATATCGCCGGGGAACTTCTGAAGCTTCATCAGCAATGCGGATATTACATGAGATCGACCAACGTCAAAACGAAATAGAAAACCAAGTCCAGCATGGTTCAATAACGTCAGATGCAAAAAGAAGCGAATATGCTGATGCTATCGAAAAGTTGCAACGTTCAAGAAAACGCGAAGAAGTACGACTAAAAAAAGCAATCGATCGTGGCGCGCTTGATCAAGAGCGTCACGATAACGCGCATGAAGTACTACAGAAGTCGAAATCATCTGGGCAAGAAGCCATTACGTTGGCAACAAAAGTTGCGGAATCAGCCTATGCAACCAAAAATGATTTACCCAGCAGCTATGGTAGAGAAGAAAGAAGACTTTACCAAAAGATCATTCGTGTTATTGATGTTTTTTTTGCTGGGGATCATGATGCTGCGGAAAGGTTACGCCAAGCCATAATTGATGACTTGCGTTCTAAAAATAAATGAAAAGAATTCTTCTTGTTGAACCAGGATATAAAAATAAGTACCCTCCTATGGGTTTAATGAAAATAAGCACATATCATAAAAGCTTGGGCGATAGTGTAACATTTGTTAAAGGTATTGATAGATCCCTGCGCTTACAAGTTTGGGACCGAATCTACATTACAACACTATTTACTTTTGACTTTGAAATTACGATTAATACCATCAACTATTACAAATTTCTTGTAGACACAGTAACAAGCCTTTTTATTGGTGGAATAATGGCATCTTTAATGCCAGAAAAAGTCGCAGAAGCCACTGGAATACCACTGAAAAATATATTAGTCGGCCTATTTACCGATACTTCCAAAGTGGGAGATAAGAATGATGTATGCGTAGATACTTTGCCGCTAGATTACGATATTCTCGAACAAATATCCTACAAATATCCTGCTGGTGATAATTACTTTGCCTACACTTCTCGTGGCTGCCCTAACCATTGCGCTTTTTGTGCTGTGCCAATTTTAGAACCGAATTTCACTGTCACAAACAATATAGTCCAACAAATAGAAATGATTGATGCCCAATTCGGCCCGAAGCGGAATTTATTAATGCTAGATAACAACATACTCAACGCACCCGATCTAAAGAAAATTGTTGATGCCCTATGTCAAGTCGGCTTTGGACAGGGTGCTAGATATATCGATCCAGGTGATTACCACGTTATATTGATGCGATACCAAAGAGGTGACCGAGCTGCTTTTCTTGACAAAAGAATGAAGCATTATCTTGATTGTTTCCGGAAAAGGATACTATCTCAAGAAGCCCTAGATCGATTCCTTAACATTGTTATCAGTTCGGAAGATGCCGAAGATTTCGCAGAATATATTCTTGAGAACGACTATTTATTAAGCCCTATAATTGAAAAATATAGAAATAAGACTTCAGCCGCCAGATATATCGACTTTAATCAAGGAATTGATGGTCGGCGCATCAATGATGCAACAATGGCGCAATTAGCACGCCTTGCAATTAGGCCGTTGAGAATCGCATTTGATGATATAAAAATGTCCGATATTTATAAGCGAGCTGTCAGAATTGCATACAATCATGGCATTCGCGAAATCTCGAATTATATATTATTCAATTATTTGGATAGCCCAGATGATTTATATCATCGGCTACGCATCAATATCGAGCTAAATCAAGAATTGGGAATACAAATATTCTCATTCCCCATGAAATACTCTCCTATTTCATACATCGATCGTTCCTACATTGGGGAAAAGTGGTGCACAAAATACCTACTTGCAATCTCAGCAATTCTTCAAGTTACAAAGGGGGTGGTAGCTGCTGGTTCAAAATTCTTTTTCAGGGCTTTTGGTCGCAACATAGATGAATTCCATGAAATTCTCGCTATGCCCCGAGATTTAATCATGTTCAGGTCATATTATGAGAATAATGGGAGTACTGCTAAGTGGCGATTATTATATTATGAATTAAATAATGATCAGCGCAAACGACTTCTTGAAATTGTTTCATTACCTGCTTCGGAATTACGCCAGATGCAGTGGCCAGTAGATCTAGTTGATATTATTCCTTTTTACCTTATTAAGTATAGTATTGATAAGCAAAGGGAAGGGAGCACTTGATCAAGTTTTTCCTTACTCAAAATCTATCATGCAAAAATCCCACTTATATCCTAAAGAATAGCTGCCGCTTTTCTTTATAATCACGCTCTGTACCGCCGCATTCCAGAGTTGCTCATCAAACTCCAAAATCGGCCCTGTCGCCCTCAGAACCTTATAAAACGCGTCCAACTCGCGCTTTCTTGCCTTCCGTTGCTCGCGCTGTTCCCCGATCTCAGCAATCCGCTCCTCAATCGCCCGGCTTTTCGCCAGAAGATCCGCATATC
>VSSQ01000750.1_pt1 | contig 16638 bp, 10 predicted proteins | sample 4763081 | NCBI WGS metagenome assembly VSSQ01 (sample SAMN12137344, study PRJNA551015) | bioreactor metagenome | isolation source: SDC9 anaerobic chlorinated ethene degrading culture | place: USA: Knoxville, Tennesee | collected 2015-01-01
GTTTGGAGGTAGCATTCTCGTTGCAGGAAAAAACTTCGGTTCAGGTTCGAGCCGCGAACATGCTGCCTGGGCAATTGACGGCTACGGTTTCAAAGTAGTTGTTTCAAGTTTCTTTGCTGATATTTTCAAAAACAATGCTTTAAACAATGGTGTTCTTCCTGTTGTTGTAAGCGCTGAGTTTCTGGCTGAAATTTTTGATGGCGCCAATAAAGATCCAAAGCTGACATTAACAGTTGATCTTGAGAATCAAACCATTAAAAATAATGCAAATGGCAAATCGGAATCATTCGAAATCAATTCATATAAAAAAGAATGTTTGTTGAAAGGGTTGGACGACATTGATTATCTGCTGAGTAAACGGGAATTGATTGAAGCATACGAAGCATCGAGAAAGTAAACAGCTAAAAAACAGCTTTTCGATTGTAAACTAAAAAACACAAGCATGATAGAAATAATGGATACCACCCTGCGTGACGGGGAACAAACTTCAGGAGTTTCATTTGCAACTACGGAGAAGTTGAGTATTGCCAAACTGCTATTGGAAGAATTGTGCGTTGACAGAATCGAAATTGCTTCGGCAAGAGTTTCTGAAGGAGAATATGCTTCTGTTAAGAAAGTTGCCAAATGGGCTAAAGATCATGGTCATATCGACAAAGTTGAAGTCTTGGGATTTGTAGACGGCAAAACATCGCTTGAATGGATACAAGATGCCGGTTGTAAAGTGTTGAATTTACTTTGTAAAGGATCTGAAAATCATTGTAAATATCAGCTGAGAAAAACGCCGGAAGAGCATTTGGCAGATATAAAACAAGTACTGGCTTTCGCACGTGAGATGCATATCGATGTGAACATCTATCTGGAAGACTGGTCGAATGGTATGCGTAATTCTGAAGATTATGTCTTTTTCATGGTCGATAGTCTGAAAAATGAGTCCATCAAAAGATTCATGCTTCCGGATACGCTGGGTATTTTAAATCCTACGGAAACATTGCAGTTCTGTCTGAAAATGATTGGTCGTTATCCCGAATTGCATTTTGATTTCCACGCACATAACGATTATGATTTAGCTGTTTCTAATGTTTATGAGGCAGTAAAAGCCGGTGTTAGAGGAGTTCACGTAACCATCAACGGACTGGGTGAAAGAGCCGGGAATGCTCCGCTTTCCAGTACAGTTGCTGTCATCCACGATCAACTGAAAAAGAAAACTCGTATTGACGAAAGTAAAATAAACACAGTCAGCAAACTGGTTGAATCTTACTCCGGCATCCGTATTCCTGCTAATAAACCGGTTATTGGCGATAATGTTTTCACGCAGGTTGCAGGTATCCATGCAGATGGTGATAACAAACATAACTTGTACTACAACGACTTACTACCCGAACGCTTTGGCAGGGAACGTGTTTATGCATTAGGTAAGACATCCGGAAAAGCCAATATTCTGAAGAATCTTCAACAATTGGGAATTGAACTCGACAATGAGATGATGGCGCTGGTAACACAACGGGTCATTGAATTGGGAGATAAAAAAGAGATGGTCACCATCGATGAATTGCCTTATATTGTTTCTGATGTCATCAAAAGCGCCAATGATCAGCATTTGATCAGGGTTCTTAATTATAGTTTATCGATTACCAAGGGGTTACGTCCGATGGCCAGTGTTAAACTGGAAATCAGAGGTGAGGTATATGAACATTCCGCAGCCGGCGACGGCCAGTACCATGCCATATCAAAAGCATTGTACAAAATTTACAAATCATTGAACAAACCCACACCCGAGTTGCTGGATTATGAAGTAGTAATTCCTCCCGGAGGAAAAACGGATGCCATCGTGCAAACAGTTATCACTTGGCAATTTGACGGTAAAACATTCAAAACAAGGGGACTGGACGGAGACCAGACGGTTGCAGCGATTAAAGCAACAGAAAAAATGCTGAATATTATTGAGAGTGGTGATATTCCTGTGAAACAATGTTAAATTTTCACCACAAAAGGCACAAAAGAACTAACAGCGAATAGTGAATAGCTAATAACGGAAGTGATGAAAAAATCCCTCTATAATTTTTTAATTTTCACTTTTGTGTTTACTTAGTCTTTCTTTTGTGCCTTTTGTGGTTTCTAATATATATATTTAAAAAATGAGTAAAGTATTAAACATCGCGGTATTAGCGGGCGACGGAATCGGCCCGGAGATTGTTAAGCAGGCTTTGGATGTAACCAAGGCCGTTTGTAAAAAATTTGGTCACACGCTGAATTATGAAGAAGGTATCACAGGTGCCAGTGCTATTGATGCAGTTGGTGAGCCTTACCCGAAAGCGACACACGAATTGTGTATGCGTTCAGATGCCGTTCTTTTTGGTGCCATCGGTGATCCTAAATACGACAACAACCCCTCTGCTAAAGTTCGTCCGGAACAAGGACTTCTTAAAATGCGCAAGGAACTGGGATTATATGCCAATATTCGTCCGGTAAGTACTTTTCCTTCTTTGATTCACAAATCTCCCTTACGTGCCGACCTGGTTGAAGGGGCTGATTTTATGTGTATCCGCGAACTGACCGGTGGTATGTATTTCGGTCGTCCACAAGGCCGCTCCGAAGATGGCAACACTGCTTACGATACCTGCGTTTATACCCGTGAAGAAGTAGAGCGCATCATGCACCTGGCCTATAAATATGCAGGGCAGCGTCGTAAAAAAGTAACTATGGTCGACAAAGCCAATGTATTGGCATCAAGTCGTTTGTGGAGACAGGTTACCCAGGAAATCGCACCACAGTATCCTGACATTGAAACAGAATACATGTTCGTTGACAATGCCGCCATGCGCATCATCCAATGGCCAAAAAGCTTTGATGTGTTGGTGACTGAAAATCTTTTCGGAGATATTCTGACCGATGAAGCATCTGTAATCACCGGTTCACTGGGGATGTTACCTTCCGCTTCGATTGGCATTCACACTTCGGTGTTTGAACCAATTCACGGATCTTATCCACAGGCTGCCGGTAAAAACATTGCCAACCCGCTGGCTACAATTCTTTCAGCAGCATTGATGTTCGAATATGCTTTCAACATGATGGAAGAAGGTGCCTTAATACGCGAAGCCGTAGCTGCCAGTATGGATGCTAAAGTGGTTACCGAAGACATCGCCGGTGATGGAAAAGCCTATTCTACTTCTGAAGTTGGGGAGTGGGTGGTTAACTTCATTAAAGGGAAATAGTTAAATATTCAAGCGGAAAACTGAAAGCGGAGAGCGAAGAGCAATATAAAATCGCTTTTCGTTTTCAGTTTTCCGCTTTTAACTCATCTTCCCGCCTGCCTGATATAATTCCGCAGTTCTTCGTTGAACTCGTCTTCTTCAAGCAAATCTTCGAGATTGATATGTAAGCGGTATCTCCAGCTGAATCTGGAATTAGAGGGCACATTGATTCTTTCTTCGTGCGGGTTTTCTCTTCTGATTTTATCGGAAATACTCAATAAATCCTGCATCTGAAAAATTGCCCACATAGCAGGAGAATACAGATGCTGAACCAGCATATCGCGGCAAATCCACCATTCACAGAAATAAGGCGCTTCACCCCAATGACCTAATTGTTGGTTATAAAAACGCTGTGTCACTCCCCTATCCTCTTCCCACCAACCACGTATAGTACTCATGTCGTGTGTCGAAGGCGTTACAACTGACAAATAAGGCGCATCAGCCGGGTGGAAAAATTCTATTTTATTGGTTTTAGGTGCACGTTGCACTTCCAGACTCAGGATTCCCAGTTCCTGCATCACATCGGTAACACATTGGGTCATCATACCCAGATCTTCCCCGCAAATCAACATATTGGTCGAGCGCTTCAATGCCGGCAGCTTTTCCATACCCGATTTATACCAATGAGCATCCTGCCGTCTGAAAAAATAGTCCACATATATTTCTTCCAGCTTCTGTTTGGTATGTTCATCCAAATCACGGAATGTTTTGAGGGATTGCATGCCGAAACGCGGATAGAATTGCGTACCGTTACTACCTTCTACTTCAAAAAACAAAACATTCGATATCAGATCAAACAAACCCCATTTGATATTTTCGCTGATGGCGCCTTCTAAAAACATTTTTTCCACTTCCTGCTGCCCCGTAAACTGAGGTTTCAACCGCAGTACCCATCCATCTTCTATCTGAAGACAATTGGCTTTGACCCACATCGCGTCATCCCCGAATATCTCCCATAGAACATTATCCGTTATGTAGGGTTTACAAAAGCGATTATAATCGAACCAAATCCCTTTTTCCTGAAATTCGTTTATGTGTACAGGTATGGAAGGATAAAGGTGCCCCATGATACCTTCCACATGATTCATCGGGATTTGCCAAATACGAAAGAATCCAAGTATGTGGTCTATCCTGAATGTATCGAAATAATTTGACATCTGGGCAAAACGTTTTTTCCACCAGTCGAAATCCGAACGCTGAATGGCATCCCAGTTATAAGTCGGGAGTTCCCAGTTCTGGCCTTTTATTGCGAACATATCGGGCGGCGCGCCGGCCTGTCTGTCCAGATTGAACAATTCCGGATTTGCCCATGTATCCACTGAGTTACGGTTTACCCCGATCGGGATATCCCCTTTCAGCACCACTCCGTTGGCATGGGCATAATCATGTGCTTCCGATAATTGTACGTGCAAATGATACTGGATAAAATAATTTGTTACGATGGCATCATAATGGGGACTCTCCGGTGAGCAAAGTATGTTCAAATGTTCAGCATCAAAAACAGCATACTCTTTCCATTGCCGGTAATCCGGGGTACCATATAAATCCCGCAACACACAAAATGCGGCATAAGGTTCCAGCCAGTATTTGTTTTCTTCAAAGAATATTTTAAACCCTTTGGTTTTCAGAAATTTACCCTGCTGATTCTTACATAATTCCTTCGCATATTCCAGTTTGAAGTTCACTACCTCGAGAAATTCAACCAATTCTTTAGCATTCAGTTCAGCCTGCTTTTGTTTATATGCTTTTTGCAAAGGATGAGCAACCGGCAATTTTCCCATAGCCGGCAAATTCAGAAAAAGCGGGTTCAAAGCAAAGGCAGTAATTGCGGCATAAGGAAGCACATCTGCATCGGTGTGAGTTCCAATTGTATCATTCAACGGCAATACCTGTATAAGTTTCAATCCGACTTTGGCTGCCCAATCGATGAGCAATTTTAAATCTCCAAAATCGCCTACACCAAAACTTTTCTTCGTTCGGATACTGAAGACAGGCAGTCCGACACCCGCACCTCGAAATTTCTCACCTTCCATTCTTACAAAACCATCGTGATGCATCACCATGCTTTTTTTGTCATTCATCACATAGGTCACCCGGTCAGGTCCGCTTTCAAAATAGCAGAAATGCTTATCTTCCGCATCATAAAAGCCGTATTTATAATGTACCTCACCCTGACATTTCGACAAATCAAGCCTGACTTCCCAATAATCATCCTGCTTATTCAGCAACACCGGTTTTTGTGTCGACCAGTTTCCCAATACCCTACAATCCCCTACAACGCACAACACATGATTTTTATTCAACAAGGGAGCTTTCACACGAAGAAGATGCGTATATCTTACCGGGATTTTAACTTCAGTCACCGGATGTTCATCTTTCAGCAGCACTTCCTTAAAAGGCGCCGTAAGAAAAGTATTTTCGAGCGTATTGGGTGCATTCCAGTGATCGTAACAAAAAATATAACCAAATCCATTTACTTCAACATCCAACTTTCTGTTGGCATCCCATTCTTCGGTATATTGTCCGGTATTCTCATTCAGCAGGATATATTTATACTGAAGATTTTTCAGTTCTTCGGAAGAAACATCCACCGCTCCCGACCAGTTTTCAGGGAATGCAAAACCCAGACTAAGCGCTTTTGTATAGTCACCGTTGCCCAGAGCCGGGATATTCCCCGAGACTAACAATCGTTGTCCCCAAAAGGTATGGTATTGTATTTTAAAATGTATCTTCATTGATCACGGATTATTACACAGATTTCTCCCTTCGGTAGAAATGACAGTCAAGAACTGTCATTCTGAGCAGAGCGAAGAATCTAAATATTTTATTTCGGGCAATAGTTATTTTCAGATTCAAAAATATACTGAATAAGGGCAATAACGCAGCAGATGATAAAAAAAGTGATAAAAATACATTTCAAACGTTTGCAAGAAACCAAATAAAATAAAAAAAATTTATTTGAGATTCTTTTAGGGATTTAGGGGATAAAATTGTACTTTTGCAAAAAAAATACAAAAACATTCTTTACACACGATTCATGACCGCACCAACGTCACAATTCAAGGTATTTTCAGGCACAAACAGCCGGTATCTTGCAGAAAAAATTTGTAAAAGTCTGGGCTCTCCACTCGGGAATATGATAGTAGAACATTTCGCCGACGGAGAGTTTGCCGTTTCTTACGAGGAGTCAATCCGCGGACAATACATTTACCTGATTCAGTCGACTTTCCCTAATTCGGACAATCTGATGGAATTATTGTTAATGATCGACGCAGCTAAAAGAGCTTCTGCCTACAAGATTATAGCTGTGATACCTTACTTTGGTTGGGCGCGACAAGACAGAAAAGACAAAGCGCGGGTTTCCATTGGTGCAAAGCTAATCGCGGATTTATTGAGTGTTGCCGGCATTGACCGGGTAATTACAATGGATTTACATGCCGATCAAATTCAGGGATTCTTTAATGTGCCGGTTGACCACCTCTATGGTTCCCGCATCTTTATTCCTTATATTGAATCGCTGAAGCTGGAAAATTTAGTCATAGCCTCACCGGATGTGGGCGGCTCGAAACGAGCAGGGACATATTCCCGTCATTTAGGCGTGCCTATGGTACTTTGCCACAAAACCCGTGAAAAAGCCAACGTAGTAGGCGAAATGCGCATCATCGGAGAAGTTGAGGGCAAAGATGTAATCATTGTTGACGATATGGTCGACACAGCCGGAACCCTTTGTATGGCTGCCGACCTGATGAAAGCAGGAGGAGCCAATTCTGTAAGAGCAATCGTGACTCACGGAGTAATGTCGGGTGCAGCATCAGAAAGAATCATGAATTCTTCCCTCACTGAAATCGCATTTACAGATTCCATACCATTCGACTGTAAAAGATGTGAGAAAGTCCGGATTCTCTCCTGTGCCGATATGTTTGCCGATACCATTGAAAGGGTGCAGACACACCGTTCGATTTCGGAGCAATACATAATTAAATAATCATACGACATTATATAAAGAAAGCCGCTTGATTGTGAATCAGGCGGCTTTCTTTATATTTAACTTTTTTATTTTTTTGATTCCTTTACCAAATAGATATAAGTCGGGAAGTGGTCGCTGAACCCATTCTGAAAATGACCACCACTGAAAGTCCGGAAAGGATAACCTTTGTATCTGCCTGTTTTCTGAATCAGGAAGTCCCGGTTGAAGACTTCCGCTTTGTAAAACTTAAGCGAACTGTAATCGTTTCCGAGCAATGAATGACTGATGATGATCTGATCAAACAAATTCCATTTACCCTGATAACACAGAGAGCCGATTCCCTTGGCATATTTCTCCCACATCGGGTTAAATAATCCTCCGGGAGCTACTTCCTGAACCGTTCTTTTGGCATTAAGCACAACCGCGCAACTCGGATCTACCGGATCGTCATTCAGGTCACCCATGATGATAACATGGTAATCAGGATCGACCCGAACCAGTGAATCGTGCAGGTGTCTGACAACAGAAGCAGCCAATTCCCTTGAAACAGAAGACTTATCGCCCCGTCGTGATGGCCAGTGACTGACCAAAACAGCCACTTTTTCACCTGTAATCTTACCTTCTACCAACAGGACATCCCTTGTTCGGAAAGAAGTATCAGTAACCCCCATCTCGATTCCTTTTGCATAAGGAAAAGGATGCGTACTGCTTGTAACATACTGAAAGCGGGTGGAATCATAGAGTAAACCGACATCAACACCACGCCAGTCTGGTGAATCATAATGTACGATTTTCATCCCCCTGCTTTTTAGCGGTTTTGTCGCGATCAAATCCTCCAGCACTTTTCTGTTGCCAATTTCCGAAACACCCACAACAGCAAGACCTCCGAAATCTTTGGCAATCTCATTTAAAGTGAACGACATGTTAGTCAGCTTCTTCTCATACTTATCCATGGTCCACGCATTGGATCCGGTCGGAGAAAACTCTTTATCTCTCAACGAATCGGTACTCAATGGATAATACAGGTTCTCGAGGTTATAAAAACCTACCGGGTAAACCTGATATTGCTGACCGCCGGTAGTTGTGGGAGTAACAACCTGTTGTGCCGTTTTACATGAAACGGCCAACAGGATGATTACGGCGAGAAATGCCGAAAGTCGAAGTGTTTTTTTCATCTAAATCAATTTACAACAACATTTCTAACGTACCAGTTTCCTGCTCCAGTAGTTGTGCTGGTATATTTAAATGCAATACGTACATTTGCATTTCCACAATATGGAGTCAAATCAATATTTCCTGAAGATTTGAATGTATTCGTTTCTCCTGCCAAATGATCAGGTATATTTAAAGCAGTCCAGTCGGCTGAGTTAATGTTTCCACTTGTGTATACTTTAGAAACCTGCACTGTCAGATTAGTTACGGGTGCACCAAATTGCTTTCCTGCGTGTTCAAAGGTTAATTTCGCACTTGTTACTCCAGACAAATTGATTGCCGGGGAAATCAGCCAGGATTCGGTTGCATGATTAACTCCATCCTTATATGCACCTGCTGCCATTTGTTTATAGGTAGCATTATAATACCAAACGCTAGTCAGGGCAGCTGGTTTTACCACATCAACAATCGTAAAGTTTCCTTGTCCGGTTGCAAAAGTCTCATTTAAAATTGCATTTGCCACAGGCTTTGTTCCACCCGATGTTCCGCCTTCAAGTTCATAATAAGTAGTGCTTTTCATCCCTGCCTGACCAAAGTAAGCTTCAAGTGAGCCATAAAGTTTAACTGATTTTCCCAAGTTTGTTGGATTTGCAAATAACTCTAAACCTGTTCTTACAGCTCCTGACGGCAACTGTACCGGCAAACAATTTGCAGCATTTGTTTCAGTCGCAGAAGAAGCAATCAAAATCTCAGTCTGAGCTTCAGTAGGAACACCAAAAGCGGCATCAGCAATACCAATTCCATTCACATAACCTACTATATATCCTTCAACCCATTTGAGAGAGCCCTGATTTGCAATAGCCTCTTCAACACTATAAGGAGACTCTTCAGTACCTTCACCTTCACCACCACCTGTTGAGCCAATATTCACAACAACTGTACATTCAGCTGTAAAAATATCGGCTGTAGCTGTAATTTTAGCTGTACCATTACCTACAGCAGTAACAATAGCAGTCAAACCATTGCCAGTCACAGTTGCAACAGCTGTGTTAGAACTTGCCCACACAACGTCTCCCTTAGCATCAGCAGGAGCCAGGGTTGCAGTTAATGTGTCGGTTTGACCTTCTTCTGTTAATGTTACAGTTCCCGGATCAACAGAAATACCGGTAATTGAAACTTGTTTTTCACATGCGCTAAACAGCACGGCAAGAGCAGTAACTGTTATCGACAATAAAATTTTTGATTTCATAGGGATAAAAATTTATAAATTATTGAATACTAAATTAATTATTGAATTGAAGATCACTACGCTTCCTGATTGTTATTTGCAGATTTTCAAAGTACTGACTCAGAATCGCTGTTACAGTGCCTGTACCCACTGGTATCGTGTCGGCAGCAAAGTTTGCATAACCCGAAGTACGCACATCAACTTTCACGCCATTAACAATTAATTTTACAGTTCCTGTTGTTGGAACCCCATCAACCATAGGTGCAAACTGTTTGGTTCCGCCTCCATCAAAACTCACATTGTTCAATCGAACAATAGTATTCCGAACCGATTCAGAGCTGGCGGGGATAGAGGTATAAGTCTTCATCAGCGAATTTACTTTTGTTACATCTGGCGCTTCATTACGATGAATATTATCGAAGAAAAACCTTGGATTAAGCCGGTTCATTCCGTAATTAATTTTACCGGAAGAACTTACCGATTTTGATAATTGAGGTGCTCCGATCTGGTATGCCCCATAATACTTCCCAATACTCAGGTTATCCAACTCAACTATTACCTGTTGTCCTACCGGAAATTGGGCAAATAAACCTGTGAGGTTCACGATAACCAGGATACCTCCTGTTTCATCCTGCAGGTAAATCTGTTTGTAGATATTTCCACTTTCATCATTACCAACAACATAAGCTTCAATATGCTTATTAACCATTCCTGCTTCGGCCAAAGAAACAATGGCACGATTACCGTCCTGGTCAACAACATTAATATTAGCCGGGTTTTGTAAATATCCAAAATTATTGTTCGTTTCTGTATTGTTTCTTCCAAAAATTTTAGGTTCGACAAAAGTTTTTAAGTCCGCAATTGTTATACGTTCACTCTTAGCTTCGTATTTCGGATTTTCCAGTTCGGGAACAAGATAATCTCTCCGGTCACAGGCATACATAAAAACTGCCAACAACAAACCTGTTATATAAAAACTGTATCTTTTCATTTTATTTGTATTTATTAAACTCAGATTCATTTTTCAAAATATTAAAATTTGTACCCGATATTCAGGAACACATTAAATCCCTGCATATAATAAAATTTGGCCGGGAATTTATTTAGATTTTCCAAATCGATTTTGTATTCATCATTAGAAAACACGAGAGGCAAACGTCCCTGTTCAAAACCACCTGTTCTGACACCTCGATTATTCAACACATTCACAGCATTCAGGTTAAAGTTTAATTGCCTGCCACCTTTCAGGTAAAGCAACTTACTGATGGAAATATCCATGGTGATAGCATCATCCAGTTTGGTTTGAGCAATCCAACCTGCAACGGTTGCTTCTCTTTGGGCTGCTGTGTAACCTGCATTATCAGCTGCTTTTCTTACTTTTTCCATTACTGTGGGAGTCCTTTGAATATAAGAAGGATCAAGGTAGTTGTTGGCAATACCGTTCAGGTTGATTTCAAACCACCAGAAATTCCAAAAATACTGAACTCCAAAAGTTCCGGCAATTTCAGGAGAACCACCTACGTGATAGTTTTCAATTGCAACTCCTTCATTGATATCCTCTCCTGAACCATTTTCATAACGAACTGTACCCATAGGGTTTTTGGTATAGGTAAACTGTGACCAGGTACCTGCGAGTGAAAGCGTCACATTTTTAACGACATTGTATTTTACAGCTGCTTCAGCACCAAAATTACGTTTACTCACATCAGAAATACTGTGGTGTACAAAAGTTCTGTATGAATCGTTGTAATAGGAAATTTTCTGAATTCCCTTTTGATAATCTGTAAAGAACCCTGAAATACGGCCATTGATTTTAGGGTAAGTAAACACATAATTGATATCAGCAGAACTAATTATTTCGGATTCAAGCCCCGGCGCTGCTTCATCTGAAATTCGCGGGGTGGTATACGCATCATAAGGTAGTGGCGCCTGTGTTTTGAACATACCATTCACCGAAAAAAGATTACGACCATCCATTTTGTAAACAATTCCGGCTTTAACGGCAGGATCGATAAAAGTATGCACTTCGCCCTTTCCGTAAGAATTCTGGGGGTAACGGCCATTTTTCATTTGCCCGTCTCTGAAATAAGAGGTAGCAGAAAGTTTGGCTGCATAGAAAAATTCCCAGTACTGGTAATTGTGATGCATTTGCGCCCAGAGATTCCCGTTTGTAACATTCATGTGATAGTTATATCCAAAGATATCTCCTTCCTTTACTCTTCTATTAGGGTTCAATAAATCATTTTGTTTAACATCCTGATTTCCGGGGAAATCACGTTCGCCATATTTATCAATATCAATTAAATAATTAGCACCCAACAAGTCGGCTACCACATCGAAAGTTTTACCCAATGTATGACGGGCATCTAAACCAGCAACAAAAGTAACTTCTTCATTCAGTTTCTTCTCCAGTGTAGTATTGAAACTGGTCTCAATGGCATCATTACGACGTTCTTCAACAATGTATAATGCAGATTGATTTTCACCGTGTAAATTATTATTGCGGTTTGCTTCATAAATTTCATTCCAGGCAAGCTGACTTCTGCCTCTATCCATCCCTTCTCCTGAACCTGTCCAAAATCTGGCATCTGCAATATACTTAGGATCAAGAACATTGTAGGTTGATGCAGTATATGAAGGCAAATAACGATAATAATCAGGACGGGGATCTGTTGCATTGTTAAACCAGTTTAAGGCAGTCGAACCATAGCGATTGTAGTTAAATGCCAATCCTGAAGTCAGTTTATTCAGGCGGTCAATTTTCCAGATATGCGATAAAATTACGGTAGGATCGTAGCTGGTAACCACACGTTGGTTACGTTTACTACCGTCGGGCATATATCCCCAGTAAGAGTTATAAAGATTATTTCCGGTAAGTGTATAAGCTTCCTGAACAGAAGCCGATTGTTGCGCCCGTTGTACCGGGGATCCGAAAGTTGTCAGCGACAGGCTTTGTTTACCATTATCCCATTGTTTTTCTGCTCCAAAGAAATAGGCCAGGTTGTGATAGAAGGTCCCTTCCACACTTCCCTCGTAAGCATAACGACCACCTAACAACGCCGAGAATGCCCAACCATTGCGGTTCAATCCTGTGTGATGCGACACCATAGCACGTTGCTGATAATTTCTGTTAGTATAGGTAAGCGTCACTTTGGTTCCTCTGGCAAAACTACCGGCCCGTAAGTCATAATTTTGTGCACCGGCCAAATCGCCAAAAGAAAACAAACTTGCCTGCAGATAATCCTGTGTCGTGGCATTACGGGTAGCATCATTCATCCCACCAATCATAGAATAATTGAAATTACCCCGAATCATGGAGTTGAACTGAATCCCGTTCAGATAAGTTTGCTCGAACTTGTTTTTATATCCGCGTGGATTAAACCGGAAAGCAGATAGTTGAAACCCTACTTCAGAAAGGAATGGGTCGTTCGAAAAAGTAGCCAATGTACTGAAATTCTGCCCGGCTAAATCCGCATTCTCATCCTGGGTTGATTCATCAATGGCACTTAATTCAAAGCTATTCTCTTTTTGAAAATCCCTACGGATATTATCCGCATTCTCCTGTGCAAACCCTGTGTTCATAACAGCGCTTATCACAACAACCGAGAGTAAACGATAATTCATGTTATATATGTTCAAAATTTATTTATTATTTTCAGTCTACAGTCAAATGACCAATAACTAACCACTATCCACTATCCACTAACCACTAACTAAAGCCCCCACTGCCCCGGATTATTCTGCTGTTTAACCTGGTCTGAAACCTTGGGGAAAAATTCAAATCCCGTCAACGCTTCAATCTCAGCCACCGTTTTACAAATAGATCGTGGTGGTTCAATATCTCCGTAAGATCTGTGTTCCACCCAGAAACCAATACTTTTTAATTCATCATCATTGCAATTAACAACCGCTTTGCCTGTAGACCCCGTCTTAGTCCGAAGCAACACCTTGAAATAATGCGTTGGTAATGGTACTCTGTATCCTCCACCATCAGTAGTCGATTTAGTCGAACTATTATCAAAGTATGCTCCTGTAACTACAAACAAAGTATCAGCACATTTGTTGTCTCTTACTTTCATTTCCAAGTTTGACCACATTTTTTGATTTAAGTAGTCAAGTTGCGGAGTCATGTTCGACATATAAAATGTCTGCACATTCATTTCTCTGTTAGCCAACCGGTCCGCCGATGGTAGCTGGTGCCCTCTGTCATAACTTCCCCCATAAGATCTTGAAACGCAATCCGCCTGAAAATCCCTATCTATTTTAGGATCAAAACCCCATTCATCCGTCCTGTCTACATTTTTTTTCAGATAGGAATCATGTATCGGATATGCAACCCACAGTGCTGCTTTTTTTGATTTATCAAAACAAAGCGAATAATTTCTTATTGTCCTGTTGTTGAGTGTTGTATAATGGGTTACATACTGAAAATTATCATGTTCTTTATAAGTAGGCGTTTCGGTAAAACTTGAAAAAGAAGGTGTCTGAATAAAAGAAGCCTGAGTCAGCGTCAACACCCTGGAATCTTTGCCGTCAAATGTCAATACGATCGTTGCAATACGATCTTCTGAACCTGTATTGTTCCTACAATATACTGTCAGCAAGTTATCCCCATCGGCAATGAAACCAGACACTTCGGACAAATTTTGATTCGTCTTGCTGAATGAGCACCACGTCGCACCGTCCTCTATCTTTGCCTTCCATCCGGAACCCTGCTTCCCACTGATGATAATTGCAACTGATCCTCCCGTTGACCCTACAACAGAAGATTTTTCCCAATAAGCGCTGTTGAGTACATAAATATCATCACCACAGGCATTCAAACAAGCAACCAAAATAAAAAACAGCATCAATCTGATTTTGCTGTATTGTGTTTTATACTTCAATATCATTTAATATTCTATCTGATCAGCCCACCATTGGTCTGATTAATTATGAAACACAAACAGAAAAAATCAAATCACACATTATTCAATTGATAATCAACACCTAAAGATCAACACAATTACATCGTAATACGGAATGAAAAAAGGACTGCAAGATACGATATTTTTCAAATTAAACAAGCGCCTTGTATAATTTGTTTATGAATATTTAATTTTGACTTTTTGCGTGATTCTGGGATTATGATTTATTAAAATACCTGTTTGTATTCATCAATAAAATAATTAACTTTGCGCTATACAAAAAACAATTCAAATGGACTATCCGACATTGCAGGGAAAACTGATTATGCCTGAATACGGGCGAAACATACAGCAGATGGTTAAACACGCTATGACGATTGAAGATCGCGAAGAGCGTACACGTTGTGTAAAAACCATCATTAACACCATGGGAAATTTATTCCCCTATCTGAGGGATGTGAATGATTTCAAACACAAACTTTGGGATCACGTGGCCATTATGTCAGATTTTCAGTTAGATATAGATTATCCGTATGAAATTCTGAAAGCGGAGAATTTATACACCAAGCCTGAAAAAGTTCCTTACAAAAGTCACAAAATGCGCTATCAGCATTATGGCATTACCCTGGAAAAAATGATTGAACGCGTAGCCGATTACGAAGAAGGGGAAGAAAGAACCGAGTTAATTCGTTTGATTGCCAACCAGATGAAGAAATGTTTCCTGGCCTGGAACAAAGAAGTAGTTGATAACCGTAAGATATTTGAAGACTTACGTGAATTATCACACGGAAAACTGGATTTTACCGATGACACATTCAAACTGGTTGAATCGAAAGACGTTCTTCACAACAAGAAAAACAAACAGCAGCAGCAACAACAAAGAAAAAAATAATGGCCTCATTTAAGATCAAAGGTAAACAAAAGCTCTCCGGAGAAATTACCCCGCAGGGAGCCAAAAACGAAGCTTTACAGGTGATTTGTGCTGTTTTGTTGACTGACAAGGAAGTTGTCATCAATAACATTCCGGATATTCTGGATGTCAATAACCTGATTTGCTTATTGGAAAAAATGGGTGTTGAAGTCAGACAACTTAGTCGGCATAGTTATGCTTTCAAGGCGCAAAAGGTAAATTTTGACTATTTGCAGACTCCTGATTTTTACTCCAAGAGTGCTTCTTTGAGAGGATCTGTTATGATTGTGGGACCACTTATCGGACGCTATAAACAAGCTGTCATCCCTAAACCGGGTGGTGATAAAATCGGAAGACGCCGTCTCGACACCCACTTCATCGGTATTCAAAAGTTGGGTGCTGATTTCAGTTACGATCCGGATAAAAAGTTGTATGAAATTAAAGCTGAAAAGTTATCCGGCAGTTACATGCTGCTTGATGAAGCATCGGTAACCGGGACTGCTAATATCGTCATGACAGCTGTATTGGCAGAAGGTACAACCACTATCTACAATGCTGCCTGTGAACCATACGTACAACAGCTTTGCAAGATGCTCAACCGGATGGGTGCTAAAATTTCCGGCATCGGATCCAACTATTTGACCATCGAAGGTGTTACAAAATTAAATGGTTGTGAGCACGATATTCTTCCTGACATGATAGAAGTAGGCAGTTTTATCGGTCTGGCTGCTATGACTGGTTCAGCTATCACCATTAAAAATGTGGCTTACGATGAGTTGGGAATCATTCCGGATAGTTTCAGAAAACTGGGAATTGAAATTGAACGCAGAGATGATGATATTTTTGTACCTGCCCATTGTTGTTATACCATCGAATCGTTTATCGATGGCTCGATTATGACGCTGGCAGATGCTCCCTGGCCGGGATTAACGCCCGACTTATTGAGCGTATTCCTGGTGGTAGCTGCTAAGGCAAAAGGGAGCGTATTGATTCACCAAAAAATGTTTGAGAGCAGACTTTTCTTCGTGGATAAACTGATTGATATGGGTGCGCAGATTATCCTTTGCGACCCGCACCGCGCTACCGTAATCGGACAGGGGGAAAACCTGCACCTGCGGGCTGCCCGGATGACTTCTCCGGATATCCGTGCCGGAATTGCGCTGCTGATTGCCGCTTTATCGGCCGAAGGCACCAGTATCATCGACAACATCGACCAAATCGAC
>VSSQ01000754.1_pt1 | contig 16474 bp, 11 predicted proteins | sample 4763081 | NCBI WGS metagenome assembly VSSQ01 (sample SAMN12137344, study PRJNA551015) | bioreactor metagenome | isolation source: SDC9 anaerobic chlorinated ethene degrading culture | place: USA: Knoxville, Tennesee | collected 2015-01-01
ATCTTTCAAAAAAAATAGAAACGATTAAGTATTATTGCAATATCTTATAATGCAATCATTTTAATTTTAGGGAGTGAGTTTTATACTTGCTCCTTTTCTTTTTATGTGTAATGTTTAATGAAAATTAGAAACAAATTGTGAAAATATTCGTTTATAAATGAAAAAAATGTATTTTTGTACAAAATATTCATCTATGAACGAAAAAATTGCAATATTAGAAAAGTATAATTTATGGAATTCAAAGAGTTTTGACTTTGGGTTTAAACGTAATGAATATACTGATAAGATTATTGAGTATACTGGCAATCGTCTTGTGAAGGTTCTTGTTGGTCAGAGAAGAACGGGCAAGAGTTATATTTTGAGGCAGATTGCAAAAGAGTTGATTGATAGGGGTGTGAAGGCTGAAAATACTTTGTTGATTAACAGGGAATTTTCTGATTTTGATTTTCTTTCTTCTTACAATGATTTGAATAGTATTGTTTTGGAGTATAGAAAGGAAATGGGTGTTGAGGGTAAGATTTATATTTTTATTGATGAAATTCAAATGATTGATGAATGGGAAAAGGCTGTAAATTCGTTTTCGCAAGATTATTCACAGAAGTATGAGGTTTTTATTACTGGCTCTAACTCCAAAATGCTTTCTGGCGAATTGGCTACTTTGCTTTCGGGCAGGTATGTCAGTTTTGAGATTTTTCCTTTCAGTTATAAGGAGTTTTTGGGTATTACTAATGGTGTTGTTGGCAGGGAGTCTTATATGCAGTATTTGAATGGTGGTGGTTTGCCTGAGCTTTTTATGCTGGGTAGTGAGGAGATTAAGAGAAATTATGTGTCAGCTGTTAAGGATACTGTTTTGCTTAGGGATATTATTCAACGTTACAGTATTCGTGAACCTAAAATTCTTGAAGATATTTTTATTTTCCTTGTCGATAATGCTTCAAACTTAATTTCTGTGTCCAAAATAAACAATTTTTTCAAATCACAGGGTAGAAGTGTTAGTTATGATTTAATTTACAATTATATTGGTTATATTGAAGATACTTTCATTATTCATAAATGTGATAGATATGATATTAAGGGCAGGGATATTATTTCTGGTAATTCAAAATATTATGTGAATGATTTGGCGTACAAAAACTATCTCTACTCTGGCTTTGGTTATGGAGCGGGTTATATGTTTGAGAACTTGGTTTATTTGGAATTGAAACGCATTGGTTTTGATGTTTGGGTTGGTGTGATGAGAAATAAGGAGGTTGATTTTGTTGCTAAAAAGGATGACAGGCTAATTTATTTGCAATGTGCTTATATGCTGATTGATAAAACTACAATTGACAGGGAGTATGCTCCTTTAAAATCAATTAATGATAATTATGAGAAAGTTGTTATGTCTTTGGATGATTTTTCATTGCCAATTAACGATGGTATTAAACATATTAGAGGTTGGGAGTTGAGGGAGTTTATTAATGGTTAATAATTTCTGTTAATTTGTTATCTGTAAATTCTTCCTATTCCTTCTTCTTATCCACACCCGAAGACCGAAGGTCGAGAGCCACGAAGTGAAATTTACACAAATTTACACGAATTTTTTTAATCAGAATCAAGATTTACAGGATTTGAAGATTAATAGGATTTCAATTAAGTAACCAATCAAGAATCATCGGCTTGCCGCTTGCCTTAGCAAGAATCCTTTAATCAAGTAAATCCTGATTCAGATGAATAACAATCAAGGAAATCTTTAAATCAAGTAAATCCTGATTCAGACAAAGTATTCTGAGAAAATCTGTGGGCAAAAGAAAAAATATTTTTTGGTGTAATGTTTGTGGGAAATTTGAATGGAACTTTAATTACTTTAATAACCAGTCAATTACATTTGTTTTTTTTATGCCATCAATAATTGAATTATCAAAGTCAAGTGAGAGTAAATACTTTGGATGACTGTCTTTTATGGTTCTTAATGACGAAAAAAGCAAAAATAGTACTTTTTCGTCAATAAGGGATTTTAGTTGTTTCTTTTTTCTTTCTTCCTTACTTTTTCCTTGATAAAAAAGTAACAAAAAATCAAGACTGTAAAAGGTCGGTTGGTTAATAATCAATGAAATCTTTAAATCCTAAGAATCCTGATTCAGACAAAGAAATTTGTGGAAATTTGTGAATGATCGGCTTGTCGCTTGCCTTAATAAGAATTTGAGAAAATCTGTGGGCAAAATAAAAAAATATTTTTTTCTGTAATGTTTGTGGGAAAATTGTGTCTATATAATCAAAATGATTTTAAAAATTGAAAGTATTTATTATATGAAGAAAATATCAATGTTCCTTGCTGGTTTGCTTGTTTTTGGCTCTTTGTTTGCTCAACAAAAATTTGAAGGTGCTATTTATGATGTTAAAACTAAGGAAAAACTTCCTTATGTGAATTTGATTTGGTTGGGTACTAAAAAAGGGACAAGTACTGATAGCTTGGGAAATTTCTCTTTACCTATTAATAATAAGGCTAAAAAGCTTGTTGTTAGTTATGTTGGTTATCATAATGATACTATTATGGTGGATAAACCTATGGCTAATGTTAAGTTGTTTTTGAAAGAGAATAATACTATGCTTTCTGCAATTTCTATTAATGAAAGAAAACAGAGTTCTTTCTTCTCTAAGATGAGTGTGGAGCAAAAGGAGATTATTTCTTCTGAGGGTTTAAAGCACTTGGCTTGTTGTAATTTGGGTGAGAGTTTTGAAAACACTGCCAGTGTGGATGTTGGTTACAGTGATGCTGTTAGTGGTTCTAAACAAATTCAGCTTTTGGGTTTGACTGGTGTTTATTCGCAGTTGTTATTGGAGAATATGCCTTTCTTACGTGGTTTGAGTGCTCCTTTTGGCTTGGGTTATGTGCCTGGCAGTTGGATGGAGAGTATTTCAATCAGTAAGGGTGTGGCTAATGTTTTGAATGGTTATGAAACTGTTACTGGTCAAATTAATCTGGAATATGATAAACCTATGAATGCTGATCCTTTCTTTTTGAACCTATATATGAATTCGGAGTTGAAAGGTGAGTTGAATCTTAAATCTAATATTAAGGTTAATGATAGACTTTATACTGGGTTATTGTTACACTCTTCTTATAATTGGCAAGAAATAGATCATTTGGGTATGGATGGTTTTATGGATTATCCAAAACAATCGCAGTTTAATGTTGCAAATCGTTGGCAATATGAAGGTAAGGGTTTTCATTCTCACACTTTGGTAAATTATCTTCATGAACGTAGAACAGGTGGTCAGTTGGGTTTTAATCACGATATGAGAGGGGATACTGCTTTATATGGTTTGGGTGGTGATGTTGATAGATTGCATTTCTTCACTAAGAATGGTTGGGTTGTTGGTCATAGTGGTTCAATTGGTACTCAAATTACAGGAACATATTTTAAGAATAATCAGTTCTTTGGACTTAACAACTATATGGGTGAGCAGGGTGATGTTTATGGTAATTTTATTTTTGCAAATGAAACCCGTCATGCTCATCAGTACAGTGTTGGTACTTCAATGCGTTACACCAATTTAAAAGAAGACTATGTGGCTATTGGAAATAATACTTTGTTCAATACTGCTCTGCATCAATATAATAAGGCTTTCTATAAGGAAGAGATTGTTCCTGGTGCCTTTGGTCAGTTCTCATTTATTTATGGAGAAAAATTTACTGCTACTGCTGGATTGAGATATGACTACAATTCACATTATCAAGAAAATTTAATAACTCCTCGTTTTCATTTTCGTTGGAAGATAAATAAGGATTTAATTCTTAGAGGTGCTGCTGGAAAAGGTTATAGGAGTGCTAATATTATTGCTGATAATTTTGGTATATTGGCTTCTTCACGTCAAATTACTATTAATGAGGATTTGAAAATGGAGGATGCTTTCAATGGTGGTTTGAATATTCATAAATCCTTTAAAACAAAGGATGAGAGAGAGTTTTCAATAACTATGGACTACTATTATACTAATTTCTTAAACCAAGTTATTATGGATTTGGATCAAGACCCTCGTAAAGCTATTTTCTATAATCTTAATGGTAAGAGCTATTCTAATAGTTTCCAAATGGATATTTTGCTTGAACCAATTAAGAGCTTTACCATCACTTTGGCAGGAAGATACAACGATGTTAAAACAACTTATAATGGTGTGTTGATGGAAAAACCTTATGTTAGTAAGGTGAAGGGTTTGGTTGTGTTGTCTTACAAAACAAAATATGATAAATGGATGTTTGACCTTACAACTCAGTTTAATGGAAAACAAAGAATACCAAATAATATTGGAGATAAACAAGGTTATTCAGACCCATATATCTTTATGTTAGGACAGGTAACACGTAAGTTTAAGAATTTTGATGTTTATGTTGGATGTGAAAATATAACCAACTACACACAAGACACCCCAGTTATTGGAGCTGACAGACCATTTAGCAATAATTTTGATGCCTCAGTAGTTTACGCCCCAGTTATGGGAAGACTATTCTACGCAGGACTTAGACTTACAATTAAATAGTTTTTCTGTCCACGAATTTCACAAATTAACACGAATTATTATTTCTACCCACAGATTAACACAGATTGAAATTATAAATAATTAAACGATATATAATTCTTGCGTAGGCAAGCGACAAAGTCGATTATACACAGATTAAAATAACATAAAATAGTCCGAATATAAGTAACAGTTGGAAAAGAAGAAATTCGTGAAAATTCGTGAAAATTTGTGGACAAAAAAGAAAAATAAACAAAAATAAAATATGAAAAAAACAATTTTTATTACAGCAATTATGCTATTGGTAGCTTCTTTTGGGTTTGCTCAAAAGGATAATGACAATAAAAAAATGGCAAAGGAAGAAACAGCAGTTATTAAATTAGATAAATTCTGTTGTGAGAGTTTGGTTCCTGTTATTGAAAAAACTTTGGCTTATGAAAAAGGAGTTAAGAGTTTTGAAGTTTCGGTAGAGGATAAGAATGTTACTGTTGTTTATAAGACTAAATCAACTTCTGTTGAAAAGATAGCAAAAGCTTTGGCTAAGAATGGTGTTGAAGCTAATGGAATTGCAGCAGATACAAGAGCTATTGAGAAATTACCTTCTTGTTGCAAAAACACTGCTAAGGGATTATCTTCTGGTTGCGATAGCCACTAATTCACTTTAAAAGGTTCTTCCTCAGGGGTTTCTTCTGGGTTATCTTCTGGCAGGGGTTCTTCAACTTCTTCCTGAGGCTCAGGTTCAATCTTCTGACAAGTTTTGTTAAATAATTCAGTTGCCTTTGGATGATGCATTCCAGAGGCAATTTCTAATTCAGAGCATATCTTATCTTCCAATTTTAGTCTTGGGTTTTTCGATTTCTCATCAATATAGATTAATGCCAATAAATAGTGTGCATCGGGGTTCTGGTAGTTTAGTTCTAAGGTGGTTAAGAGGTCTTGTTTTGCTTTAATGATGTTTTTCTTTTCCAATAGCAGCTTCCCTCTATTATAGTAGGCATCGGCATGTTTTTTGTCCAGTTGAATGGCTTTTGTGAAAAACTCTTCTGCTTTGGTGCTTTGTCCCGTTTTTATTAGTGCTATTCCAATATTGTTATGTGTGAAAGGATGGTTGGGATTATAGGTAAGGGTTTTGTAAAAATCAATTAGAGAAGAACCATAATCTCCCAAATTTATATATACTATTCCTCTATAATTATATGCAGATGAAAATGTATCGCTAATACTTATGGCTCTGTTAAGGTCAGATAATGCTCCATTATAATCGGCTAAGTAGTTTTTGGCAATTGCTCTTAAATAGAATATTTCTGCATTTTGAGGTTCTCTTTTTAATATTATATCATAGTCTTCAAGTGCTCCTTTAAAATCGTTCAAAAACCCTTTTGCAATGGCTCTTTGTTTGTATGTTGTGGTTGAGGTTTCGTTGTAAAGAATGGCTGAATTGAAGCTTGCAAGAGCTGAAATATATTCTTTTCTTTTAAGTTTTATTTCTCCCATAAGATAGTATAGAATACCATTTGTTTGGTCGCCTTCCAAAGCTGTAATTAAATCGGTGTAAGAATCGTTGTAGTTTTTAAAGGTGTAGTTTATCATTGATTTAATGCCATAGAGTGCTTTGGGATAATCTTCACTTGTCATTGTGTTGTCAATTGCTTGAATAATTATTTTAAAGTCTCTTTCATTAATTAGAGAAAGTGAGTGGAAGAATGTTTTATTATCTTCATTAAATGAATTAACTAAGATGCTTATTGCATTATTGGGCGATTCAATATTGATGTAGTAAAGACTAATAAGAGGAGATATATCCAAATTATCTTCATCACTCATTATTATTTCTTCAATATCTAAAAAAGCTTTCTTGGTTTGACGCAATTTATAGTTAGCAACTGCACGAGTTTTTAGGATTTTATTTGAAACATAACCCTCCTTAATTGCTTTGTCTGCTATGCTTACTGCTTTTTTATAATTTGCTGAATCCAATTCTTTTTTTGCAATAAAATTGTAGTAGGAGAGGGAGTCGTCTTCTTGAATGTTTTGTGAGAACACAAGTATTGGAAAGGTTATAAGAAAGAGTAGAAAATAAATATGTTTACTAACGTTCATAATTCTTAGCAATTTTCTATTTGCTTATTTAAAACGATGTGGTTAGTATTCTAATTGTCCTAATCCTTCTCTAATGATTTCAATCTCTTCATCAATTAAACTTACAACAGTGGATTGTTGTTTAGAACAAGTGCCATTATCAATAATGAAATCAACCTTATCGCCAAATAAATCAACAAAATAATCAGGATTAGTAAAGCATTCTTCACCAACACAATCATTAGGCAAAGATGTTGTTATGAGTGGATAACCCAATTGCTCCACAATTTTAAGTGCAATTTCAGAATCAGGAATCCTTATTCCAATGGTTTTCTTTTTGGTTTGAAGTATTTTAGGAATCTTTGTTGATGCTTGAAAAACAAAGGTGAATGCACCGGGAGTGTTGTTTTTGAGCAGTTTGAAGAGGTTGTTGGAGATAGGTTTTATAAATTCGGAAGCTTGTGAAATGGAGCTGCAAACTATTGAGAAATTGCTTTTTTCAAACTTTTTCCCTTTTAAACTTGCCAATCTTTCAGAAGGTTTCATCATTCCCAATTTACATGCAAAGGCATAAAGAGTATCGGTAGGGTATATGATTATACCCCCTCTTTCCAAACACTGGCAAATTTCTTCAATTTGACTTTGTTCTATACCTTGTGAATGAATTTTTAAGATCATAAAGTTAATTAAAAGTGATTGTGCGTCTGACAAGATTTGAACTTGCACATCATTTCTGACACCACCCCCTCAAAGTGGCGTGTCTACCAATTCCACCACAGACGCATTATTTGAGGTGCAAAGATACAATTTTTAAGTGAAAGTACTATGAGATTAATAGTTTTTTTGTACTTTTGCTCTGAATATGGTTTTTGCTATATAATTACTTTTAGTTTTCAATTTTCACTATAATAAAATGATTTTACTTTTAGAAACTTCAACTGAAATTTGTTCTGTGGCTTTGACTAAGGAAAATGATATTGTGGCAAGTAGAATGATATCTGAACCTAATTCTCATTCTCAAAAACTTTCTTTATTAATTCAAGAAGTTATTGAACAAGCAGGGGTTTCTTATTCTGAACTTTCTGCCGTTGCAGTTAGCAAAGGACCAGGTTCCTATACTGGACTTAGAATTGGAGTTTCAACAGCCAAAGGATTTGCTTATGGGTTAGATATTCCACTAATCAGTATTGAAACTCTTAGAATTTTAGAAAAAGGAGCAAAAAGAAAATTTCCTGAAAGTGGAGTGGTTGCTATGATTGATGCAAGAAGGATGGAGGTTTATTGTGAGATTTACGATTCAAAGGGGAATGTTATAAAGCCGTTGAGTGCTGATATTATTGAAGAAGGTATTTATGATGATTATTTAAACAAAGAGAAGGATTTTGTTTTTGTTGGTAATGGTGCTAAGAAGTCAATGCCGTTTTTCTCTAATAAATTAAATTGCAGATTTGAAGAAGATATTTTATTGAATGCTGAGTTAATGTCTGAAATGGCATTGAATAAGTTAGAGAATAAAGATTTTGAAGATATAGCATATTTTGAACCATACTATTTAAAAGACTTTGTTGCAATAGAATCAAAAGTTAAAGGACTTAGATAGTGAAAAATGATAAGTTGCTTGTCTGAATCAGGATTCTTGCTAAGGCAAGCGGCAAGCCGATGATTCAGGATTACAAGATTTACATGATTGTTGAAAAATCCTACTAATCCCAAAATCCCATAAATCCTGATTCTGACAAAGAAAAAAGAAAAAAGAAAACAACTAAACAACTCAACGAATAAACGACTAAACATAGACAAATGGGAAAGGATAAATTAAGAAGATTTGCCGAGAATGAAACATTCGCTAATATGTTTCAAATGAAATATGAAGACGTTAAGGATGGTTTTTATTTAAAGGGTAAATGGAGAGAAGAATTTTTTAAGAACGATAACCCTTTGGTTTTGGAGCTTGGCTGTGGAAAGGGTGAATATACTGTTGGCTTAGCTAAACAATATCCTGATAAGAATTTTATTGGAATTGATATAAAGGGTGCAAGAATGTGGAGGGGATGCAAAACTTCTGTTAATGAGAAAATTAATAATGTTGCTTTTGTTCGCTCTCATGTTCAGCTTGTGAACTTCTATTTTGGAGAGAAGGAAGTGAGTGAGATTTGGATAACATTTCCTGACCCTCAATTGAAGAAACCTAACAAAAGACTTACCTCACCTCGCTTTTTGGACACCTATGCTAAGGTTTTAAAGGATGATGCCATTATTCATTTGAAAACAGACTCCCAAGAGCTTTATGACTACACTCTAAATGAGGTTTTGATTCCTCAAAACAGGAGGGTTTTGGTTTCAACCAATAATCTTTATGAGTCAAATATAATTGAAGATGTTATTTCAATTAGAACATTTTACGAAAATATTTATCTTAGTCAAGGTAAGCCAATAACTTATCTTAAATTTCAATTACAATGATTGGAAAGCAACAAAATTAATATTAATACGTTATAAACAAAATTAGAAAAACAGAGAATCAGTGTTATACTGATTTAATCCCTTTTGCAGGAAATAAATTATAAAATAAAAATATGAATATGAAAAGATTAGTTTTAGCTTTAATGCTATCAATTGTTTGCTTTGCAGCAAATGCACAAACGCCAGAAGAGGCTGAAAAGATTAATAAATGGATTGACACTTATCAACAACTTAATGATGCTAAGGATTGGCAGGGTATGGTTTCAAAAGCAGGTCTTTGCAAACAAGAAATTCCTTCTTGGAATCATGTTTATTATTATTCTGGAATTGCATACTATAATTTAAAAGATTATGACAATGCAATTATGAATTTATCCATATTTATTGATAAAGACCAATCAGAAGCTGGTGCTTATTTGCTTAGAGGGCATTCTTTTTCAGAAAAGAAAGATGCTGCAAAAGCAATTGCAGATTATAATGTATATTTAGAAAAAAATCCTAATGATATTCCAACAATGTTGGCAAAAGCTAATGCTTATTTGAATGTAAATGATTTGAATGGTTATGCAAAAGAATTGGGAGTTGTTTTGGCAAAAGAACCAAATAATGTTAAGCTATTAGAAAATAGAGCAAGTGCTTATGCAAACTTAAACAATTGGCAAGGTGCTATTGAAGATTACACTAAACTTATTGCTCTTAATGCAAATAATGCAGACTACTACAATAATCGTGCTTATGCAAATTATGTTTTAAAAACTCCTGAAAGCTATAAGGCAGCAATTATTGACTATAATAAAGTAATTGAATTGGGTAAAGGTGATGTTACTGTTTACACTGCACTAACTGCTTTAAATAGTAGTTTGAAAGATTATAAGGCAGAAGTTGGTGCATGGGATAAATTGGTTGAATTGCAACCTGATAATTTTGATAATATTTATCGTAGAGGTGCAGCAAAATATAATGCAGCTGATTATAAAGGAGCAATTGCTGACTTTGATAAAGTTATCGGAAAAGACCCTAAACATATAAATGCTTTAAAACGTAGAGCTACTGCAAAAACTAAACTTGGGGATAAAGCAGGAGCACAAGCTGATGTAAAACTAATAAATCAATTGGAAGGAAAACCAGCACCAGTTAAGAAGTAATTATTTAATAATCCATATTTAGGAAAGTGTAATAGCCCAAAAGGTTTGTTACACTTTTTTTTATTCATTAGAATTTTATTTTCCGTGAGAAAGGAGTTCTTTGTTTTTTGAGAGTAGAATGCTAAGCAAAATTAGAACTGCTCCTGTACCCAAAAGAATAATTTCTATTGAAACAATATCGGCAAGTGGTCCAAAAACCAACATTCCCAATGGTACCATTGAACTTGTAATCATTGTAAGTATTCCAAATACACGACCCATATATTCTTGTTCCACTTTTTCCTGAATAAGTACATTTGAATTGGTATGAAAGAGAGGAACGGCAATTCCCATTGTTAAGATAATAGCCAAATAGATCCAAAAGAGTATATTAAATCCCAAAGCAAAAGTTGTTATGGCTGTTATAAAACAAGCAAAAGCCATAGTGTGAATTTTATTCTTAAAGACCTTAAAATAGCTAACAATAACACCTCCCAACATCATTCCAACCGAAAAAGCAACCTCAATTGCTGTCAATCGCCAAACATCACCACCATAATTACGAGTAACCTGCAAAGGCGTCAAAAAAGAAACAGGAGCAATTAAGAAAAAGAAAAACAAACAGAAAAGGAAGAAATGTTTAATATACTTATGTGTTTTAATATATTTAAGACCAGCTTTCAAATCTCCTAAATAGGTTGTAGCATTTCTTTCCATAGCTTTTTTATGTGGAGGAATTTTAAGGAAAAAGAGCAAAGTAAAAACTGCAATAAGAGCAGTAAAAACATCAATGAAAAATATTGCTTCAATGCTTGCAACGCTTAATAAAAAAGCAGAAAACATAGGAGAAATAAGCATTACAACTGAATGAATAGAGCTGTTTATACCATTAACCTTTGTTAGCTTATCCTGAGGAACAAACTGAGGTAAAATTGCACCAATGGCAGGAGTTTGCATGCCTGAGCCCAATGATCTAATGGCTGAAACAACAAATAAAAGCCAAATAAAATCATATCCCAAAAGAAATAAAATGGCTAAAACAAGAGTGGAAAAAGCAATAAAAGAATCAGAAAGAACAATAATTAACTTCCTATTATACCTATCAGCCCACACCCCACTAAATGGAGAGAGAAAAAAGGTTGGCAAAAAACCACAAATTATGGATATGGTCATCATAACTCCCGATTTGGTTTCTAAGGTGATATACCACATAATGGCAAACTGTACCAATGTAGAACCAAACTGCGATATTGTTTGACTGGCAAGGAAAAGGGTAGTTTTCTTTACCCAAGAATTATTATCCATAGTAAGTTTTGTGATTTTGAAAAGCAAAATTAAGACAATAATTTGAAATCATAGTTTTTTCTTACTAAAAAGACTTATTTTTAAAAATAACTCCTTTAAAAATTTACTAACTCCCTATTTTAATTTACTAACTCCTTATTCTAATTTGCTAACTCCTTATTCTATTTTTCTAACTCCTTATTCTAATTTTTTAACTCCTTATTCTAATTTTCTAACTCTTCGTTTTAATTTACAGCAAACAAGATTTTAATTTTTGCAAAGTTTTTTTATGGTCTTTAATGTCCTTAAATTCCTTAAACCCCTTAATATAAGCAAATAATAAGATTACCCCAAAGGGGAGAAATAACAATAAAAAAGAATATTTTTTTTAATTTTTTTGTCAATTTATTTTTTTTATTCCATTTAATATTGTAAGTTTGCAGTATTCAAAATAATCAATTTAATTCCAATGAATTTAACCCACAATTAACAATTAAACCAGCAATATCATGAAAAAAGTATTATTAGTGTTATTTGCTATTATAATAGGGATAAACCTAAACACCCAAGCCGAAGACTTTTCAGCAGTGAATAATGGAGCAACTATCTATTATGAGATAACATCTTCTTCATTCCCTTATTCAGTTTCAGTATCATATAGAGGGTCGTATTATGACTTTTATTCAAATGAATATTCAGGAGCAGTTACAATTCCAGATTCAGTACTTTATTATGGCAATTACTATAAAGTTACTTCAATTGGTAATAATGCTTTTAATAGTTGTACTAGTTTAACCTCAATTATAATTCCAAACTCTGTTACTTCAATTGGTTATCAAGCTTTTTATGGTTGTAGTGGATTAACCTCAATCACAATTCCAAACTCTGTTACTTCAATTGGTCATGTAGCTTTTTATGGTTGCTTTGGATTAACCTCAATCACAATTCCAAACTCTGTTACTTCAATTGGTAGTGACGCTTTTATTTATTGTACTGGATTAACCTCAATTACAATTCCAAACTCTGTTACTTCAATTGGTAGTGGTGCTTTTTATTATTGCACTGGATTAACCTCAATCACAATTCCAAACTCTGTTACTTCAATAGGTGAAGGTGCCTTTGTAAATTGTAATGGTTTAAACTCAATCACAATACCAAACTCTATTACTTCAATTGGTGATTTTACTTTTTCTGCTTGTAGTAGATTAACCTCAATCACAATTCCAAACTCTGTTATTTCAATTGGTGATAATGCATTTAATAGTTGTAGAGGATTAACCTCAATCACAATTCCAAACTCTGTTACTTCAATTGGTGATTATACTTTTCAAGGTTGTAGTGGATTAACCTCAATTACAATTCCAGACTCTGTTACTTCAATTGGTCAAAGTGCTTTTCAATATTGCACTAATTTAGATACTGTTTATTTTAATGCTAATAATTGTTATTCAATGGGAACTCCTACGTATTATGTTTTTGATGGATGTTTTAATTTCAGAACTTTAATTATTGGGGATAGTGTTCAAAATATTCCTTCTTATGCTTTTTATAATTGTAACTCTTTAAGTTCAATAACAAGTAAAGCTATAAATCCACCTGCTGTTCAGGGGAATAGTTTTTCTGGTGTAAGTAAAACTATACCATTTTATGTACCTTGTAATTCTATTCCAAGTTATAATTCTGCTATGTATTGGAGTGATTTTACAAATTACGTTGGGATTAGAACACCTCAGTTTATTGCTTCTTTTATTTGTGATGGCAGTATTTATACTGATTATGGAGCTAATATTGATTCTGCTGGGGTTTATACTTTGGTAAATGGTTGTGATAGTGTTATACTAAATCTTAGTATTACACCTTCGTTTAAAACCAATTATTACGATACAATATGCAAAGGAGTACAATATAGTAATTATGGTTTTAGTTTTATTGTTGATTCTAATGGAGTTTACATAAGAGAATTACAAGCAATAAATGGTTGTGATAGTATTATTCAGTTGAATTTAAAAGTTATTGAATCTCCAACAATTGAATTAGATATGGTTACTGTTGATATGAATAATAATAATGTTGTTGTTTGGGATAAAGATGAGGTTGTTAATCATTATAATATTTACAAAGAAGGGAATGTTTTAAATCAATACGATTTAATTGCTACTGTTCCTTATGATTCTGCAAGTATGTTTGTGGATACTAATTCTAATCCAACCATTAAAGCATATATGTATAAGATTTCAACAACTGATACTTGCTTAAATGAATCTGAATTAAGCTCTTTCCATAAAACTATGCACCTAACAATTAGTCAAGGGATAGGAAATAATTGGAATTTATACTGGTCGCCTTATGAAGGTGCTTACTATACAACTTACAATATTTACAGAGGATTAAACTCACTTGACTCATTAGAATATTTAACAACAATATCATCAAGCAATACTTCATATACCGATATAGATGTACCAAGTCAAATTGTCTATTATCAAGTTGAGATTATAAAAGATACTAATACTACAAACAAATCAGGGATTCAATCAATACGTTCAAACATCGTTACAAATAATACAATAGGACTAAACAATATTCATAAAAATAATATCACAACAAAACTTTATCCAAACCCAACAGAAGGTAAATCAAAATTGGAAATAGAGGGATTAAACTCTGAGGCTGATGTTTTTGTTTATGATATGGTTGGAAGGGTTATTAAAAAGCATCAAATTAGTATAGGAGAGAATGAATTGGATATTGATTTATCTGGTTATGCTAAGGGGATTTATTCTATTAGAATTGTTAACGAAAGTATAAATCAGACTAAGAAACTGATTGTACAATAATAAATAACAAATTACCAAACAATAGAATTGTAGAGACGTGATTAATCACGTCTCTACTTGTTTTATTGGTATTAAATTCACGTTTTTATTATTTTCTAAAATAAAGATTAGGTTATATCTTGATTTCTTTTTAATTTTGCAAACTAATAAAAGAAAATCAGATTGGCTAAAAATAGAATGTCTGATTGTTTGAAAAACAGAAAATTAAAAATATAAATAAATATGAAAAGCGATAAACTTTTTTCTGAGTTTCCTCCTGTTTCAACAGAGCAATGGGAAGAGGTAATAATGGCTGACCTTAAAGGTGGCGATTATGAAAAGAAATTGATATGGAAAACTATTGAAGGTATTGATGTTAGACCATATTATAGGGCAGAAGATATTAAGGATTTAAATATTGAACCTACAACTAAGAAAGATAATAATTGGGATATTCGTCAAGATATTTTTGAGTCAGATATTAATTTAGCTAATCAAATTGCTCTTGAAGGATTAAAAAGAGGAGTTAATTCTCTTAGTTTTGATGTTTCAAAGGTTAAAACTATGGAAGATATGAAAGCTCTTTTGAATGGTATCAATCCAACTGAAATAAAGCTTAACTTTAAAACAAATGATTGCTATCGTGATTTTCTTCTATTATTTATTGACTATTTAAAGACATCAAATTATGATCTTCAAAAGGTTTATGGCTCTTTGAATTATGACCCTCTTGTTTATGCTCTTTACAAAGGAGAATTTGGTTGCCAAGAAGAAGAAATGTTTGAAAGATTAGTGTCTTTAATGACTATTGTTAAAGAAAATATTCCAAATTTTGATGTAGTAACTGTGAATGGACATGTTTTCAATAATGCAGGTGCTTCAATTGTTCAGGAATTGGCTTATACTCTTTCAGCTGCTAATGAATATCTTGCTAACTTAACAGCAAAAGGAATTCCTGCTCATTCAATTGGATACAGAACAGTTTTCTCTTTTGCAACAGGAAGTAACTACTTTATGGAAATTGCTAAAATTAGAGCTGCAAGAATTTTGTGGAAGAAAATTATGCAAGAGTATAATCCAAAATGTGATTCTGCTTATGATTTATTTATTGCCACTGAAAGTTCTTTCTACAATAAGACAATATATGACCCTTATGTAAATATGCTAAGAACAACCACAGAATCTATGTCTGCTGCAATTGCTGGTGCTGATTCTATTTCGGTTTATCCTTTCGATTGTGCATTTAAGGAAAGTGATGACTTTTCTCGTAGAATTGCTTCTAATCAACAAATTCTTTTAAAAGAAGAAACCTATTTAGATAAGGTTGTTGATCCTTCTGCTGGTAGCTACTATATTGAAAATCTAACTTCTTCAATTGCTGCTGCTGCTTGGGATATTTTCAAACAAATTGAAGAAAAGGGTGGTTTCCTAAAAGCTATTAAGGAAGGTTACATTCAAGATGAGGTTAATAAAACTGCTCAAAAGAGATCAAAAGAAGTTGCAATGCGTAAGACAACAATTTTGGGAACAAATCAATATCCAAACCAAAATGAAGAAATGTCTTCTAAATTGGAAGTTCTTTGTCATGGTTACGAAAATCCTGCAAATGAGATAAAAACTTTGAATTGTAATCGTTTGTCAGAACCTTTTGAAAATTTAAGATTGGATGTTGAGAAATCAAGCCATAAACCAAAAGTATTCCTATTAACTTATGGTAATTTAGCAATGCGTAAGGCAAGAGCTGGTTTTGCATCTAATTTCTTTGCTGTTTCAGGTTATGAAATTATTGATAACGCTGGATTTGACACAGCAGAAGAAGGAGCTAAGGCTGCTTTGGATTCAAAAGCTGAAATAGTTGTTCTATGTTCTTCTGATGAAGAATATGTTGATTTGGTTGCAGGAGTAACTCCTGTATTGAAGGGAAAGGTAAATCATATTGTTGTTGCAGGAAACCCAGTAGAGCAAATTGAAAACTTCAAAAATCAAGGAATTACTGATTTCATTAGTGTTAAAACAAATTGCTTAGAATCACTTCAAAACTATAATTCATTATTATTGAAGTAAGAGTAATCTTTTATATATATAAATAGAAAGAGGGAGCTAAATAAGCTCCCTCTTCTTTTTTAAAAGATAATTTCTTAAATCAAAATTATGGCTCACATTAATTTTTTGGGGACTAAGCGAAAAGTTTACAAAGTCTGAAAAGGA
>VSSQ01000755.1_pt1 | contig 16470 bp, 14 predicted proteins | sample 4763081 | NCBI WGS metagenome assembly VSSQ01 (sample SAMN12137344, study PRJNA551015) | bioreactor metagenome | isolation source: SDC9 anaerobic chlorinated ethene degrading culture | place: USA: Knoxville, Tennesee | collected 2015-01-01
TCTCCGAAACGTTCTCAATGGCTTACTCGCGTGAGCCATATGCGATTGCCCTGAGGTCTATGGCGATCCCGACTGCAGCCCGCAGCCCGAGAGCTACCGCGGCAACGTCAACACCGTTGGCCCGCGCTCCTGCTATGACGAGGGCAAGCGTGCTGCCGAGACGCTGTTCTACGAAACCCATCGCACGAAGCGGGTGGACATCCGCATCGCCCGGATTTTCAATACCTACGGTCCGCGGATGGACCCGGAGGACGGGCGCGTGGTGTCGAACTTCATCGTGCAGGCGATCAGTGGCGAGCCGCTGACGGTCTATGGCGACGGCCTGCAGACGCGGTCGTTCTGCTATGTCTCGGATATGGTCGACGCGCTGCAGATGCTGATGGAGGCGCCGGAGGGGCAGCATTCGATCTTCGCCCCGGTGAACCTCGGCAATCCGGGCGAGTTCACCATGCTCGAGCTGGCGCGGATGGTGCTTGAGCTGACCGGCGCGCGCGGCCCGCTCGTGCATATGCCGCTGCCGAAGGACGACCCGCTGCAGCGTCGCCCCGACATCACCCGGGCGCATGACCTGCTTGGCTGGGAACCGAAGGTGGCGCTGCGCGAGGGGCTGGTGCCGACGATCGCCTATTTCCGTCAGGAACTGCAGGCGCAGCAGCGGCTTGCCGCGGGTGGCGTGGCATGACCCTGCCGAAGACAGTGCTGGTGACAGGCGGTGCGGGCTATATCGGCTCGCATTGCTGCAAGGCGCTGGCCGAGGCGGGCTGTACGCCGGTCACCTTCGACAACCTCTCGCGCGGCCATGCCGATGCAGTGAAATGGGGGCCGCTGGTGCGCGGCGACCTGCGTGACGGGGCGGCAGTTCTTGCCGCCCTGCGCGCGCATCGGGCCGAGGCGGTGATCCATTTCGCCGCGCTCGCCTATGTCGGCGAGAGCGTGGCCGAGCCGCAGGCCTATTACGACAACAACCTCGGCGGCATGATCGGCCTTCTGGGCGCGATGCAGGCGGCGGGGCTGACGCAGATCGTGTTCTCCTCGAGCTGCGCCACCTATGGCACGCCCGACCGGCTGCCGATCTCGGAGGACATGCCGCAGGCGCCGATCAACCCCTATGGCCGCACCAAGCTCGTCTGCGAATGGATGCTGCGCGATGCGGGCGTGGCCTGGGGGCTGCGCCATGTCGCGCTGCGCTACTTCAACGCGGCGGGCGCCGATCCTGCGGGCGAGGCCGGCGAGCGGCACGATCCCGAGACCCATCTGCTGCCGCTGGCGCTGCTCGCTGCCTCGGGCAAGGGTGGGCCGCTGCGGATCTTCGGCACCGATTACCCGACGCCCGACGGCACCTGCATCCGCGACTACATCCATGTCACCGATCTGGCCCGGGCGCATGTCCAGGCGCTTGCCTATCTCGCGGAGGCGGGCGAGAGTGTGGCCCTGAACCTCGGGACAGGGCAGGGGGCTTCGGTGCGAGAGGTCGTGTCGATGATCGAAAGGGTGACCGGGCGGGCTGTCCCGGTCCTTGAGGAACCGCGCCGTCCGGGCGACCCGGCGGCGCTTTACGCCGAGATCGCGCGTGCCGGGGCGGTGCTCGGCTTCCGGCCCGAGTTCGGGCTCGAGCGGATCGTCGCCGACGCCGCGCCCTGGTTCGGCCATGGGGATATCAAGGCCGGGCCATGAGCCGTCATCCCGCACTGGAGCCACGTCCGCTGCTCGCACCGTTGGTGACGGGCTGGCGGGCTTTGCGCTATCGGCTGGTGATTGCGCTCTGGCTCGTGGTGGCGGGCTGGTTCTGGGCGTGGTGGCTGCAGCCTGCACATGTCATCGGCCCCTGGCGCTACTGGCTGGTGACCGCGGCGATGATCTGGATCTGGGGGATGCAGCTCTATTTCGTGCTGATCTTCCTCTTTGCCCGGCACTCGGTCGCTCCCGATCCGGTGCCGGGGCGCTGGCGCGTCGCGATGGTGACGACCAAGACCCCGTCGGAGCCGTTCTCGGTGGTGCGCAAGACGCTCGAGGCGATGCTGGTGCAGGACTATCCGCACGACACCTGGCTCGCCGACGAGGATCCGTCCGAGGAGACGCGCGCCTGGTGTGCGGCGCATCGGGTGATGATCTCCACCCGCAAGGGGGTGGCAGAGTATCACCGCGCCGAATGGCCGCGCCGGACCCGCTGCAAGGAAGGCAACCTTGCCTGGTTCTACGACAACTGGGGCTATCGGGACTATGACATCGTCAGCCAGCTTGATGCCGACCATGTGCCGCAGCCGGGCTATCTGCGCGAGATGCTGCGCCCCTTCGCCGATCCCGAGGTGGGCTATGTCAGCGCGCCCTCGATCTGTGCCGCCAATGCCGCCGAAAGCTGGGCGGCCCGGACGCGGCTTTACGCCGAGGCGGCCTTCCATGGCGTGTTCCAGGCGGGCTACACCGGGGTGCTGACGCCGATGTGCATCGGCTCGCATTACGCGGTGCGCACGGTGGCGCTGAAGGCGGCGGGCGGGCTTGGCCCGGAACTCGCCGAGGACCATTCCACCACCATGCTGATCGCCGCGGCGGGCTGGCGGGGCGTGCATGCGATTGACGCGATCGCGGTCGGAGACGGGCCGGCGACGCTGCCCGATCTGGTGACGCAGGAATTCCAGTGGTCGCGCTCGCTGATGAGCCTGCTGCTGCGCTACACGCCGTCCTATCTCGGCAAGCTGCCGCTGCGGCTCAAGCTGCTCTTCCTGCTGTGCCAGAGCTGGTATGCGTTCTTCGCGATCACCATGGCCTCGATGTATGTGCTGCCGATCCTGGCGGTGTGCTTCGACATCCGCTTCGCCGATGTCACCTATCCCTCCTTCCTTGGCCATTCGCTGCCCTCGGTCGCGGTGATGATCGTCTTTGCCTACATGATGCGCCACGACGGGCTGTTCCGGCCGCGCGATGCCAAGGTGATCGCCTGGGAGAAGGCGCTGTTCGTCATCCTGCAATGGCCCTGGGTGCTGTGGGGCTGCCTGATGGCGGTCTGGGACCGGGTGACCGGGCGTTTCGTTGACTTTCGCATCACCCCCAAGGGCGAGGCCGCCGCCGCGGTGCTGCCGCCGCGGATCTTCTGGCTCTATCTGCTGCTTGCCGCCGGGGCGATCGTGCCGGTGCTGACGGTCTCGGCGGTGACCGAGGCGCGGGGCTTCTACCTGCTGTCGATCATCAATGCGCTGCTCTATGTGACGCTGCTCGTGGTCATCTTGCGGCATCACCGCAGCGAGGCGCGGGCAAAGGGTCAGGCGCTGCGCGACGGCGCGGAATTTGCGCGATATGTCTTCGGTTTGACCCTTGTCATGGTGCTCTGCGCGGGAGGTATTATACTCCGCGGTGACGCAAGCTTGCGGGCACTCGCTGTCGGGCTTACGCCGTTGAAGCTGACCCGAGTCGAATACATCGTCTCGGGGGCCGGTCAGGGACAGGGCGGAGATGTGCATATTCGGTTCGCACCTGATCTGTCCGTCTGGTTCTCGAAGGAGAGAGGGGAGGGGGAAAAATGAAGCATTCTTTCTTGAAGGGCATTGCCGCATGCGCCGCGGTGCTCTGTCTGTCGGGGCCGGCTCTGGCCGCTCCGGTCGAGGTGCCGCCGGGAGACGTCCCGTTCGGGGTCTATGACCCGGACGGCGATTTCACCGACAAGAACCCGGTGGTGATCGAGCATCTGTTCCTGCCGTGGGAGGACGTCTACCTGCCGTCGCTGAACGATGCCGACCAATATGCGCTGGAACGGCACCGGGCACTTCTGGTCACGGTCGAGCCCTGGACCTGGTCGCGCAGCGAGCGCAACACCGCGCAATACCTGCGCCGGGGCATCGCACGCGGTGAATACGACCCGAACATGGCTGCCATCTGCGACGTGCTCGCCACGCTGAAGAGCCCGGTCACGCTGCGTTTCGCCCATGAGATGGACGACACCTCGGGCCAGTTCATCTGGGCGGGCTGGAATCCCAAGGACTACATCTCTGCCTATCGCCACATGATCGACCTGTGCCGTGCACATGCGCCCAACATCACCGTGATGTGGTCGCCGCTTGGCGAGCCGAACATGGCCGAATACTACCCGGGCGACGATTACGTCGATCTGGTCGGGCTCTCGATCTTCGGGCTGCAGGCATGGGACGATGCGAAATACGGCCATGACCGCACCTTCGAAGAGATCTTCGCCCCGCGCTACGAGCGGGCCGCGAAGTTCGGCAAGCCGGTCGTCGTCGCCGAGCTCGGCTATGTCGGCGATGCCAAATATGTCCAGATGTGGAAGGACAGCGTGCGGGTCGAGAAGAAGGACTATCCGAGTCTCGTCGGCGTGGTCTACTTCAACCAGCACGAGGTTTACCCCTGGCCGGAGAACTTCGGCACGCCCGACTGGCGCATGAAGAACCAGATCCTGCAATAGGGTTCCTGACGGCGAAAATTCGCCGATCCGGTGCCCTGAGGGCAATGACATGAAAACGCGGGGGAAATCACTTCCCCCGCGTTTTCGTTGTGCATGCCGCATCGGTGCCACAATTTCGCCCCGCTCGCGCTTGGCTTGACGCGTAGGTGTTTTTCCTGTGATCGATAGGGACCGAGAACGCGGGGCCCCAAGGATCACAGGGGTTCAACGCGTCACAGCACGAGGCAGGTAATGACCATCTTCGATTTGATTTCCCGCACGGCTGCGGCCGCGACCGTCACCTTGATCGCGATCGCGCCCGTTCACGCCGAAACCGCAACCATCGACATCCTCCCCACCCACAGCGTGGTGGTGAAGACGGCAGCCGGTCACGGCTCCGCCCGGTTCGACTGGCTGCGCCCGACCACTCCCGTCGTCGCCGAACGCGTGGCCTATGTCACGCCGCCCGGCAACGGCAGCTGGATCTGCTCGCCCTCGGGCTTCGGCTCGAAGTCGAAGTGCTACCGCCGCTGAGCGGCCGGCACCGGGCATTCTGCACCGCCCCTCTGACGCGTCCGGCGTGACGGCCCATCCGTCGCGACCGGGGCCTCAGAGGCCGCGGAACAGCTTGGCCAGACGATTCGCTTCGTCGCCGAGGCCCCAGGGCGGGTTCAGCACGACCATGCCCGAACCGATCATGCCATGCCCCTCGCGGGCAGGCGGAAAGCGCACCTCGCTCAACAGGGCGTCCGGATGCGCGGCCATCAGGGCGCGCACCATTGCCGCCTGCGCCGGTGCCACCGCGACCGAGGGCGCCAGCACCGGATACCACAGCGCGATCACGCCCACGTTCCACTTGCGCGCCACCTGTCCCAGCACCCGCGGGATCGTGTCGTAATCGCTCTTCACTTCCCAGCTCGGGTCGATCAGCAGCAGCCCGCGCCGCGGCGTCGGCGGCGTCAGGGCATGCACCATCTCGAGCCCGTCCTTGTGGTGCAGCACGCCGCCATAGGGCGCCATCGCGGCGCGCAGCGCCTCGAATTCGCGCGGGTGCAGCTCGCACAGCTGGATCGAGTCGATCGGACGCAGCAGGCTTGCCGCGACGAGCGGCGAGCCCGGATAGGCGCGCGCGCCATGCGCCGCGCGCACCGCGGCAAGCGCCCGGGCATAGGGATGGGCGGGCGGGAACCAGCCCAGCCGTTCCACCCGCTCGATCCCGGCTGCCGCCTCGCCGGTTTTCACCGCCTCGGCGGCGTCAAGCGCATAGAGCCCGCGGCCCGAATGGGTCTCGAGATAGCTCAGCGGCTTTTCCTTGCGGGTCATGTAGTCGAGCATCGCCGCGAGCAGCGCATGCTTGTGCACGTCCGCGAGGTTTCCGGCATGGTAGATGTGTTGATAGGACAGCATGGCTTCCTCCGTTCACCCCTCAATGCCGCCGGATGCGGCCGTCCGCAAGGGCGGCTGGCACAAGGCGTGGCGGGGGCTGCGGAGGAGAGGGGGCTGAAATGGAAACGGCGGCCCCAGGGAGGAGGAGGGGGCCGCCGTCCGAACCATGACCCCAGGGAGGAGGAGGGGGCCTTGGTATGGGTGGCACCGCTCGGGAGGAGGAGTGAGCGGCACCGGAGCCGTCGGCCCAGGGAGGAGGAGGGGCCTTCGGTATTTCGAACGGCGACCCCAGGGAGGAGGAGGGGGTCGCCGCCTGTCACGACGGGCCGGGAGGAGGATGGCCCTTCGCAAGTCTCGCGCCGAGAAGAAAGCGCGGTGCCCTCAGGGAGGAGGAGGAGGGCACCGCCTTCTTTACGAGACCCCAGGGAGGAGGAGGGGGCCATCGCATCGGCTTTCCGGCAGTGCCTTGCGGCTGGGGCCGGTATAGGGTGGCGGTGCCCTCAGGGAGGAGGAGGAGGACACCGCCGATTTCCGAGGCCCAGGGAGGAGGAGGGGCCTCAGGAAGGGAAACTTATTTGCCGTAGGCAGCCTCGAGGGCCACGCGAGTGATCATCGAGCGATGGATCCCAAGGTCTTCGAGCTCGGCGCCCGAAAGCGACTTGAGCTCGCGCAGGGTCTGGCGGAACACTTTGCGCCGTGCCATCCCTTCCCGGAAGCTGGCAACCAGCTGCGCCAGGCCGAAGTCGGCGGTGCGGATGTCGGTAACCAGAGCCATCGTCTCAACCTTTGGTCTTCGTCTCGTCGCGGTGGCCTCTCTGCCATCGCTGTTGACGCAAACATGGCGCCAATGCTGCAACTGCACAATAGCTCTGAGCTGCAATGCTGCCATGCAGAAAATGCATAATATGTGCTGACCTAATTTTCGGTCATTTCACCCTGCGTCACGGGACATTTTATGTTCCTGGGGTGTGTATTTTTCCCCTATTTCGGCGGCAGGCCGGTTTTGCGCCCTTGAACTCCGCGGCCAAAACGCCACAGTTCCGGCAAAAATCGGCGGAGAAGATCATGGCTCTGAGCAAGGAAACGGTGCTTGAGGCGCTGAAGCGAGTCGCGCTTCCGGGCGGCGGCGACCCTGTCACGCAGGGATTCGTGCATGCGCTGGCGGTCGAGGCGGGCGTTGTGCGCTTCGTTCTCGAGGGGGCGCCGGGCCCGGCGCTCGAGGCGCTGCGGCCGGCGCTCGAGGCGGCGGTGCGGGCGCTGCCCGGGGTCGAGAGTGTCACCGTGGTGGTGCCCGCCGGGCCGCCGCGCGGGCTTGGTTCGGGGCCGAAGATCGGCGGTCACCCGACGCCGCAGGCGGGGCCGCTGCCGGTCGCGGGGGTGCGCCATGTGATCGCGGTGGGGTCCGGCAAGGGGGGCGTCGGCAAGTCGACGGTCTCGGCCAATCTCGCGGTGGCGCTGGCGCGGGCGGGCAAGCGGGTCGGGCTGCTCGATGCCGACATCTACGGGCCGAGCCAGCCGCGGATGATGGGGGTGTCGAAGCGTCCCTCCTCGCCCGATGGCAAGACCATCGTGCCGTTGCAGGCGCATGGCGTCACCCTGATGTCGATCGGGTTGATGCTGAAGGAGGACGAGGCGGTGATCTGGCGCGGCCCGATGCTGATGGGCGCGCTGCAGCAGATGCTCGGTCAGGTGCAATGGGATGCCTATGGCCCGCTTGACGTGCTGATCATCGACCTGCCGCCCGGCACCGGCGACATCCAGCTGAGCCTGTGTCAGAAGACCGAGCTCGACGGGGCGATTGTCGTCTCGACGCCGCAGGACATCGCCATGCTTGACGCGAAGAAGGCAATCGACATGTTCCGCCGGCTGAACACCCCGGTGCTCGGGCTGATCGAGAACATGTCGACCTATGTCTGTCCGAACTGCGGCCACGAGGCCCATCTCTTCGGTCATGGCGGGGTCGAGACCGAGGCAGCGCGACTCGGGCTGCCGTTCCTCGGCGCGCTGCCGCTCGATCTCGAGGTGCGGCTTGCGGGCGACGCGGGCACGCCCGTCGCCGCGGGCGAGGGGGCGCCGGCGCAGGCCTATGCGGCGATCGCCCGGCACCTGATCGCCTCGGGCGCGGTCTGAGCCGGCACCGATCCGGGATTTCGCGGGAAAGGGGCGTCCTTCGGGGCGCCCCTTTCGCATGGTGCCGCCGGTGTCATGCCGCGGGCGGCGGCTGGGTGGCGCCGGGATTTCACGGGAGCGGCGCGATCGGGGCTTCCGCCCATGGGATTTTATGGCACCTTCCGGGCAAAACCGCCGATTCACGCCGAATCACTGCGCCGTGAACGGGCGTGATCCATCAGGAATCAGTTCTTGCCTGTGGGATATTCGCCACGCCCGCCACGGGCGGCGGGAATTCGTGGGAGCTTTTCGGGAAAGGACGGGCAACACCAGATTTGGTGTCCGTTTTTTTCTTAAAAACGATTTGTGCTATCAGTCATCGTTAATTTTCCACAATCTCTTGAGTCTCGAGTGAGTTATCCACAATATATCCACAGCAAGTTTGAATTGGCTCCCGTCTTTTCCCTTGCCATCCCACCCCTGACCATGGCATCCCTTGCTCATCGAGAAGACGGGAACGAGGCAACAAGACCTCACGGCGAAAAGAGCAGATTTCATACAGGCACCCGCTTCACGAGAAGAAGAGATCCGGCGCGCGAGCGAGCAGCATCCCCCAGGTGGCGCGCGCAGTCGGACAGCCCAGGAATGGGAACGAGGGCGGCGGATCGGACAGTGGCAGCAGTCCGATCCGCCGTTTTCCGTACCGGGACCCAGGTTCCGGCAACCACCGGCGGGGAAGGGGACAGGAGACAGGCCTTGGCGGGCATGTTCATCGGCGAATACACCTTCAAGGTGGACAGCAAGGGTCGCGTGTCGATCCCCGCGCTGTTTCGTCGTGAGCTCGAGGAGGGCGACCCCGAGGCCAAGGCCACCGGCCGCCCCCGCATGGTCATCGTCTACGGTGCCGACACCCAGAAGATGCTGCAGGTCTATTCCTACGAGGGCTTCCAGAAGCTCGCGGCAGAGATCAACGCCCGCCCCTACACGGACCCGCGCCGCGCGATCCTGCAGCGCCTCGTGCTGAACAAGGCCCACCCGACCGAGATCGACCCCGATGGCCGCCTTGTTCTGCCTGCGACGCTGCGCGGCCGGCTCACGCTCGAGGGCGAGGCCTATTTCGCCGGCATGGGCGAGACCTTCGAGATCTGGAAACCCGAGACCTTCGCCGCGGTCGATGCCGTGCGGATGGAAAAGCTGCTGGCCGAGATGGGCGAGGACTTCGACCCGCTCAGCCTGCTCGGCGGGGAGGGCTGAGGGATGAGCGCACCCGAGACCCAAGACGATGCCCCGCATGTTCCCGTCCTGTTGCGACCGCTCCTGAAGGCGGTCGCGCCTGTTTCTGGCGTCTGGCTCGATGGCACCTTCGGTGCGGGCGGCTACAGCCGCGGCCTGCTGGCGGCGGGCGCCGAACGGGTGATCGGCGTCGACCGCGACCCGGCGGTGTTCGAGATGGCCGAGGCCTGGCGCGGCCCCTATGGCGACCGGCTGGTGCTGGTCGAGGGCACCTTCTCCGAGCTTGACCGCTATGCCGCCGAGATCGCGCCCGGGGGGCTTGATGGCGTGGTGCTCGACCTCGGCGTCTCCTCGATGCAGCTCGATCAGGCCGAACGCGGCTTTTCCTTCATGAAGGAGGGCCCGCTCGACATGCGCATGTCGCAGTCCGGCCCCTCGGCCGCCGACATCGTCAACGAGGCCGACGAGGGTGTGCTGGCCGATATCCTGTATCATTATGGCGAGGAACGCGCCTCGCGCCGCATCGCCCGCGCGATCGTCGCGGCCCGCGCCACCGCGCCCTTCGCGACGACGCGTGCGCTTGTCGCGGTGATCGAGCGCTGCCTGCCGCGGCCGAAACCCGGGCAGAGCCATCCGGCCACGCGCACGTTCCAGGCGCTGCGCATTGCGGTGAACGACGAATTCGGGCAGCTTGCGGCGGGTCTTGAAGCCGCGGAGCACGCACTGAAACCCGGTGGCAAGCTGGCCGTCGTCACCTTCCATTCGCTCGAGGACCGGGTGGTGAAGCGCTTCTTCCAGGCGCGCTCCGGCCGCACGCCCGCAGGCTCGCGCTATGCGCCCGAGCAGGCGGTCGAGGCGGCGGCCTTCACCCCGGTGACGAAGAAGCCCGTCGGTCCCGACGATCAGGAACTTGCCGAGAACCCGCGCGCGCGCTCGGCGCTTCTGCGCGTCGCGATCCGTACCGAGGCGCCGGCAGGCCGTGCCGACCGGGCCGCGCTCGGCCTGCCTGCCCTTCCCGCTGCCACAGGACGCCACAGATGAGGACGCTGCTCTATCTCGCCACCGCGCTTTGTGTCATGGGCCTCGCCTTCTGGGCCTATCATGTAAACTACGCCACGCAGGACCGGCAGGGCGAGCTGCGCGGGCTGAAGAACGAGATCGCCTCGCTGCAGGAGGGGCTGAGCGTGCTGCGCGCCGAATGGGCCTATCAGAACCGCCCCGACCGGCTGCGCGAACTCGTCAACATGAACTTCACCGAGCTGCAGCTGCTGCCGCTCGCGCCCGAACAGTTCGGTGCGGTCGGCCAGGTCGCCTATCCGACCCCGGATGCCCCCGCCGCCGGCGCGCTGTCGGCGCTGTCGGGGATGAAGCCGGTCGATGTCGTCAATGCGCCCGACGCCATGCTGGAGGAAGGACAATGATCCGTACGCCGCTCCGCCCGCTTGCCCGCATCCTTGACGCCCGCGCCCGCGGCGAGAACCCCGACGCGATCGAGCGCGAGAACATCCGCCTGCGCGGCGAGGCGCTGCGCGAGCGCGCCCGCACCACCGCCGAGGGCCGGCTTTTGATGATGGGCGTGCTGTTCCTGGCGGCCTTCGTCACCGTCGGACTGCGGATGGGCACGCTTGCCGCCTCCACCCCCGAGGAGCCGCAGCTCGCCGACTCGGCTCCCGCGATCCTCGCGCAGCGCGCCGATATCACCGACCGCGAGGGCCGGGTGCTGGCGACGAACCTCGTCACCCACGCGCTCTATGCGCAGCCGCCGATGCTGGTCGATCCGGTCGGCACCGCCGACAAGCTGGTCAAGATCTTCCCCGACCTCAATCACGACCGTCTGGTCAAGGACTTCACCGGCACCCGCAAGTTCGTCTGGATCAAGAAGAAGATCTCGCCCGAGCAGTTGCAGGCGGTGCATGACATCGGCGATCCGGGGCTGCTGTTCGGCCCGCGCGAGATGCGGCTTTACCCGAACGGCTCGGTTGCGGCGCATGTGCTGGGGGGCGCGCGTTTCGGCGCCGAGGGCGTGAACTCGGCCGAGATCGTCGGTGTCGCGGGCGTCGAGAAGGCCTTTGACGGCTGGCTGCGCGACCCGGCGAACAAGGGCGCGCCGCTGCAGCTTTCGATCGACCTGTCGGTGCAGGCGGCGCTCGAGGAGGTGCTCGACGGCGGCATGAAGCTGATGGATGCCAAGGGCGCCTCGGCGGTGGTGATGGATGTGCACACCGGCGAGATCGTGGCGATGGCCTCGCTGCCCGATTTCGACCCGAACGACCGGCCGGCGCCGCTGACCAAGGGCGATGCCTCGGACAGCCCGCTGTTCAACCGCGCGGTGCAGGGCGTCTACGAACTCGGCTCGACCTTCAAGATCTTCGCAGTGGTGCAGGCGCTGGAGCTTGGCCTCGTCAACCCCACGACGATGATCCAGTCGCAGTCGCCGATGATCTTCGGCCGCTTCCGCATCCACGATTTCCACAATTACGGCCCGCAGCTCTCGGTCACCGACGTGATCGTCGAATCCTCGAACGTCGGCACCGCGCGGATCGTGCAGATGATCGGGCCGGAGCGGCAGAAGGACTTCCTCGGGAAGATGGGCTTTCTCGCCCCGACCCCGGTCGAACTGAGCGAGGCGCCGACCGGCCGGCCGATCCTGCCGGCGAAATGGTCCGAGATCTCGTCGATGACGATCGGCTACGGCCATGGCCTCTCGGCCTCGCCGCTGCATCTGGCCGCCGCCTATTCGACGATCGCGAATGGCGGGCGCCGGGTCGAGCCGACGCTGGTGCACGACCCGCGCCATCAGGAAGGCGAGCGGGTGCTGAGCGAGGTGACGGCGAAGCGTGCGCTGGCGATGATGCGCGCCGTGGTGACGCGTGGCACCGCCTCCTTCGGCGATGTGCGCGGCTATCAGGTCGCCGGCAAGACCGGCTCCGCCGACAAGGTCAAGCCGACCGGCGGCTATTACAAGGACAAGGTGATGGCGACCTTCGCCGGCACCTTCCCGGTGACCGATCCGAAATACGTGCTGATCCTCAGCCTCGACGAGCCCTCGACCTTCGTCGCCGGCGAGGTCCGCCGCACCGCCGGCTGGACCGCGGTGCCGGTCGCCGCCGAGGTGATCCGCCGCGTTGCGCCGCTCCTTGGCCTGCGCCCGGAGGGCAATACGCCCGACGTGCTCGACGGCATCCAGCTGGTCGTGGCGAAGGCCGGCAGCCACTGACCTTGGGGTCGCACGGGCGCGCCGCCGCCCGCGTCTGCCCTTTTCCGCTTGGCCGGGAAAGGGCGCGTTGACGCTTCGCGGCACTCTCCGGTAAATGGGCAGGCAATTTTGAAGGGGCACAGGATATGGGCGAAGCAGTCACGAAAGCCCTGAGCGATCTCGGCCTGACCGCCCGGCACGACGAGGATGTCGCCGTCACCGGCCTGTCCGTCGACAGCCGTCAGGTCAAGCCCGGCCATCTGTTCGCGGCGCTGCCCGGGGTGAAGGCGCATGGCGCGACCTTCCTGCCCGCGGCGCTCGAGCGCGGCGCGGTGGCGGTGCTGACCGACCGCGCCGGCGAAGAGATCGCGCGGCCGCTGCTCGTGGGCTCCTCGGTCGCGCTGGTGGTGGTCGAGGACCCGCGCCAGAGTCTGGCCTATGCCGCCGCGCTGTGGTTCGGCGCGCAGCCCGCGACGGTGGTCGCGGTGACCGGCACGAACGGCAAGACCTCGGTCGCCACCTTCACCCGGCAGATCTGGCAGGCGCTCGGGTTCGAGGCGGCGAACATCGGCACCACCGGCGTCGAGGGCAGCTTCACTGCGCCCTCCGCCCATACCACGCCCGAGCCGATCACCCTGCACCGGCTGCTGGCCGAGATGGCGGCGGCGGGGGTCGATTACGCGGCGATGGAGGCGTCCTCGCACGGGCTCGCGCAGCGCCGGCTCGACGGGGTGCAGCTCTCGGCGGCGGCCTTCACCAATTTCACCCAGGATCACCTCGATTACCACGCTACCTTCGAGGAGTATTTCGCCGCGAAGGCGGGGCTCTTCACCCGGGTTCTGCCCGAGGATGGCGTCGCGGTGCTGAACACCGACGACCCGAAGGGGCTCGAACTTTTCGACTATGCCGTCGCGCGCGGGCAGCAGGTGATCCGCGTCGGCCACGATGCCAGCTGCGAGATGCGCCTTGGCGGGCAACGTTTCGACGCCGCGGGGCAGGACGTGCGCTTCATCTGGGAAGACGCGCCGCAGCTCGTCCGTCTGCCGCTGATCGGCGGTTTCCAGGCGATGAACGCGCTCACCGCCGCGGCGCTGGTGATCGCCTGCGGCGCGGAACCGGCCGAGGTCTTCGCCGCGCTGCCGAAGCTCACCACCGTGCGCGGGCGGATGCAGCTTGCCGCGACGCGGGCGAACGGCGCCACCGTCTTCGTCGATTACGCCCATACCCCCGACGCGGTCGAGACTGCGCTGAAGGCGCTGCGCCCGCATGTGCTGGGCCGGCTGGTGGCGATCGTCGGCGCGGGCGGCGACCGCGACCGCACGAAGCGCCCGCTGATGGGCCGTGCCGCCACCGCCTTTGCCGACCATGTCATCGTCACCGACGACAACCCCCGCACCGAGGACCCGGCCGCGATCCGCGCCGCGGTGATGGAGGGCGCGGGGCCCGAGGCGCAGGAGGTCGGCGACCGCGCCGAGGCGATCTTGCGCGGGGTCGATGCGCTCGGCCCGGGGGATGCGCTTCTCATCATGGGCAAGGGGCACGAGCGGGGTCAGGTGATCGGCACCGACATCTTCCCCTTCGACGATGCCGAGCAAGCCTCGATCGCGGTCGCGGCGCTCGATGGAAAGATCTGACATGGCTGTTCTGTGGACTTCTGCCGATGCCGCCGCGGCGACCGGCGGGCGGGCGACGCGCCCCTTTGCCGTCACCGGCATCTCGATCGACACCCGCACGATCCGGCCGGGCGAGCTGTTCGTCGCGCTGAAGGACGTGCGTGACGGCCATGACTTCGTGCGCGACGCACTGGCGCGCGGTGCCGCCGCGGCGCTGGTCAGCCGCATTCCGGATGGCTGCAGCGACAGCGATCCGCTGCTGCTGGTCGAGGACGTGCTCACCGCGCTCGAGGCGCTTGGCCGGGCCGGGCGGGCACGTACCCGGGCGCGGGTGATCGCCGTCACCGGCTCGGTCGGCAAGACCTCGTCGAAGGAGATGCTGCGCGCCGTGCTGAGCGCACAGGGCCGCGTCCATGCCGCCGAGGCAAGCTTCAACAACCACTGGGGCGTGCCGATCACCCTCGCCCGGATGCCGGCCGAGGCCGATTTCGCGGTGATCGAGATCGGCATGAACCACCCCGGCGAGATCGCGCCGCTTGCCCGCATGGCGCGCCCGCATGCGGCGATGATCACCACCGTCGCCCCGGCCCATCTCGAGGCCTTCGAGTCGGTCGAGGGCATCGCGCGGGAAAAGGCCGCGATCTTCGAGGGGCTCGAGCCGGGCGGCACCGCGGTGGTGCCGACGGGGCTGCCGGTGACGCCGATCCTGCTTGCGGCGGCGCAGGCCCATGCCGCGCGGGTCGTCACCTTCGGCCCCGCGGCGGGGTCGGACTATCGCCTGCTCACGGCCCGCATCGCGGGCGATGCGACGATCGTGCAGGCCGAGGCGAAGGGCCAGCCGCTGCTGTTCAAGGTGGTGACCCCGGGGGCGCATTTCGCCGCGAACGCGCTTGGCGTGCTGGCGCTCGCCGAGGCTGTGGGCGCGGACCCCGCGGTCGCCGCGCTCGATCTCGGCACCTGGAGCCCGCCCGCCGGGCGCGGCACCCGCGAGCGGGTCTATCTCGACATCACCGACGAGGCGCAGAGCTTCGATCTGTTCGACGATGCCTTCAACGCCAACCCCGCCTCGATGGCGGCGGCGCTCGATGTGCTGGCGGCGACCGCGCCGCGCGACGGCATCGGCCGGGTGGCGCACGGGCGGCGGGTGGCGATCCTCGGCGACATGCTGGAGCTTGGCCCCGAGGAGCTGAAACTGCACGCGGCCATTGCGCGGCTGCCGGCGATGGCGGCGGTCGACATCGTGCATTGCGCGGGTGTGCGGATGCGCGCGCTGTGGCAGGCGCTGCCGCAGGCGAAGCGTGGCGAATGGCTCGAGACCGCGGCGGCGCTTGCCGAACGCGCGCCGCATCTCGTCGACGCGGGCGACGTGGTGCTGGTGAAGGGATCGAAGGGATCGAAGGTCAGCCTCGTCGTCGGGGCGCTGAAGAAACTCGGCCAGCCCGGCGCGGCCGAGGCGTTCAAGGGAAAAGAATAATGCTGTATTGGCTTGCCCACCTGTCGAGCGGGGGCGATCTGTTCAACCTGTTTCGCTACATCACCTTTCGCGCGGGCGGCGCCTTCTTCACCGCGCTGATCTTCGGCTTTCTGTTCGGCCGGCCGCTGATCGACATGCTGCGCCGCAAGCAGGGCAAGGGCCAGCCGATCCGCACCGACGGGCCGGCGACGCATTTCGCCAAGGCCGGAACGCCGACCATGGGGGGGCTGCTGATCCTCTCGGCGCTGCTCGTCTCGACGCTTCTGTGGGCGCGGCTCGACAACGGCTATATCTGGATCACCCTCGGCGTGACCTATGGCTATGCGCTGATCGGCTTCGCCGACGATTACGCCAAGGTGACGAAGCAAAACGTCAAGGGCGTCAGCTCGCGCACCCGGATGATCCTCGGGCTGCTGCTTGCGGCCGTGGCCGGTGCCGCTGCCGCCTGGATGCACCCGCCCGAGCTGACCAACCAGCTTGCCCTGCCGGTGTTCAAGGATGCGCTGATCAACCTCGGGCTGTTCTTCGTGCCGTTCTCGATGCTGGTCATCGTCGGCGCGGCGAATGCGGTGAACCTGACCGACGGGCTCGATGGGCTCGCGATCATGCCGGTGATGATCGCCGCGGGCACGCTTGGCGCCATCGCCTATGTCGTCGGCCGCGCCGATTTCACCCAGTATCTGGGCGTGCATTTCGTGCCCGGCACCGGCGAGATCCTGGTCTTCACCGCGGCGCTGATCGGCGGCGGTCTGGGCTTTTTGTGGTACAACGCCCCGCCCGCGGCGGTGTTCATGGGCGACACCGGCTCGCTCGCGCTTGGCGGCGCGCTTGGCGCCATCGCGGTCTGCACCAAGCACGAGCTGGTGCTGGCCATCGTCGGCGGTCTCTTCGTGGTCGAGGCGATGTCGGTGATCATCCAGGTCGCCTATTTCAAGCGCACCGGCAAGCGGGTGTTCCTGATGGCGCCGATCCACCACCATTTCGAGAAGAAGGGCTGGGGCGAGGCGCAGATCGTCATCCGCTTCTGGATCATCTCGCTCATCCTCGCACTGATCGGCCTTGCCACGCT